>Ga0209935_1004820_pt1 | contig 12001 bp, 20 predicted proteins | sample ThiBio_1000_plan_2_FD_183958 | JGI IMG/M metagenome (GOLD analysis project Ga0209935, IMG submission 183958) | Wastewater bioreactor microbial communities from Cape Town, South Africa - Thiocy_cont_1000_plan (SPAdes) | ecosystem: Engineered > Bioreactor > Thiocyanate-remediating >... | reverse complement strand
AGGGCCGTCGTTAGGTGAGTGAGAGTGTGCGAGTCGTGTGTACGAATGAATGTAGGAACGAAGGAGGCTGCGCGTATGTGTCTCTGGGAGCGGCGTCGTTCGATTGATCAAACACTCGCTCACAAGCGACAGCCGAGTGCAGCGCGGGGCTTTACAAGAGTCGCGGGAACTCGTGGCCAAAGTGCGTGCCTCCACGGAGGGTCTCCTTGACCTTGCGTGCAAAGGCTGCTTGGTTCTCGATCATGTGGCGCGCGGCCTCTGTGACGTTGCAATTCGAAGTCAGCTCCACCATGATCAGCCCACGCAGCTGCTCCACAGGCGCGCGCAAGAGAGAGTGCATGGAGACTAGGCGTACCAGAGTTCAATGGATCGTCGGGATTCGGCTCCTGTACAGCGAAGCAGTATCAGAGTAACGCGTTAGAATAGCACGAGATTGAATGGATGGATGGATGGCTGGATGGCATCGATTCTCGTCGAACGATGCGAGCCATCCATCATAGAGCGCAGCCTGGAGCTGCATCTCGACATACCAAGAAGATAGTCATGATGCCGAAGATGACCGAGTTGAGGCTCAGCACAGGGCGCCAGTCGGCACGCAAGATGTTCAAGCAAACGTGGCCCTCCCAGTCGATGTTCGGGTGGAAGATCTACTCACGCACACGCACGCACACGCACAGAGCAAGGCGCGTCAGCCGAGAGCCATCGGAATGGTCGCGAGGACGGCAGCGAGCGTGTCTCGTGCCTTCGTTCTGCACAGCACTTTCGGCGGACGAATGGGATACTCACGCTCGACCTCGACGTCGAACTTGAACGTGGCGCCTTGATACATGCCACTCGGTGGCGTGATGTCCAGCTCAAAGTGCATCACATCGTCGGGGTTCGGGAAGGTCAATCGAGCGCCGGGGATCTCATCGAGCGAGTCGAGGTCTACGCAAGCCAACCAACCAACCAAGCTCGCAGCCACGTCATTCTTCTGACGACCAAGACGTCGTGGTCGTCGTTCTACGCCTCACGATCGACGCATTCATATCGGCCAGAATGACACCCGATACTCCGATAGATGCATCTGTTTGTCTGGCGAGCCGAGCGAGCGGCCGCCGCTCCTCGAGCCACGCGTACGTACCCTTCTGGACGCGCAGCAGTGCCGCCGAGATCTTGTTGGGCTTGGCGCCAGTCTCGCCCCAGATCGGGTCGACCGTGACCTCCTGCTCGCCAGCCGGTGGCTGTTGTTGCTGCTGCTGCTGTTGCTGCTGCTGTTGCTGTTGTTCCTGGCGCTTCTTGTAGAGGCCCAGCATCTTGCAGAGACCGCGACACGGCACACGCACACGCACGCACACGAGAGCGGGACACGAGGAGAATGCGCTGAGGCCGCGCCTCCTACTGCGGGTATGTTTTCTGTTCTTGAGTGAAGGACCGACGTGCTCTGAGGCCACGTGCACTCGAGCATCATTCGAATTTCGCTTTTTTCTCATTCGTTCGTTCATTTGCTCATTCGCCTCCTATCGCGCACACGCTCTCGCTCACACACTCACCCACTCGCACACTCTCGATTCGACGACCATCACGCAGCGATGGCGGCTGCTACGGCTCCCGAATCATCGCCTGCTGCTGCGGCTCTATCGGATGTTCTACATCTATCGGTCGGTCTCGAACGCAGTCTCGTTCGCGAGCGTGAGATCGTTCAACGGCTGCAACTCTTGGTGGCGCTCCAAGCCTCCGAGAGCGATGCGCGATTGGCGCCGATGGTCGACGAGCTGCGTACGGCGCGAGCGAAGCTCGATCGACATCTGGACGACCTCGAGGCGATTCAACAGCAACTCGCGGCCGATCTCGATGACGCGGCCATTGCGAGAGCGCGCGATTCGAGCGCTCAAGAGCGCCAAGGCACGCTCGAGCGAGTGCTCGCGTTACACGAGCGCGCGACTGCCACGCAGCACGAACTGGCGCTCGAGCAGCGTCGCTTCCTGGCGCTGATCGACCAATGGCGCCACGCCTTCGAACCTCTGCAACAAGCCGCTCGAACACCGCCGGCTGCTGTAGCGTCACCGCCGCCCTCTCCGTCATTGTCTGCTGCTGCTGTACCGACACCAACGCCGACACCAACGGCGCCACCGACGCCAACTCCAACGGATTCCGCACCATCGCCATCAAGCGAGGCCGCCACTAGCTCCAGTACCGCCACCAGCTCCAGCACCACCCAGGCATCGGCAAACATTGCTCATGATCCTTCGAGCTCTTCTCCAACGACCAGCATCTCGGGCGAATGGAGCGACGGCAGCGACGGCGGCTGTCTCAACTGCCCCACGTGGCGCCTGAACCCGCAGTACCTGCTGCGCGTGGCGCGCACCGCCAACGTCACGCTGTCGCTGCGCCAGAGACCCAAGCCTGGCCAATCCAACGAAGGCATCGGATTCTATGTCCTGCCAGCTCCAGGTACTCCTCGCGGCCTGGCATTCCTGCTGTCGCCATTGTGTTGTCGCTCTCGCTCTCGCTCACTCAATGACGCGTGACAGCGATGCGCAAGAAGCTGGTGACTGCCGCAGTGCCGATCGGCAAGTCGTCGTTCTCAACCAGTACCGAGGGTAGGTCCCACACACTCTCTCTCGGCGACTGTTTTGATGATTGATTGATTGATTGATTTGGGAGCACAGTCACGAGTAGCGTTGCCCTAAACGGCGAGCAGGAGTACGTCGTGCTGCCGTGCACGTTCTATGCCCACAAGCACTGCGAGTTCACCTTGTCGGTAGTTCCGGGTGCCGCTGGTGAGGAGCCGGTGGCATCGTTGCTGCCGTTGCTCGAGCAGTGGGAGCAATCGCACGTTCAGGTATGTGGCGCACTTGTGCGAGTGAGCGAGACGGCTCGCTCACACCGAGCTCTCGCACAGGGCCACTGGCGCGACAAGACAGCCGGAGGATGCCGCAACCACGCGTCGTGGATCTACAATCCGCAGTATCGGTTCACGGTGCCCGAGGGAGCGCAGCTGCCTGGCGGCGTCAAGTTCTTGCTGTCATCGATCGAGCCAGCCGTCAAGGACAAGGTCTCGCCCGTGGGCGTCTATGTCATGAAGCTCTCGGCCCCGAGCAACACCAAGCTCGCTCAGATTCCAGCCTCTGCCGTGGTCGAGAAGGCGCAGTTCGTCAACGCACAAGAGTCTACGACCGAGATTGCACGCCTCGAACCCGGCAGCTATCTCGCCATTCCGTGCACGTTCGAGCCTGGTGTCGAGGCGTCGTTCGTTCTGTCGATCTACGCCGCCGAGCGATTGGTTCTCGAGGAGCTGCTCGAGACGCAGGAGGTCACGCTGCACGCCGAATGGAACGAGTCCAACGCTGGAGGCGGCATCAATCACAGCTCATGGCGCAAGAACACGCAGTACGTTGTTCGACTCGGGCCTCAACGACCCGAGCGCCTGAGCATTCGCTTGCTGCAACATCCGGCGTCGGCCTCTTCTTCGACCGAGACGCATGCCATCGGATTGATTGCCTTCAACCACTCGAGTGCGCGATTCTCGTGCCGCAAAGAAGACCTGCTCGCCAATCCTGCGTGTGTCGCTGCGCCCTTCGGTACGAACGAGAATCGCGTCGCGTCGCGTCTCTTCGTTCCTTCGACCTCGCTAACCCTCCATCTCACACGCACACGCACACGCACACACACACACACACACACACCAGTCGATTGCACGGTGGAGTTGTCGCAACTGAAGCCCGACGAGAACAATGCAGTGTCGTTCGTGTTGCTGCCGTTCACCTTCTATCCCGACAAGCATTGTCCCTACACGCTATCCATCTTCTCACCGATCGATCTCCCTCCGCCGGTGATTGAACCATGCACACTCGGTTGGCGCTCCCACTCGGTACAGGTATATCAATACGCAGCTCCCACTCTCTCTCTCTCTCTCTCTCTCTCTCTCTCACCCACTCACACTCGCTCTCGTGCAGAGCCAATGGACGGCTGAGAGTGCCGGAGGCTGTGCCAACTTTCCGAGCTGGCGTACGAATCCGCAATTCCTTGTGCGCTCGAAGCGCGCCAAGGTCTTTGTACTGCTATCGATTCCCAAGGAGCAGGTGCAGCAAGCCGACTTTCGCAGCATCGGCTTCTACGTGCTGAAGCTCGAGGACGACAGCCGAGTGGCGACGCTCGAGCCAGAGAGCCTCCTGAAGAAGGCGCCTTTCCGCAAGTCTCACGAAGGTACACCGCTGCAGCGATTCGATCGATTCGACTGTCGTTCTCAAGCTGACCGTGTGCTGGTTGGCGTGTGACACTCGCCAGCGTACTGCGCCATCTCTCTCCCAAACGACGGCCTGTATGCCATTCTTCCGTGCACGTTTAGGCCCGGATTTCAGAGCCCGTTCACTCTCTCGATCTACACGAACTCTGATGGACTGGAGCTCTCGACGCTGCCCTACCACGCTCCATTCACACTCGCCGTATGCAAGCGAATCCACGTGGAGCTCGCGCACCTCAAGCTTGCTCTCTCACACCGCTGCTCGTCGATACCGTAGGGCGAATGGGCCGGTCACAATGCGGGCGGATGTATCAACAACTTTTCGTGGTTCATGAATCCACGCTTCTCGCTCCGAGTGGCACAGCCGTGCAAGATCGCCACCGTGCTGGTGCAGAAGAATGCCGCGGCTTCTGGTGGCAACCTGGCGGCCTTGAAGGCGATCGGTCTCTATGTAACTCGTGCTGATGGTACGCCCACCACCAATAGCAGGTTGTAGGTTGGTTGGCTGGATGGCTAGCTGACTCTGTGCCTCTGTGCTCTCCAGAGCACGGCAAGCAAATCATCGCAACCGCCGACGACATGATTGCCAAAGCTGCCTTCGAGCAGTCGTTTGATGGTACGATCTCTCTCTCTCTCTCATGCCTCTCTCATATGCACGGCAATTCGAGCTGACCGGCTCGACTCGTAGTGTTTTGTACCATGCAACTGGATCCTAGTGTCGGGCCGCTGATCATCACGCCGTCGACCTTCGAGCCGGGAGACACGTGCGAGTTCGAGCTCCAGCTGTACGTGCTCAAAGGAGCAGCCGACGCGGTACAATTCACGGCACTACCGATCCCTACGCTCGAGAGCATGGAACGCGAGGGCATTCCAATCTATGAGGAGGAAGAGGCTGAGGCTGAGGCTGAGCCGGCACCTGCTGAACCTGAAGCGCCAGATGCTGGCACACCGGAGCCGAAGCCCGAGCCGCAGGTGCCTGTTGTTGTCGAGCCTTTGCCGTCGACGGTGCCTACCGAAGAGCCTTCACCGAGTGCAGTACCGGCCGCTTCTGACGCTGCGCCTCCTGCGGTTCCGCCGCGCGAGGATGCCACCACGCCAGCGCCACCCGTACCGACCTATCCGCCGCCTCCAACTCCTCCTCGAGACCTATCGACTCCACCGCCCCCGCCGCCTGCCGCAGCAGCTGGAACGAAGCCGGCCACGACGAAAGCCGCCGCCAGCAACAGCACCACGGCAACCGCCGCCGCCAGCGACGGCGAGGTCAGCATCGGTGTCTTTGGTGGCGTGAAGCTCCGTCGTGTCGATCGCGCGACTCTGGAGCGGCCGAAACCACGCACCAACCCCACGCTGCCGTTCAACTTTGAGAGAATCGTCGCTCGGCGACTGGCGATGCAAGATAGCGACGAAGAGGACAACGACACCGACACCAACGACGATGACGATGATTGGTAGACAGACGCAGAGGCAGTGCGCTAGTCGCTGTCGTTCGCATCTCACTGTTCATCATCATCAGTAAACCGAATCCTTTCTTGCTAGCTATCCATCCATCAATATGAGAAGTCTCTACGACCATACAAGACCCTCCCCTGTGTTGATTTTGTATGCTCTTTTGTTTACTAACTAATCGAGGTCGGAGTCAGACCCGCCATCGTCAGAACTCTCGGCGGCAGCGGCAGCAGCGCGCTTGGCAGCCTGCAACTCGTGGTCGAGCGAATCGAGAATGTCGCTCATCAAGCCCTGCTCGGCCGTCGACGACGGTGACGTGTCCGAGTCAGCCGCTGGCTTGCCTCCCGTGTCGAGCACGAACAACGGTTGATCGGGGTCGACGGCCGACGCGGTCTTGTCGGCAGCCGATAGCGGTCGACTAGCAGCCTCGACAGCCTACAAAGCGCGAACAGCGAGTGAGTAACAAGGCAATATCCTAGCAGCAGCAGCAGCAGCAGCAGCAGCAACAGCAACAACAACGCACCTCGATCGAATCAGTCAGCATCGCGATCGATACGCTCGAACTCAGGAGCTGCTTGGTGAAGTCGCCGTGTGCGAGCGAGAGGTATGGCACCCAGCGCGCAATGCCCTCGGGCGCCTTGAGACGCGACACGAGCGTGGCGATCTGCTTGGTGGTCTTGGATTGTTGCGGCACCAGCAACTTGGCAACGAGGATCAGGCGCAGGAAGTCGCTCGAGGTGCTCAGCAGCACCGAGACCTTGGGCAGCAAGAGGTGCAGCACCAGCTGCGGCACGAGCTCGGGCTCGTGGAGCTGCCAGTCCTCCTCGAACAAGAACCGAAGCTCACTCAACAAGTGTAACAGAGCGCCAGCGTTGTTACCTAGGCGTAGCCATGCAGTCGGTCGGCTGGTCAGTGAGCAATTCGATGTGCTTGTGAGAGAGAGTCAGCATACCGATGCTGGATGCCACACACGAATAGCAGTGATCGGACTCTGGGCGTTGCGGCTTTTCGAAGCTCGAAACGAAGGCCACGAACGGCACCAAGGCTGCAGCGATGGCGCTGTCCAACGCCACGGGCCGTCGGTTGCTGGTGTAGTACGCCAGCAGCGGACTCAAGAAGTCCAGCAGCGTGCCGGTGATCTCCTGCTTGCTCCTGCAGCGAGAGCGCGAGCATCTATGAGCGACTCGCGCGCTGCTATCGCGCACACGTTGGCATGGGCCAAGCTCGTTCGAAGGTACGTACTTGGCATCGATCTTGGCGGCGCGCGTCTGCAGTTGACGCATGAGATACAACGCATGGTCGTGAAAGATATGGGCCACGATATCGAGGTGCTCCACGAGCTCGGCGCGATCGAGCTGCACGAGCTTCGCGACGAGATATCGAGCGAGGGCCTTGAGTTGCTTGCTCGTGTGGTCCCATGTAGCGCTCGTAGCCTCGCGCTCGAGTGCATACATATCAGCAATGATCGACGGCGGTGCCGACGGCGAGAGCACCAACGAGTGGTCTGCATCACGTGGTCGTGGTTGTGCGTGAGCGAGCGATAGACACGCACAGACACGCAGACAGCCTTAGAGATATCGTTCGTGTCGTACAGATGGCTTTCGCTGCCGCAAAGGAGCCAGCGCTCTTCAAGGTGTTGATCTCATGGATAGCGCTTGCACAATCGCGCGGCGTCAGCAACGTCGCGGCGACCTTTTGCTTCTGTCATACGAGCAGCGAGCACACGCTCGCGTGAGCGCATGCTCGTCGATCGGATGATGGCAACCAACGGACCTTGCCGGCCTTCTCAACGACGACATCACCTCGCTGACGCTTTCCGGTGCAGATCGGGATACGTTGCGTGTAGCTGTGTGGCGTCGAGCATCGATCAGCAAGCGGTGGCGTCAACCAACGCACAAGCACAAGCACAAGCACATCGTGTGTCGGTGTCGGTGTCGGTGTGAGTACCTGTGCCACAAGCTCTCAGCATGATCATCGAATCGCTCGAGCATGCCACGTTGAAGCACCAACGATGGCAAGGCGTTGATCGTAGCACGCAGGGCATCGACGAAGGCATCTCGATCGACGACGCCGCGCTTCGGGAACGAGCCAGCGCCGCAACCGATGACGATGGCGTTCGACAGCTTCTCGAGGAACAGCTGCGCGAACTCATCGTCGCTGAGCAGGCTTGGTTCAGTCGAGCTCTTGGCGGTCGTGGGAGCGACCGCGCTTGAGTCGGAGCTGGAGGTCTTGGTGGTTCGCTTGGGCATAGTGGGGGGAAGGCGGTGGTTGCTGCAGACACGAGCGAGGAGAGGAGCAAATGACCGTCGACGACTTGATCGTGATGTTGCACTGTTCTGTGGCATCGCTCGTTTGGTTGGTTGCTTCGATTGGGATTTAGGGGTTTATTCATAGGAGACAGACAGACAGACAGAGATAGATAGCAGATAAATAGCAGAGCGAATAGCGTGGTGGCAGGTGGCAGGTGCGGTAACACGAGGGAGAGAGATGATACAAAGACCACCGACCACACGCGGCTCTTGACGAACGAGAATACAAACAGGCAACAGGATAGACAGCAATCCATCACGCAAATAGCAACAGAAGGAGTAGCAGCAAATACAAGCACTCATACATACAACACACACAAACATTTATGCGCACGCGCACGCATTGGGACCGAACACAAAACGCACAGACGCAAGTCGATGCGATTTCGGGTCGGCGTGCGTGGCGGCGTGCCCATTCAAGATCGCTTCATCTGCGGTTCGAGTCGATCTGCAGTCGAACCTTCTTGGTTCTCTTGCTGGACGACGAAGACTTTTTCGAGCTCTCGAGCTTCATGGAGTTGAGCGGAATGCGCACGACGTCCATCGAGCGCGACTTGCGGTCGAGCTGCGCCGAAGGCAGAACAGGCGGCTGGCTTGGGGTGGTTGGAGTGTTGGCGCTCGAGCGCAGGAAGGTGAAGGGATTGATGGTGGGCTTGGCACTAATGGCGCGGTCGGTGTGGCGTAATGCTTGCAATGGCGCGCGCGGGAGGCTGGGGGAGCTGAACTGGAGGTAACTGTCGGCGTTGTAGTCTGGTGATGAATGACTGCGGGAGGTAGGAGTGAGTAAGCGAGTAAGTTAGCGAGTGAGTGAGCGAGTGAGTGAGCGAGTGAGTGAGTGAGCGGGTGACGTGAAGGTACCTCTTGCGATCTGTCTGAGGGCTGGGCACGACGGCCAACTCTGATGAATGATACAACAAGAATGGATGATTCAGCAGCTGGGAGGCTGATGGTCTATCGTCGGGATTCCTGTGGTGCACACGAGAGAACGAGAGATCGAGAGAGATCGAGAGATCGAATTGCTTAGTTGGCAAGCGAGCGGAGAGCGAGCAGAGTAGATGCGCGAGGGAGGCATACAGACGGAAGCACTGCTGCAAGAAGTCGATGGCCTGTGCCGAGAGATGCGCAGGGAACTCGGGTGGCTCGGTGGTTTTGGCAATGTGGAACAGCGCAGCGATCTGGTCCTCGAACTTGTACCACGGCGGTGAGCCGGTGGCCATCTCGATCACGGTACACCCGAGGCTCCAAATATCGGCTTGGCTAAAAATGCAACACGCGTATCGTACGATATCATGATCCACGCGGATGGACGCAGCGAACATATGTCAGATGAGAGAGGAAGAGAGGAAGCTCACACACAATTCACGAGTCGCGCGTACCTTCCATGGTCTTCTTGGCGCACGACTGCGTGATGGGAGTGCAAGCAAGAGGGAGAGGAGTGAAGGGAGGGAGTAAGTACGTGAATGAGCGACGACGACCGTCGCCGCCACCGCGCTGGTACGTACCCTCGGGAGCCATCCAATAGACAGTACCACGAAGCGAGCTTGGGCCCTTGGTCTTGTTCAAGACGCCCTCGATGCGCTTCGAGGCGCCAAAGTCGGTGAGCTTGATCTTTCCTCGATGATCGACAAGGATATTGGCGCCTTTGATATCTGCTCGGCGTGGGCGTGCGTGTGAGCGACGAACAGAGCCGCAGGAGAGGCAGAGGCGAGCGCGTACCGCGATGAACGATGTTGTGTGCGTGGAGATACTCGAGTCCGAGCAGGATCTGGCGCGTGTACGTGCGTATGATGTCCTCGGGCAAGCCGCCGAACTTTTTCAGCAGCGAGTGGATCGAGCCGCCAGGCACGTACTCGAGGAAGATGTTCAACATCTACAGCGAGCAGCAAGGTGCGCACGCGTGAGCGAGTGGGAGCGAGCGAGTGGGCAGGTGCAGGTGAGTACGACGTACCGAGGCCTCACGCGAAGCGCCGAGGTATTGTACGATCGACGAGTGGCTGAGCGTGCGCAGGATCTCGACCTCGCGCACGAGCTCGTCGATGCCGTCGGTGTCGTCGCGTTCGACGAACACCTGCTTGACGGCGATCAGCGTGCCGGTGTCGGTGTTGAGGCCGAGGTACACGCTGCCGTACGAGCCGCTGCCGATGATTCCACCCTTGCGCCAGTTGATGGTTCGCGTGTGTTGCGGCGACAAGGTCGGCGAGCTTCGTGTATGCGACGGCATCGCGGCCGCGGTACCAGCGGCCGACGAGGACGAGGAGGAGGTAGTGGCGAGGAGCTCGCGTGCCATGTCGGCGAGCATCGAGGGCTCGGACGGCGAGCCATCGAGCTCGACCTCGAGCTCGGCGTCAAGGTTGCTGGACGAGGCGTGTGCTTGCCGCGGCACGCCGTCCGAGACCGAGAGGCGGCGGTAGTGCTCGTCGTCGTCGTCATCGTCGTCGTCATCGTCGTCGCGATCTTGCGGCGAGGACACGACGAGGGTTGGTACGTTGGAGGAGCTCGAGGAAGCGAGAGCGCGCGAGGGAGTAGCGGCGGTCGTGCTCGTAGCCGCGGCCGACGTCGTGGTGGTGGTGGAGGCGCGAGCGGGCGGCTCGTCGGTAGCCACGCTGAAGCGCTCCTCGCTGCTGAGGTCGACCTCGTCGGCCTCCGAGTCGTCGATGGCGGCGTCGGCCTTGCGCTTGCCGCGCCGTATGCGGCTCCAGATACTGTCGATCTTGCCCATCGACTCGAGACGCGTCGCAGCGATCGAGAGGGGGAGGGGGCGGCGTATGCGCGAGGGAGAGATGAAGTTGGCGAGCGAGAGCGCGCGAGAGAGTGTTGGCGCCCGGTCGAGCACGCTAACCGAAAATAGAGCAGCAGCGCGCAGATGGTGCTGCGAGAGCAGAGAGAAAGAGGGAAAGAGAAAGCGACAAGGCGAGCGTCACACACACGCACACGGCGCACTCGCGAACTCACACACACCACACCGAGCTGTGGAGGTGGCAGTCACGAGACGGTGGAAGGCACGAGATACCTCGCCAGGCACACAAGCAAGCACGCGAGACGAGAGACCAGAGAGGGAGAGGACGAGCGCAGCAGAGAGACGAAGGGACGACGAAGAAGCACAGGAGCACAACAAGAGGAGCGCCGTCTAAGGCGCGCCAGGAGCCCGCCATCGCGCTACCTTCGGAGTTTCCTCCGGCGAACAAGCGGGCAAACAAGAGCGAGAGCCGGAGATTGGTCGCGTTCGGTGGACCGCTGCGTGAATCCGATGGCGATCGCGCCAAAACAACGCGAGATACCGGCGTTCTCTCTCTCAGGGCCTGCTACTCTCAATCCTGGTTCAGGAGCTATCGGCACATGAGTTGCCGTCTAACTATGGCGTTGCACCAACGCTGAGCAATTTGATTGGTTGAGTTGCCCGGCCCACCAATATCACTCGCTTGCTTGGTTGCTGTTCCGTCTCTTCTCGCCTTCCACTCGCTCGCGCTCGCGTGCTCTCTCGCTCGGTGCACACGCGCCTCCTCGTGCCAGCGTTCGTGTGGTCGACCAACTCGACCAACCAGCACCAACGGAATGCTTGCTGCCGTGCGAGTGGCGCAGGTGGCGCTCCGACGCTCGGCATCGGCCCACACAACGCGACGCGCTCCGCTCGCTTTCGCTGCTGCGACGACGCGCGCCGCCACTTCGCGCCGGCTGTTTGCGAGCAGTGCCACCTCGGCCTCTGCTGTTGCAAGCGCCGCTGCGGCGTCGGCTGGCGCTGGTGGCGCCGCTGGTGCATGGCTGCTGTGCTCTGCTCCCGTCATCGCTGCCGCTGTCGCGTGGCGAATCAGGCGAGCACACGCTGAGCAGCACGAGGCACTCGACTCATCGAGCTTGCTCGTCGAGCAGCACCAGGAGCGCCTCGCGAACGCCAGTGTCGCTGCCGAGAGCCCCGTGATTGCTACCGATGATGCACCCACGACTACCGAGCCCAACACACTGCAAGCAAGCGACGACTCTGCTGCAAGCGAACAGGAACAGCTGCTCGCGTCTGCCGATGCTG
>Ga0209935_1004817_pt1 | contig 12009 bp, 19 predicted proteins | sample ThiBio_1000_plan_2_FD_183958 | JGI IMG/M metagenome (GOLD analysis project Ga0209935, IMG submission 183958) | Wastewater bioreactor microbial communities from Cape Town, South Africa - Thiocy_cont_1000_plan (SPAdes) | ecosystem: Engineered > Bioreactor > Thiocyanate-remediating >... | reverse complement strand
GCTCCTTCAAGGTATCCGGCTGCATACCACCGTTCTGTGGGACTAAAATCGCGCGTTAACACGGATGATGGAACCATTAATTACATACTCCGCGTTGGCGTTGGTCATAAGATTCAGGACTGCCCATCCAGAGGCATTAACAGAACTATTGAAGCTGGCCCAGGCGAGACCTTGCTTTGTATCTTCAATGCCAACAACCAGGTCGTACTTTCCTGCCCGATAATATACAGTTGCTTTCTGAATCGCCCAAGTAGCAGGCGAACTGACAGGAATATCGGCAGAAGCCACGGCACAACAGACAAGAAGGACGACGCACGCGCTAAACGTTGCAAGCCGATGCAGCATCATGAACAACGGCCGGAAGACTCCTTGGGAGTTCTACAGTAATTACTGCCAAATTGTTTTCCTAGAATGAAGCAATAAAGCTATAACACAGCGAAACTCAGCCGTACGATGGTGAGTAAAGGCTAGTTTCCTTATCCTTCCTCGTCCAAGCTGCTGAATGCTTTTGGGAAGGTAACGTATGTGACTTTTGCGCTCCTCACAAGATCCAAATGTAACCCCATCCAAGCATCGCCGAGTTCAGAATACGCTGACTTCACAGACAGCTCTGCGGAGAACCCAAATCGTCCATAGAAACGAGGATCACCAAGCACGAATATTGCCACGACCTCGTCTCGTCTCTTCAGCTCTTCTAACGCGTGCTTTACGAGGGCGGTAGCCACCCCTATCCTTTGTTCAGTGGGAGTCACTGCGAGAGGCGCCAACGCGAGTACAACACTTTTCTCCTGCACTCCCTTGCTAACGCCTTCCTCCCATGTGGGCGTTAGAGTAGAGAACAAGATGTGACCCACAACGGCGCTTTTCAGGCAACCATTGACAGGAACACGCTTCCTTCTTCTCTGAGCTGCTTCACCAAAGCCGCTTCATCCTCTCGTTCGAATGCCTTTCTTATTACATCGTAAACGTATTCCCTGTCACCTCCTCTTTCCTGTCTGACTTCCATCCGCAGTGTGCAATTTTTTTTTTCAAGAAGAGATATAAACATATGTGCGCATATTATTTGAAGAGCCTGGCTGACCACTACAAGGCTTGCAGTTTTGATACCAGCGCCCTCGTTAGAGAAGAAATGATAGATCGGACCTCGGTCTCAAGAACTCATTAAATCTGGAGTGGTTGTGCACCTTCCAAAAAAGCAAGTTTGCCCGCCCGCGCGTTAGTTCGAAGTAAAGGCAAAGGATTTCATCGCGTAGCGAAGATGGAAGACGCAACAACAACGGGTGTTAAAAGAGAGGTGGGTCCCTTTTTCGCATGCCACATTTTTATTCTTTGCGCTTCTAATCTTTGAATATTTTCCTTGAAGCGGCCTACTCTACTTAAAGGCTGGATGCAAAAGAAAGGGGCCAAAGGATTGATAAAGACATACAAGAAGCGATTCTTTCAACAAAAAGAGGTTGAGTGTTTGTTAATGCTTCAATTTTTTCTCTTTTTATATCTTTCCTTATCTAATGTAGGTAAACTGCCATCGGTTGTATTATTATCCTTCAGATGATGGAATCGGCGCGTTTGGCTTCATCGATCTTTTGAACGTGAGTCGGATAACTTTCGCGAAAAAGGATCAAGCTGCCGTCCATCTGTACACGCCGAAAAGGACCTACTTCCTCAAAGCACCTTCGCGCAACGAAGCTCTTTATTGGGTCACAGGCTTGAATTTGTGGAAAGATTTCTTTGCCACAAAGAGACGCAGTACGTCCTCGCTACCTACTTTCCTTTTATGTCCTTTCATCTTCTTCATTTCGTTTCTATCTAACTTCGCCTCAATGTAGCGCCAGGTACCGGTTATGGGATTGCTGATATAGTGTCGACGAGTCCAAGGTCAGGGACAGATGAGGATTCAGGCGATGAAAGCATGACTGAGTTGCGGGATGAGAATTCAAGTACTCTGTCTTTTGACAGTGTTGAGGGTAAAAGGAGCAGCAATTCTGACCAAGAAAAGGATAAAGAGAAAGAGAAAGAAAAGGAAAAAGAAAAAGAGAAGACGCAAGAAAAGCTGCCAGCGCACGAGTTGCGGCCTAGAGGATTCACTCTTCAAGTTACCGCGACTTTCGATTACATAGCTAGCGATTCTGACGAAATATCATTCAAAAAAGTTCCACACCCTCCCCCTATCTGGCCAATAGGAAATTAACAAAAAATCATTTTTGTTAAAAGGGAGACAAAATACAGGGCATAAAAGAAGTGAATTCTGATTGGTGGATGGGGGAGGTGGGGGAATCTCGAGGGTTGTTTCCTAAAAGCTATTGTTCTATTTCTGCCGCTGAACCGACGGCACGAATGGCTGTGGCGATATTTGATTACACTCCCGATAAAGAGGATCAAGACCAGTTTCTGCCGTTGAGGGAAGGAGAAATCCTTACCATCATATCTTGTGAAGAAGGACAATGGTGGTATGGGAACCTCAACGGCAAGCAGGTACCTTTGCCATTTTCTTCAAGATACTCTACAAGGTATAATTTTTGTTATGTAGGGCTATTTTCCAAGCGATTTTGTTAAGTTGTATGAAGATAAGAAAGCGACAGTAGTAACGGAAGCAAAGAAGGTAGATTAGGCGTAGGTAGTACTATATTCTTGTTGAATAAATAAATAAGAGAAGGATGGATTTTGAAACACAAAAACAACAATATTAAGAAATGTACACAGAAATAAAAAAAACATGAAAAACTCATGCCTTCAAGAAGGTGTCAGGAGACCTCAAAGCTCCAATCGAACTCATGCTCGTTGGGCACGAAATGCAATCCGGAGTTACTTGAATCAATCCCTGACACTCCGGGCCACAGCCAAAGCCAAGGGTTGCGACCCATCCCTTGCTCTACATTTTTGTAGCAGCCCAAATTGTAGGGGTATCTGTACAGCCTGTGTTCCTTGAAGGCATCATGCTCTGCTCTCCGTTTCTCGCATACCTCTGTTGTAGTAGTTGTAGAACATGTTGTCAGAGCGAGTGGGAGGGGTGAAGGGGGGGGGGTGGAAGGATGTACCGAGTGTTGTGGTGTTTTGTAGCAGATGAGACCCTTGAAGTAAAAGCATAGCAAGAAACGCAAAGGTGGCAGGAACTACGATGGCGAGATTGATGCCGATGACGTTCTTCTTCAGCGCGTACTTGGCCACGTTATCGACTTGCCCCTCCTTGATATCCTGTGAGTGTGACGGTTGTGTTGCATGCGTTGTGTCAGCGAGAGGCGCGCGGAGGTGTACCTCAAAGAACACGTTGATGATCACCCATGTGAAGAGTAGCGCTGCACCTATACCGCTAAGGGTACCATAAAAAAGAAATAGCAGGTAGTACTTTTGGTTGTGGTGGCCAATGCAGTTATTAATCCAAAAGGAATGATGTTCCATCCTAAGTATACATCTGAGAGTGGCGCTGAGTGTGAGAGAGGTGTGGTGTAGAGTGGGAACGTGTACCTCTTGCAAATATTGCAGTGATGCGATCGAGGTGGCTTGAAAGAGGAGCAATAGCGACAGTACCGCAGCACTTGCGGTTGTTGTTGGCGTAATCGTTCTTCTACATCTCGCTCCCTCTTTTCTTCCCCGACGTCTTCCGGTTCCTCTTTCTCTATTGTTTGCCTGGCGATCGAATCAGACTGGCAGTTTCCGAATGATGGTAACTATTTGGTTTTGATCAAATCAAATCAATTCCGCTAGGCGGTACGAGTGCTTCTCACTCACACCACAATAGGATGCGTACCCAATTGAAAGGAACAAAACCAGGCTCGCTCCTAATGGCTTTGATGAAAGTCCAACAGAACAACAAGAGCGGGAGATGCATAATCACAAAGGCCACAATGCAAGCGATTACAACTTCATCTAGAAGCGTCCACCAGAGTGAGACATACACGATGCCCAACAACAGAGATGTCGCTGCCACCGACAACCTGCCTTGGAGGCTCATCCACCTTCTCGTACTTTACTTCCTTCGACTCTGACGTGTACCGGTACGGACTTATGGAGTTTTTCCGTTCCTGGCGATTTCTGATTCAGAGTTCTTTAGTTGATGGAGGAAGACTTGACCGGCCATGGTGGAGTCGTAAAGAAGATCGTACACGAAGGGAAAGGTGAATTTCCGTCCAGAGGTTCGCTAGTTTCAGGTATCCTCCTACTTTTGTCACTTATCGTGTCTGATGTGCGAGGCGATCGCGATGGTGACAGTGAATTATGTCGGGCGCCTCAAATCAACAGGGGATGTTTTCGACGACAGTCATGGGTACCCATTCAAGTTCACTCTTGGTAAAGGTAGGAGTTTGTAATTGATTGCATTGTAACTTAATTATAATTTTAGGCGAGGTGATCAAAGGTTGGGAGATCGCTGTGGCCAAGATGAGGCCAGGCGAGTCAGCAGAGGTGACCATTAAGAGCGAGTATGGATACGGCAAGGCAGGTTCTGAGGATATCCCGCCCAATGCGACTCTTGTGTTCAGCATCGATCTCATTGAGACCAAAGAGCGCCAACAAGCGACTAATCCTGATCTTGCCCGATTGCAAGAGATTCGTCGTCAAAGGGAAGAAGAAGCCAAGAAGAAAGCAGAGGATGAAGCCGAGAAGGAAAGGAAGAAGAAGCAGCTTGAAGAAGAAGAACAAGCGAGCGCCGCTCCCGCCGAAGGAGGCGAAGCTGGCCAAGAGAAAAAGGCGGGAAGAGGCCGAGGAGGCGGAGGCGGCAAAGGAAAAGGAGGAAGGGGAGGCAAAGGAGGCAAACCCAAGCCCGCTCGAGTGGAGAAGGAGAAGAAGGCAGGAAGAGGTAGAGGTGGATCCAAATGAAGAAATAAATAAATATGTAAGCTAGTATTAGCTGTTTTTTTACCTGTTGTCAACAACTAAATTGAAGCCTACCTCGGAGTTATCCATTCTTTGGCACCAAAACACGGTGTTTTCCAAGAGCCGAGTCCTCCGCCATGCCAGCTTATGAACTATAGTGTAGTCCATTTGGCCTCACCAAACATCATTTCCACAAAAACTGACTGTCACTGAGGTAGTTGTAGAACAAAACAATCAGAAAGTCTTCGTCAACTCTGGTCACGGTCTTGTAGATGACAGAGATTGCGCCTCAGGCATACGGCATCTGCTCAAATTGCTGCTTTAAAATGGAACCTGTCATTTCTCATGTTGATGGGGTTGCTTGGCTGTTCTCCGGACGAAAATCCTCTGCGGCAAGATTGATGGTGCTCAGAAGGACAACCCAGGCAAGCTAACCAGCAGGAATTATAATCTCTAAGAATAATTCAGGTTTGAGTTAAAACAAACGGCTTGATGATTACGAAATAAGCAGTGACTAGCGAATAAAAGAGAGGCTTTTGAATTATTTGTTCCTGCTGGCGCTGATGCTTGCCTTGGTTGTCCTTCTGACGTCGTTTTGCCTTTTGTTCGAACCAAGGTTAATGGAGCTTGCCCCCTTCTTGTTAAACCGAGTCAAAGGGTCCTTCCCGTCCCTCCTTTACATTTCCATGTCCTCTCGCAGTTGTTCAAGGACGTCAACAATGGCTGAACGTCCATTGCCCCTTGCCAGCTCAAGTGGAGTAAGTTGTTGGCCATCAACAAGGGTCCAATCTGCCCCTCGATCCAAGAGGAAGTGCAAAGCGGAAAGGTCGCCCGTCTCGGCTGCAACCATCAGGGAGGTCTTGTTGCCAGGCAACGGACCCCGTCCGTCTACACTCGCGCCGAGTAGAAGAAGAATATGAAGATGGTGGACGTCCTTCTTGGCCATGGCGTTGAAGAAGGCTCGATTGAGACTCTCCTTTGAATGGTTGGGAACCTCCAATAGCAATTCGAGAACCGTCGCGTCCTTTTTCGCGTCGCCTTCTTTTTTCTTTCCTTTGTCTTGTTCTGTTTCTTTTTCCTTTCCTTTATCCTTCGCGGGTTCCTGTTCAAGCGGCGGTTCGTTCAGCGGATCTGGTTTAGGTATCTCCGTCTTCTGATCTCCGTCATCGGAGTTCTGGATCTCCATCCCCTCGATCATCCCCTTGATCGTCTTCTTGAGTTCAGAGCTTTTATCCAATTGGACTGCCCAGGATAAGGCAGTTTCTCCTTGAGGGTCGGGTTGATTGACTTCCAAATCGGGATGGCTAAGCAAGACTCGCAGTAGATCTGCTGCGTCGTTTTTGACGATCTGCACAACGAGCGGAGATCCATCAATCGTTCGGAGATTGGGATCGCCACCTCCCGCTAAAAGCATCCTAAGCATCTCCGTTCGCGGGAAAAGCGAGGTAGCTGGTCGATGGATGATATATTCAAGAGGCGAAGGATGCTACAAATATCTAAATTAGGAAACTCTAGACGATATCAATATAGGGAAATATACTCACCCCTATTTTGTCCGTAGAAGCTGAACCCTTGATCACATAACCTTTGGTATCTGTTGGCAGATTGATATTCGCGCGGCGATCAATCAAACACGAAGCCATAGTAGAAATGCCTCTTTCTACAGCAGCTGTCAACAGAGTCTGGCCAAGCGGTACTACCCCCCTCCCTTCGATATTTGCGCCACGATGCAACAACGATGGGATGAGATATGGCCTATTAGGGTATGCAATTAGTGAGAGTGTGTGAGTGAGTGTGTGTGAGTATGAAGGAGTGTGAGTGTGTAATTTTGGTAGGCTCTTCGTCGATGGATGAGAGCGAGAGAGAAAGAGAGAGAGAGAGAGAGAGAGAGAGAGAGAGAGAGAGAGAGAGAGAGAATAATTACTCTTTTACTGTCACCACGGCGTGGTATAGAGCCTTGTTGAGAGAATATTGCGAGTGGCGACCATCAGAGAAGAGGTGGTCGAGGACAGTCTGTTCGTTCTTATCTTGAGTTCGCCTCTTCTTGTTCCCTGCGGATCTCGCCCTCATCAATAAAGCTGTCGACAATGCGGTCTCTCCGTCTTCATTCGAGGAATTATTGATTTGGAGGTTCGGATGGCTCAGAAGGATTCTGACCAAATCGGGCATCCTGTTTTTAACACAGGCGATGAGAAGGGGATGGCCGCTCGATGTGCGCAGGTTGGGATCCCCATTTGCTGACAACAGAAGCTTGAACTTGTCATTACGTTCTTGTTTCAGTGTAACCGAAAGTACGTGTTCAAGGGCCGAGGATCTCTGTTTAAAAAAGGAAGGAGGGGAGGGGTTGCAATTTCGCTGTTTAAACGGAGTTTAATATGAGACTTACATCAACTGCGGCTCGGTTGGGATCAGCGCCGTGATCCAGAAGCAAGATTAAGGTTGTATAGAACGTAGATCGAGCGCCCACTGCAAACCACAACGGCAGGCCATCCTGATCATTTGGATCGGCGCCGTGCTCCAATAACCATGCAGTCTTGTCATGGTCCTGTGCCTTCACGGCATCCAATAAGAGCTGTGGGCTACCCTTCCAACTGGTCAGGGGCACCTCTGAAATAGTATTTGGCAAATAAGGCGATTGGACGCTTTGGGGGGGGGGGACCCACTCCGAACGATGCGAGATGCTGTCTTCCAATCCTTTTTGCTTATCGCTTTACATAGATCGGCGAATTTGATTGGACGATCAGGCATGTCCAACGAAAAGTCTTCTAGGATCTTCACGATGTGGGTGTGGCCTCTCTCCCTGGCTATCCAACAGGGATTCCTTGCCTTGGGGTCCGTTGCGAAGGGGCGTTTCCATGGATACTCATCGGCGGTCTTTCCCATCTCGAGGATGGCGTAGACCGTGTCGGCGTTGCCATGAAACGCGGCGTATTGTAAAGCCTTCTTGATGGTCTTGCGTAGCCCAAGGCTCTCTGGCGGCCAGTAGTCTTCATCCTTCACGGCATGCTCCTTCTCATTTTCGTCGCCGTCATCCTCTCCTTTTTTCCGCCCCTCCACTTCTCGACTCGCAGCCACTAACTCGCCAATGCAATCCACCATTTTGGGTCGATTCATGAAAGCAGCCAATTGTAATGGCGCCCTCAGGTCCACATCCTCCAAGTACTGAATTCAGAATAGACAATTAATCTTTCAAAAATGCGAAAAAGAGGGGGGGAGGGGTGAATACATCGTCTCTACGTTCAAGAGTGAACACGAGACGAAGAGTCGACACGAATTGATGATAATGATTCGCAGCGACCGCCATATGCATCATAAGGTTGGTGCTCTGATTGTCGCCCCACCTTGTTTCTTCGTATTTCAACTTGCTTTGCAATTCAGTGATCAAGCCATTTACGGTCGCCCACACCATCGGCATCTCCTGCTCCTCAGGAAAGACTGCAGCTAGATCCCTCATCAACCGAGTAGTGAGACACCTTCGTTTCCAAAACAAAAAGCCTTGATCTTTATCTAATAACTTTGATCGATGCAAGTAAGATTCAAATCTTGGTAAGGCTTGCTTACAAGTTGAGCTTTTGGCGGCCCTCCGTACCCATATTCGTTGATAAATATCGTACGCCAGAATATCTCATCCTCTGTGGATACTTTCCACTGCCTGCACACCAGATTCGCACACCCTACAGTCATAACGGGCACCCACCTAAAGATATTCTGCAGTACCTCCATCGGCAAAAATGACGAGTCGATCACATTGTCGCCACTCATAGTCAGCAGGTTTCTTCTTGTTTGTGAAACTGCTTCTAGCCTTATCCTCTTCCGTTTGCGAATCGCTCGCTCTTGACCTTCATAATTACTGGGATCGGATGATTGTGAATCGGAACTTTCAGGAACCCGCTTCTGCATACAATATATGGGCAAGAAATAAATAAATAAGGGATGACAAGTACTTTGGCTTTGCTATTAGAGAGGTCCAGGTTGTCGGTGTCACCGGTATCGTTCTCCTGTGCATTCGCTCGACGCAGCGCAATGTTTGGAGGAAGCAACACAGCCACTTCAGTTGGAGACGAAAATGAGAAGGCCACCTCCTCTCCATCTGGCCCTGTGAACTCGTACTCCATCCTCAAGGCGGACGCAGCGAGGTACGATATACCTGAAAGCGAGCGTGGAAGTATACTTTTCCTCGAATGTTTTTATCGAATGTGAGAAAAGATGCGAAAAAGAACGAAATTGTTGTTACGACTTAAGGTGAGTACACGAATATGTGCCCGAGAAACAAATTGTTCCTTCTCCATGAAAAGGAAGAACGGGGCAGTATCAGCAGAAGCACCAACTTTGAAGAGAGAAAAGACAACCGACATGTGTAACAAGGAGGTTGAGCTGGCACCCATGCCACCTGAAATTATCGGTACTACTCAGCTTAAGTTGTGTTTTTGATAGCTCACCTGTTTCTTACTTAGAGTTAATCTTCTTTTCTGGCGCAGCAGGTACCAAGACTTCCAGACCCCAATGCTCTTATCTTACATGTAACGCTAGAAAGTCTCGGAGTCGGCCGACAAGTGTGCAAAGAATGGCACGCCATCCTGTCCTCTCCTCTGGCACAAGAGTGGCTGCGAGGGCAGGTGCGGTTGTGGGCGGTGACTTGCTACACCATAACAGGGAATGATCGCAGCGAGCCTACTTCAACCTTTGCATGGGCATTCACCCGTCGGCAGGTAGCTTTGTCCATCATCCGGACCTACAAAGAAAAGTGGCAGAATATTCTTCACTGGCCCGATGCAAGTGTAAAGAATAGGTTAGTAGGACAACTTCCAGCAAAAAAAGCTTCTTTTTATCGGCTAATCTCAATTACACGTCAAGCCTTTCGTTGTTACAGAATCAGTTTGCAGGAAAAGAGGCTCCTTTGTATCCCGTGGATGAACTTGTAAATGCAGTCGTAGGACCTATGGCCCATCGCCACTCGCAGATTCATATTCGCGAGAGTAAACTGCCCTGGACCGACAATGGTGGCGCCAAGAAGTTGATCGCCGCCGCGGGTGTACCAGAGATCACAACTACCTTCACTATCCCCGGCGATGGTCTCCTTGCCCCTACACCTACAGGCGACCCGGACACAACTTCCACCCCACCTCCATACGCCAACACCCTATATTGCCCTATTTCGCAGCTAAATGAGGTAAGTTGCTATTTTGCATAGTTGCAGCTAACCTGTTGAGTAGGACACTCTACTCAGAGGGCTGGGATTTCTCGACGAATGTAAGTCTTTCGATCCCTATCTAGACCTAATTTACTCATTCGCTCTATGTAGACCAACTGTTTTTCTGCAGATTGGTCTGCAAGCGTTGGAATCACTTCCTGAGTTGCACCCCTGAGGGCTTGAATTGTTTCTTGGAATCGGCAAAATTATACCTGGTGGCTCCCGGGCTGAGCTGGCAATCCCCACAATACGGGTCCAATGAAGATGTAGAGGAAGGCGAGGAGCTGTGGAGGTGCTCCCCTATCCCTGTGCTGGCTTTCTCTAAGCGACAAGCATGCTGTGAGATAATCAAACGCTATCGAAACAGATGGCAACACCTTCTCTTTTGGGGTGGGAACTATCGACGCGACCCGCAGTACCACGAAGCCACCGTGTCATCCCTGCAGACTCTACAGGACACCTATGCAAAGAGACAGGGTGGCAACCTCTACCCAAGCCCCTGGCGCGGGCGAGCTCAAAGGGAACAAGAAGAAAAGCAGGAGCCAAGAGAACAGCGCTTGCTAATCGACGCCCTCGTAGACAAACGAGCTCAGTTGAAGATTATTCCCGCTGGAAAGAAAGTCATCGTCGTTGAGGGGATCAAGGCTATTGTAAATCCTATGCCACTTGGCCTCGAGTAGAGTGCTAGTTGTGTGAAGAGAATAGCTTTCAAAAACTTCAAGATTGTGCACATTGTTAAGTAAGTAAAGAATAAAAAGGAGGTTTTAACGTGTTGGTATTCATGTTCCTTTCTTAGGTACAAAGTCGAAGTGGTAGATAGAGATATGTTCGTCGCCGTCAATCTCGCCATAAATCCGCTGCAGTACATCTACAAGTTCTGGTGCGTCTCGAAAACCGTCTAGTTATGGAGATTTTCACCGTAAGTACAGGTCAGTAAGGAGAATGGAGATACCTTTCTTTGCGTCCTCGTCGTTCAGATTTCTGAACCGTTTGATTACTACCTTCGTAATGACCACATCGCCCTTACCATCTAAGTAATTGTCAGATGAAGATTAAGAGATGAGAACAAGAGGAAAGGTAAATAACGAACCACGCGTTGTGGATATGATGAGAGGCAGCGTGGTGTGCTGGGGGAAGTGAATGCAGCCCTTTGAGTAGCGGACGGTAGTCGTTTTGCTTCCATTCAACACCAGAGGAAAGAACTCGGGGTTGAGTCCAATCTCTGGCCGGAGATTGAGTTTCGCGAAACTAGCTAGCTCGTTCTGCCACACCTGAAGCGCGCTTTCATCAGCCAACTCACAAACCATCTCCCCTCCTTCCATTCTTCAACCCAGTTCCGCGAAACGATGGGACAAGAGATTGAAAGAAAGGTTCATGTTTGCGAGAGGTTGAGATGATGTGATTTTTGGCTATTCAAGCTTATTATCAATCTTTCTCATCCTCAAATGCACAATACTGGGCATAGGTACTCAAGTATGGACAGATAATCAAAATTTCTGCTGCAAGGAGGCCCAACGATACTATGTCGCTTGAGGCTGAGGGATCTGTGCCTTCGCTTACGAGTTTCCGTAGGAAGGCCGTCACCTCATTTCTCCTATCATGTGAGTTGTCCCCATACTGCGAATTGGCCAGCAAACTTTGAAGTGTTTCTAAATATGCAAGCGCAGCCTGGTGTGTGGCGAGACGGGGGAAAGAGAGTTTAACCTGCTGACTTTAACAGCACATAAGACAACACAACACAACATGCAACACACTTTTTATATTTTACCTTCTTGTCTTCAGTATTAACAATTTCTCGCATGATGACTTCCACCAACACTCGTAAGTCGTTGAGGAAAAAATAGGTCTTCGCTGCTTCCGAAGCAAATATGTCCTTCAACAGCCGCATGAGCGGAGGAATGATGTCCCCTTTTTCTATTGTGTGTGTACGTGTGTGTGTGTGTGTGTGTGTGTGTGTGTGTGTGTGTGTGTGTGTGTGTGTGTGTGTGTGTGTGTGTGTGTGTGGTGTG
>Ga0209935_1004816_pt1 | contig 12009 bp, 17 predicted proteins | sample ThiBio_1000_plan_2_FD_183958 | JGI IMG/M metagenome (GOLD analysis project Ga0209935, IMG submission 183958) | Wastewater bioreactor microbial communities from Cape Town, South Africa - Thiocy_cont_1000_plan (SPAdes) | ecosystem: Engineered > Bioreactor > Thiocyanate-remediating >... | reverse complement strand
CATGCCGCTCTCTCCCTTGCGCGAGGTCCCCGAGCAACGTGGCGAAGAATTGACTATGCCTGTCATCAACGTGCCCACCTTCCTGAGCACTCTGAGGCTCCCCCAGTCGCTCGAGGAACTGAAGATTGCGGGCCTACAGACTCCACCGAATTCTCCTCGAGACCCCAAAGATGTGGATGAAATGGAAGAAGTGGAGAAGAACATCGAACTAATCCTGAAGGACACCAAGGTAATAATCTTATATCATTTACTTTGCATTATAATCTATTCAATCAGATGTTGGAAATAACACCTCAGCGAATTGTCCTCGAGGATGTGAAATTACTTGAGACATACGAATCTCAGTTTGTGATTCGGAATCCATCATCGGTGGCCCTCAGCTTTTCCTTCCATGTCTCATCGCAATCCAGCGATACCATATTTCGAGGAATCTCCTCGAAGAAAGGGTCGGGGATTGGTCAATCGAAGCGATCCGAGGTGCTGTCCATCAAAGGAGATACATCCGGAACCATTCCTCCCGGAGGTGTCCTGGTCGTTCCGTTGTCATGCACCCCTCGTATGCTTGGCAGACAGTCCCATTCCATCGTGGTATCTGATATGGTGCATACGACTGAGGTATCAATCCCCATATAACTAGTTCTATTACCCGTATTAATAAAACATGAAAAGGTTGTGGTGGCCTTCAACCCGATGAAACCTTCGTATCTGAGTATTCCGAGTCTCGTGGAAGGGGTTCTTGATCTAGGCTATTGCTACGTAGATGGGCCCGCCGAAGAAGGTTTTCAATTTGAATATGCCAAGGTGTATCCCCTGACTATAAAGAATGTGTCCAAGGTACCTACCATCGCACAATTACAAGTTCGTATTAATCACTTTCAACCACACATTTTACAAAGAAATCATTGGTGCTCTCGGCCCAATCCAATCTTCCGGCGCAGATGTTCCTGTTCCAGGATAGTGCGCTCTCGCAACCTGCCCAGGGGGTGCCTCTTCGAGGGGAAGGGAGCTGTACGATATTCGTCTGCATTCAGCCAAACCGAAAGCTGGAACTCCTGAAGATGTATAATCAGGGAATAAGCAGACAGCTCATTGGCGGGATCAGATTTAAGGTTTCGGAGCTGGTGGCTCCTGTCAGACGAAAGCCGCCCAACCGAAAAAAAGGACGCGACCCGCGAGAAGCACAGGATGCAACACCTCCTCAGGAGGAGACTGTCGAGTTGTATGAAGAAACCATCAAGTTCATGGCCGTGTTGGGAAAGAGCGTACTCAAGGTATCTTGCAACTACATTGATCTGGGTAGCATGTCTGCTATGGGGAAGCCCGTAGAAGGTACTTATAGTTATTCCCTTCGCCACAATTGCTCATCTCTTAATTTCAATAGGTGAATTTGTGTTGTCGAATCTCTCAACGCTGCTACCCCTGACGTGGAAGATAGAGGCATGCAAACCTTTCGTGGTATTGTATTAAATAATGTATGATGAACTCTCACCAACTCTTGGCACAGAAACTCTCAGCTACTGAAGGGGTGTTATTGGGAAACGAGGCACCTGACCCTGCTGCGAAAGAATCCCAAATAAGTGTGTTTACGAAGAAGATGGAAAGTTTGGCTTGGCTAACTGAGATACGTATTTACTAGGTATTAAGGCAGCGATCATTCCTGAAGCGCCAGGGTTGTATGAAGAAGAACTGCGGATTTACAACAAAAATAGTAATGAGAACTTCCTACGATTGGTCATTCGATTATTTGTTGATGATGGTAGCTTGGGAGTGAAGCTAGGCGAGATCACTCTGGTACCTGGAGGGATCCCTGAAGAGAATGACGCTGAGAACAAGATCAAGGATAAGGAAAAGGAAAAGGAAAAAGAAGAGAGAAAAGGCGAATCAAAATCCAAGTCTGATACGGAGGCATGCCTCTGTTTGGATTATGGCACGATCTATCTGGAGGCAGTCAAGAGGCCGTTCTTGGTGGAGGGTGGCATTCCCGAAATGCGGATAAAGTGGCCATCCTCCAGTGCGAGGGTGACGATTCACAACAGGACCGATGAAGACATGATCCTCACCCCGAAGACGAACCTAAAGTCCGCCTTGGAATGGCTGCCTGCTGGGCAGGGGTCTGTGCAGGAGGTGCACCCTGTGAGCGAGGAGATTGTGGGAGGAAGCTATCATATATGCGGAGCGGAATATACCCTCCTTGCAGGTCACACAGTGGAGGCTAGGGTGTCCGTCCCCGCTCTGCCTTCGGAAGGAGCTCGATTGAGAAAAATGTCGACAAGCGGAGAGGGGGAGGTAAAGATATCGGCACTGCTTGCCCGAGGGGTGATTGCACCGATTAAGAATGGTATCCTTTTGCTGGAGAGAAGAAAGAAGGAGGCGTCCGGAGCAACCAGGATCTGCAAAGCCATCACCCTGCAAGGCAGCTATTGTTTATCGACGGGCCGATTGGAAGAGAAGGAGCTCCTTTCTGTCGGCAAGATCACCAGCGTGTGGCAGATCATGCCATTCTTCTTTCAGATTCGCAATCTCTCAGAGGCTCCGCTAGTCTATCGGATCGAGGATCTGCCTCCCTATATCGTCATCGAGGGAAGGCAGCTTCCTGCGGGTACAGTGGTGCATACATTACAGGAAGAAGGAAGAGAGGTTTCCCTAATTACGGTGGCACCTCTCGCTGTCTTGAGAGTCGCAGCCGAGTTTCATTCTTCCAAGGTACAAGTATTGACATGTTCAGAGCTCTTTTAACAATCAAGCTCTTCAAATAGATAAAGGACCAGTGGCAAATTCGAGAGGAGGTATCCTGTAAAATAGAGTTTGTAAATATCAACAACGAGAATAATTCCTTGAATCTGGGTGTGAAAGCAACGGTGGAGCTTCTTTCGCTATCGTATTCTGGGTATGCGTGATCCCACCTAGGTCCGTCTTCTTTTGAACTAATTTTTTTTTTTTTTTTGTAAAAAGCTTAAAGGATGGCGACCTAGTGCTGCCACCCCTTTTGCACCCTTCGCCTCCTCATGTGCCACCTGTAGATGCATGGTTTTCCATCACCAACACGTCCGGCAGACCCCTTGATATCTGTATCGAAGGCCAGCTAAGTCCTGTCATGGCCGATCTTATCAACCTGTCCATCATATCGCGGTATGATAATTTAGTTGATAGCACATGATCACCAATAATAATTACCCTGAGTATAGATTATCCAATACTCCTTTGTATCAGATATCATTGGCTGTTGATGAACCATTGGAGATTAAGGTTCGTGTGGAGGCACGAAAGAAATCGAGGCTTCCACCGCACTTTGGCAGGAAGTATCGCAACTATCCATTGGGTAAACTGCGCTTGTTTTCCGCGGACGGGCAATTGTCGGAAACTGTCCTGCTGCAAGGATCTCTTAAACCGGTACAGTTGTTTATCATCCAAATAGGTTGTGATTTGATTATTCCTAGGGTCCCACATTCTCGCTGTCTGTTCGCAGGCTTCATTTTTGTGTCAGCCCTGAGGAAGAGGAAGAGAGACGATTGGTAATTTGATTTTCAACTGTTATTGGTACTAGACAATCTAATTCTAAATATAGGAAGATACACTGCAGATAAAGAATCTCTCGAATTACTTCCCGTTGCAAGTGAGCATCACTGAGGGGAGAGATAGGCGAGGCAGTTTCTCTCTTCATAAGGCGGATTCCGAGGCGCATAATCTGGCTGCATCGACAACAGACGAAGCTGAAGCTGAGGGAGGCATGGAGAAGAGTCTGAGCTGCGTTGTTGAGAGCAGGACGGTGGCGGATGAGGGTCCTTCCTTCTTCTCGTTGGATCCCTCTGATGTCACTATCCCACCGGGTAAGAGCATCAGTGTGGTCATCGCGGTGAAAGAGCGAGAGAGTTATCAGGAGCTGCAGGCAGCCATCAACGACCTATTTTTCATCGTCAGGGATGTCCGTCTCGCTCGAGTGCCTGGCAAGAAAGTTGCGGTGAGTCTGTTGACTCAGAGCAAGCCCATAGTGAGTACCAGGAGCGGGCTGGAGATCGATACCTCATCCATCGCAAACAACAACATCGTTAGCCACTCTAGAATGGAAGAGGATCTGCCTGTGCTGATTTTACGGGTTAGAAAAATTTTTCTTCCATTATCTTATCCTAATATCTTTGCTGCAGGGCTGCACACCCATTGCGCTGCGTGATGAGGATCAGCCGACAGGTGGAGGACAGCGATACGAGATCATAGTGGGCCAAAAGCAAGTGGGATCCGGGGATGTAACGTGGGAGCTGACACTGGAAAACTCCTCCGCCAACGCACCACGGAATCAGCAGACACCCATCGTAGAGTATAAAATATATGCTGTGACCGGAAATGAGGCCTGGCTGGTAATAGGATTTTACCTTCCTTAGCAGTGTGGCATCCTAATGTTATTTTTGTCTACCTGGTTAGACAATAAGTAGGGCCAGGGGAATATTGGCAGCGCCCGGCGATCACCATCAGGTTACTCTCACTTTCTCTACCGAACGGATCGATTCCTATTCGACCTACATTGTCGTGGAGAACTGCGACAATCCTCAGGATATCAAAACTATTCGTGTTTCGATAGAGGTACATATTTTGTTTTCTTCGTCACATGCATATGTATTTTTATGTCCAACCGCGTTATTAATTCTCAGGTAGCGGAACCCAGTTCTGATCAAAGTTACTATTCGGTTATTCTGGGCGGCAAAGAGGCTGAAAATAATGTTCTGCATATTGGGGACATCTATGCTACGCAGGTGTATCGAGCACATTCTTTCATCATAAAAAATCACTTGGAGACCCCCCTCGACTTTCTGGTATGCGGCTTGCAACAATTTACTGCGTTCTGTTACTAACATTTCTTGATTGATAGTTGTCAACCAAGTCGAAACCTTTTGAGGATATGGAAGTAGGCTATTCGCTCTCTCGATCCACTCTCATCCTCTTCAACGCCCTTACCATCCATGGCAAAGAATCTGCGCGTGTCTTTCTTCACTTTCATATCCCAACTCCTCCTCCGGTGCCTCTGGAATGTCAAGTCGAGATAGGTATGTCACATACCCTTGAACTGTATTTACCTAATTTATTCACACACAATCGATTGTGGAATACATTTAGGAATAAACTGTTTATTGGCATCCGAGAAGCAACAGATATTAACCATCAAGGCGCATGTTCGTCCACCCCAGTTGGATGTTTCGAGTGGAGCGGTGTTGTTCTCTGGCAAGACCCTCCTGCTGATGGAGGCAAACGAGGAGGGCAGCAAAGAGGATAAAGATGTCAAATTAAGGGAATCGGGATTGGCGCTACCGCATGCTATGAGTTCTGACCGAATCAAACCTGTAGAGGATTTGAAGCTCGAAGTATTCGAGAAAGAAGCCTCAGTGCAGGTCATCAATACTTCTGATAGCCTGTTGAAGTGAGTTGTTATTCTCTATGTGTAACTAGTTAAGCCTCTCTTGTCTACGTAGGTATATGATAAGAAACGACAGCCTATTCTTCACCGTCGAAGCAGATTTGACGAAGGTGTATGAGCTAAGGCCGAAACAACATCATGCACTAATCCTGCGGCCCAACATGACTGCGTTGAATAACAACCGCAAGCTGTTTTTAAGAGTACGGAACGAAATAAGCCGCTCCATCCTTACATTAACGGTTTCTCCCTCTCCTCAGGAATTGTACATAGAAGAGCATATAGTGATCTACAATGTGAACGAGGGATGTCTCTCAGAGAAGCAGCTGGTGTTCCTCCGGTTGCAGTTCGGGAAGCTGCCTCTCAAGGAGTTCAAGTTTCATACCTCGCCGGGGCTCAAGAACGCGTATCCCTATGTGGCCCTCGAGGAACGCATCCTTCGTTTCCTGCGCGATTTCAACGTATTCTGGTCGGATTTCCTCTCCGATTATTATGCACAACATCCTGATGGAGTGTCCGGAGGGTCAGCCGTGACGAAGAAGAAGCTCAGGTCATCTCTCGATGTGGAAAAGACCGACGATGAACAGCCCAAAGGGGAGCCCTTGATAAAGAAACGAGGAAGCGATTTGCCGCAAAGAGCTTCACATAGAACGCGGTCGCTATTGTCAGCGGTGCTGCAGATGAAGAAATTCCCAGAATCCGCTGAGACGAGAATGCACTCGCTCTATTTCGAGTTCAGATACATCACAGACGAATTGATTTTCTTTGGGCTGAAGAAATTCACAGGCAGATTTGCTGTGCGATTAGCACAATTGCTCTACTGGTTAGTGTTATTCTTCTATCTTCTAATTGGTATCATTCATGAACTAATCCGTCATTTCACACAAATTTGCAGTCCTTTATTCAAGCAGTTCAACTTGAAGAGCCTCTTCAGTGGTAGCAGCAAGATCTTGCAAGCCGATTTGGAGAAACCAGAAGTGGAGGTGCTGTACAGGCTCGCTGAGCGATGGATATACATGCTGCGAGACTTCCTGTCCTATTTTCCGGACCAGAACACTGAACTCGTCTGTCTGCGTCGGTTGGAGGGCCAGCTTATGAATCAGCTGACGGCACTGTACCTCTTCTTCGAGTCCCTTCCTGCATAATAAATTGGAAGAGAGAGAGAGAAAAGTTCCGATTCGATTTCTGCGAATTTTCGGAAAGCGTTTCCGCCGATCAAGTGAGTGCTGCACAGTTGATTGTGGTGGACTCCCCCGCCGAGCGCCTCCAGCTGAAGGGTTTTTGTCCTCTTTTAAGGTCCGTATGTGTGTGTGTGTCTGTTTTGTTGGCTTCTGATGTTCTCAACAAACAATCAAAAAACAAACATCAGCACGATCTTAATTGTTTGAACAAATGGAGCAAAGTAACTTATCCAGAGTGCACATCTGGTTGCGAGCGGAGCCTATTACCTCCAGTCCCTCACGAGGAGACATTCTCCAGTCTGAAACTGATAAGAGGGCACCACTTGTTCCACAGGATGCCAAGCGATTAGTGGACCAGGGATTTCTTGTTACTGTGGAGCATTCAGATCATCGCGTCTTTCCAGATGAGGAATATAAAGATGCTGGGTAGGACAATTTCGTTATCCAATTCCGCTCCTGGTTAATTCGGATTTCCCAACTTTGGTTTTGCAATTAAAGATGCAAGCTAGTTCCCTATGGCAGTTGGACTGAGGCACCGCAAGATGCTTACGTGTTGGGCATTCGAGGTACTGTCACTGTTTTCAAAAATGGGGATGTCTTATCTCGCTTTCAGGATTCCCGACCCGGCAGACCCTCTGTCACAGACATATTTATTTCGGCCACGCTTTCAAGTATCAACCCGATTGGCATGCGAAGCTCGTTCCGTTCTTGCGGGGAGGCGGTGCGAAGGCCTCTTTTTCTTGTCGGGAAGTGACTGACAAATTCTAAACTAACAACAGGTGTTCTTTATGATTTGGAGTATCTTACCGACAGCCAAGGGAAACGGTTGACATCGTACGGCCCTGTTGCCGGTAATTCGCCTCCTATATTGTTTCGGTAGAGAGTGTCACTTAAAAGCGTTTCTGCTTAGGTATGATCGGTATGGCTGCAGGCGTGTTGGCGTGGTGTACTCAAGCGATGGCGTCTGTCGGAGTCACCATACCCAATGATCTGCTACTCAAGCTGCATAGTATGGGCCTGGTATATTTTTTTGCTTATTCCGCTTGTATTTTTTTTTTTTTTTTCCTCCCCTACTTTCTGACCCCGTCTTCTCTCGCACCAGGTGGAGCACCTCAAATCGTTGCTTCAGATGGCTGTTACATTCGCTCATAGAACTCCGAGGGTGGTAGTGATTGGACCTAAAGGCAAGGTAGGCGCGAAGGCTGTTTCAATGGCCGAGTCGTTGGGGCTTCAAGTCGATGGCTGGGGTAGAGATGCCACCGCAAAGAAAGGCCCATATCCTGAACTCCTCAAGTATCATATCCTCGTCAATGCCATCAAGGTTGCCCACCCCCTTTCCCATAGGTGTTAAGCTAATCCCGTATAATTTTATCCAGCTGGATACGGAACAAGAACAAGCTGTGGGTCCTTTCTTGACGCATGAGTTGATTCGTCAGAGCGGGCGCGAGCTCTCCGTGGTGGTGGATATCAGCTGCGATACGCTCAATCCTCTCAACCCCCTTCCCATTTATTCCCAGCCAACCACTTTCACGCACCCTACGGTATGTACACTTAAGTCCCACTCTATTTTCTCTCGGCCTGACTCATCTACGTTGTGTAGGTTAGAGTCATTGAACAGAGCGGCGGTGTGAACCCGCTTGATCTGATCGCCATCCCAACGCTGCCCTCTTTAGTGCCTGCCATCAGCAGTCAGGTAATTCTGTTGTTGAGGAATTCACCCAGCCTAAGGTCAAAAGTCTTCATTGATTGACGTATTTGTTTAACACTTAGGACTTTTCGGCCCAGTTGTTGCCTCACCTGTTGGATCTGAGCAACCCTAAAAACGAAGTATGGCAGAGGGCTGAGGCAGTATTCCGGGAGAGGACGCGTGCGCTGCGACCTGTGCCTGTCCCTCGTTCGGTTCTATTCGCCAAACAGGAGGAACACGCGGAGGCAGCACCGCTACTCAGCTTCTCACAAGAACGTGTGTGGAGGTTGATGGAGAGCTATGCGCGACAGATAAAGATTGACTCCGAGGAAGAGAAAAAGGAGAGAGAGAGGAAGAGCCGCGAGGAAGGCGAACGGCTCAGCGAGGGGGAGGCTGCCACCTACAATGTGGCGAGAGCGTTTGCCGTAAAAGGGAATATCGAACAGTTGAAATCGAATCTTCATCGCCATGTGGAGGCCATCGTCGCCCATCACGAGTTACTGCGGACGGCATTCTTCGCTGTTGAATCGGTCAACACAGAAGAAGCTGCTCTTGAAAAAAAGAAAGAAGAAAAAAAAGGAGAGGAGGATTGTTGTGATGAGGAACACGATGCCCCTATAGGTAAAATTGGTTGTTTATTGTAGTTACCATTTAACTTTTTTCCTTTGCCTCCATATAGTGGCACCTGTTCGCGTGGGGCTGGTTATCAAAGACGCAAAAGATGTTGATGTAAAAGCAGTCTATCGGATTATCGAGGAATCGGCAGATGTGGAATCCGTGTACAACACAGAATTGGCAACTCCTTTCAACCACCACAGCAACAGCGCTCCCTTTGTTCCTCTTCTGAGAGTAGTTCTCGTCGTCAATAAGGCGACCCTTCTTGTTACCTCCAATCGGTAAAAACCTTTGTCATCTCCTTTTTTTAAAAAAAACCCTAACTCGCGAGTTAGATTGGTAGCTGATGAATGGTCGCTACAATTGTTGGCAGAGGAATTGGTTCATGGGTGCACCAATGCCGAACACGCATCATCCTCTCTACAATATTTGGATTTTGCGCACTGGCAGAGGACTCTCGATAGAGAAAACGAAGCCATCCTACAACAGGAGAGCGACCATGATCAGAACCCGTTTGTCAGAAAGAAGAAAGCCGAAAGCAGCGCCCTGAAGGAGTTGACCTATTGGAAAGCCAAATTGAGCGGCAGTCCACCAGTGCTGCAGATGCCAATCGACAAACAACGGTGATACAAAATATTACCTTTCCTTAAATGAACGAGTTCTAATTATACTCTTTTTTTTTTTTTTTTCCAATAATTAGACAACCCCTCCAAAGCTTCAGATGCTCGACAGAGACACGACTGCTACCCAAAGAGCTGTCTGAAGGAGTCGAGAGAGTTGCTCTCCGCTTGGCAGGTAAGTCCCTTCCTACCGCACTCACCCTCCTCACATCTTTTTTAAGGATTGGAGGTGCTCGGTGATTGGGTGAGCAAGGACGATGTATCTGCCGCTCTCTACACCATGTATCTGTCATTATACAAGTTGATTCTCTTCCGCTTGACGGGAGAGGAGGATTCTGTTCTTGCAGCCACGTACGTGTATTCCTTTTCTAGTTTGTATTTATTGTTTTAATTCATCCCTTTTTTAAAAGTGTATCTGGGAGACTGAGGCGTGAAGTATTTCACACTGTAGGACCTTTTACCAATAGCCTCATCTTGCGGTCCCATGTGCATGATCAATTGACCTTCGAGGAACTCTATAAGGCCACCAACCAGATGCTGCAGGAGGCCTTGCGCAACCAGGTATGCACTACTACTACTACTACGCGAAGTATTATTTTATCATGTGTAACTAACACAAATGATTATGAATCAAGGGCACTCCTTTCGAGAAAATTGTAAGTGAGCTGAACCGGCCAGGAAGCGGAGAGGACTTGTCACTAAAGCATGCTCCGCTCTTTCAAGTTTGCTTCGAATTCGATGATCAAGGAGGTAATTTTGTTATTATTATTTCAATTCACGCGTTTGTAACAATATAACGTAGTGCTTCCGCCAACCTCTGCGTCTGCGGGTGAGGTATCCTTGCATGGAGAAATCCCTCTTTCAAAGAAGCTATCCCCTCACGACTTTGTTCTTCATGTGTCCCCTAACTTGGACACCGGTAGTAATTCTTCAAAATACGAAAATGATAACAGATAGAGTCGAGCTAATCTCTTTTAAAATGCTATCAGATAAAGGAGTCGAGTTGAAGGTGGTATACAATTCCGATCTGTTGGAAAAGGAGAGGATCGATGAGACCCTCTCACAGATGGAGCTTCTTCTCTCTTCTATACTCGCCGACACCAAGCAACGCATCGTACAGTATTCGCTGATCACCGAGAGAGCCCGCGAGCTGATACCGGATCCTCTCACATCCTTGGACTCCTCTTGGCTGTGCGTGGTTTCCCTATCTCTATATTTCGAATATCTAAAACTTTTGTTAACGCATGTCAAATTCATCATCAGAGGTCCCATCCATGAGATGTTGACCAAACAAGCTACAGCCCACCCAGATCGGCAAGCAATCTATTACGATGGTAAGATTTGCATGAATGGCATCATCTCACCTCAGCCTAACCAATTTCAAAAGGCAAAACGATGAATTATGGCTGGCTGGAAGCCAAGACTAACCAGCTGGCAGATTGTTTGATTCAGTCGGGCATAAAGAAGGGCGACGTCATCGCCATATATGGGCACCGCAGCCCAGCTGTTGTGTTTGCCATCCTCGGCATTTTGAAATCCGGTGCAGCCTACTCTATGATGGATCCTAAATACCCAGCTTCCCGCATCATCGATTGTCTGACTGTATTATGCTTTTAATGCCCTTTTGTCTGCTTTTATTGACGGAGACTTGCTTTATAGGTTGCCAATATCAATGGCTGGATACAAATTGCGGACGCAGGCGAACTTCCTGCTCCCTTGGTGGAGTATCTCTCTACACTGACACTGAGATGTCAACTAGAGGTTGCTAATGTGTTCAGTGACGAGGACAACAAGATGGTGAAACATCCACACATATTTGGTGGGCAATTCAAAAGCACTCCTCCTGATAATGTTAAGGTACCTTCTGTCAAGGTTGACATGAGGAGAGTAACTGTTTGCTTTTCTTTAGATTGATGGCGAGGACATCGCAGTAGTCACCTTTACGAGTGGGTCTACTGGTATGCCCAAGGGTGTGCAAGGCAGACACCTTCCTCTCACTCATTTTTATCCTTGGATGCATGAGCGGTACACGTCGCATTCATTTAGGTTATTGGGTCACTATAATGTGAAATATATCAGGTTTGGTATTGGTCCTGAAGACAAATTCAGTATGTGCAGTGGTATTGCGCATGACCCCCTACAGAGGGATATCTTCACGCCGGTGTTCTTTGGGGCATCAATATACATCCCCACCGAGGAGACCATCGGTATAATGATGCTCATCTCTTTTGTTCCTATTCGTCTATCACTAAAATCAAGCCTTTAATGCATAGTCACGCCTGGCAAATTGGGTGAATGGATGTCGTTGGTTGGCATCAATGTAGCCTGTCTTACTCCGGCTATGGGACAGCTGTTGACTACACTCGATAATCCCAATTTCTCGATCACCACTCTGAAGGTACGAAACAGAAAATATACCAGAAAATGAAATAATAATAATTCTATTTAGGGAGTCTTTTTTGTAGGCGATCTCCTAATCAAGAGGGATGTATTCAGGCTCAAGAA
>Ga0209935_1004815_pt1 | contig 12013 bp, 9 predicted proteins | sample ThiBio_1000_plan_2_FD_183958 | JGI IMG/M metagenome (GOLD analysis project Ga0209935, IMG submission 183958) | Wastewater bioreactor microbial communities from Cape Town, South Africa - Thiocy_cont_1000_plan (SPAdes) | ecosystem: Engineered > Bioreactor > Thiocyanate-remediating >... | reverse complement strand
TAGGATATGTTGCGATAGAGAACGTTAGTTGTCGTTTTCAGATAAGAAAAAAAAACGAAACGAATGAGCAAGGTCAGCATAGATCACGATCGAAAATAATCAGACCGTACTTTTTCAATATCAAAGTCCTCATGGTATAAAAATCGAGCTATTTTATTATAGTATTTAAACTTGAAATTCGTTAAGGTGAAGATGATGTTTGTTCTGCACTCAATTACAAAATTACTGCGAATCTTAACAACTGAATATCTCCGTCAAAGGAAACTATCAGCAGTTTATATTTTAAATTCGTTTGTTTCTCAGTGAATGTAATAATTTGCACTCCGCCCGATCGCCCATCTCGTTTGACAGTACAGACGGTTCCATTGTGAGTTTATCAAAAATACACATAAATATGCAGAGATTCGGTGTGCCATCTACATGAACTGAAGTGAGATCAGCTGAAACTTCAAAATATAAATGTCTATGATGATATTAATATACTTTCGTAAATATAGCTGTGCACGTTTCTTTTTTTGCGAAATATATTGAAACATTAGTCCTGTAAACCTGAACTTCAGAACAAAATCTTTAGTAAACTAGCTTTCCATGAAAATAACTATATTATAGATTTCTTTCAGAAAAGCGTCTACGAATGTTTCATTTATTTTCGAAATGTAGAACAAACTACAAAAAGTAGAAACCATAAAAAGGCACATACCAATAACAGATTCTTTCTTTTATTTGCATGCATTCATGATTCGTAAAATATTTTTCCAGGAGAAGTTATTGCTGTGATTTTAAATAGAAAGATTTTATTTTAAAAAAGATTGCTGATAAAAAATAGAATTCTATTTGAAATAATCAGTGTATAGTACGAATGCATATTTAATTCATTTTCGAAATCAAATGATTGATTCTCACAACATTTGATCAATTAGAAGATGTACTAAATGCTTTTCATCGTTGAATTATATAATTCACAAGTGGCTAAGGCAAACCCAAAACCATTTCCTAGGTCTCCGCCAATAACTAAGATATTTCCATTTTTTAATACAGATGTTGCATGGTATGATCGGATCGTTTTCAACCGACTCTGATTTTCCCATTTTCCCGTTAATGGATCGTATAATTCAGTACTATTCCGACTATCAGCAAAAGGAGGACCGCGATAGTTATATCCACTAATAACTAATACTTTCTCATTCGGTAATAAAGATGCTGTGTGTAAACATCGTTCCTCTTTCAGTGGATCAGTAATTGTCCAATTTCCTATTAATGGATTATATAGTTCGGTACTATTAGTAATAATAAAATATAAATAGCTGTTTAAGCCATTAGTAACTAACACTGTTCCATTCGTTAACACCGTTGCTGTGTGGCACATTCGTGAATAGTGCATACCATGGGTTTTAGTCCAATTTCCAGTTGATGGATCATACAACTCGCATATATTTAGTATCTCGTATTCATTTACTCCACCTCCACCAGTAACTAATAGTTTCCCGTCTAATAGTAATGAGGCTGTATGTGCGGTTCTTCCATAGTGCATACTATTGATTTGTGTCCAATTTCCAGTCGATGGATCATATAATTCGCATGTATTTCGTATAACCGTGTGGATTGCTCCACCAGTAACTAATACTTTTCCATCTAGTAATACTGAAGCTGTATGGTATACTCGTGTATCTTGCAGATTTCCAGTGATTATCCAATTGCCAGTAGATGGATCATATAGTTCAGCCGTAACCAGCACATTAGTTTCGTTGTCCGACCCGCCAACAACTAATACTTTTCCATTGGTTAGAACAGATGCTGTATGGCCTTCTCGTGTGATAGACACGACTGAATTTTTATTGGAAACACTTCCAACGATGACATATAATATTCAAAATATCTAAATCAACTTCTCTTGTGTTCAATTCATAAATCATATCACTGACTTTTTATTCGAAACAGTTCCAACGATGATATACAACATTCAAAATATCTGAATCAACTTTTCATTAATTCAATTCAGGAATCATATCATTGAGTTTTTATTCAAAACATTTCTAACTGTGACATGTTGGATTGAGAGTAGCGGAAGAAAGTTTTCGTCATTTTATTTCATGTTTGATGGGAGTCTGATTTTATTGGAAGCATTCTTAATTTGGATAAAGTTAACGTTTGTAGTGGGATCGATCTTTTTTTGTTGTTGTTCCAATTTTCATGAGTTGTCGACGGAGGACGTAGTTGGTGGATATGGTTTTTGGAATGACAGAGCAAGGGAAGTATTTGATGATGTAGTGGTTCGATTTCGGCGTAGTTTTGATTATAGAGAATATATATTGTTTTTTTGTGAATGGTGATAGAATATCGAATGGTGTGTTCGAGTCATGTTAGTTTATGGGGTCGCCTGGAATCGAGTGTGTGGATGGTACTCTTGTTGGGTGTATCGCGTTATTTTGGGATCGTAAAGGAGAGAGTGTGATTCGTTAAATATGTGTTCTGATGTGGTTTTGATTTTGATGTATTTTTGCTGAGTGAGACTAGGAAAAGTGTAGTTGTGTATGGGTTTTGTTATTCAGTAGTGTTGTGTATTTGGTGAGGTAGTTGAAGCTTTTGGTAGGTATGTGTAGAAGACATGATTCTCGAGTAAGATATAATTTTTCATAGAAATCGTAAGAGTCGATTCGTAAAATGCTGATTATTAACTGGAAAATGAAACTACTTCAAATATTTTTTCCTGTAATTTTTTTTCGATAATTTTCTTTTAATTCACATTTGCTACACAATAAATTAAATCTTCTGTAGCACGATTTAAAATGATCGATATTTGAGTTCATAGCGCTCAATACACTGTTATGTTCATATATATCAGCTTCTGTAACTTTTGATGACTTCTCAGAGTCAGCACCTACTCTTTTAACAACTATATCAGGGACAAAAGTTTTTTTTCTCAGATCTTCTTGAACATATTAAAACCGTCGCTACACAAGGTATAAAAGTGTATTGCAATGACAGCCAGTCCAGTCATAGAGAATATGAGAAGGTAAGAATTGTAACAAATATGCGAAATGAAATGAGATCCCAAAATTGGCGATTGACAAGATGGAACGGTAGTTTTGACTAATTATTTGTAACATTGAATACGACTGGACTCAATAGAGTAAAAAGAAAAGCAAGTCCATAGCTGAAATTCCATGTGTAAAAACTGTTTATTTCTAACATGATATGATGAATACAAGACAATAAATGTAAAATGAAATATCACTAAATAGAACTCATGGGTTAGTAGCATTGGCTTCCAAATTAGCTAATTCTTCTTGGGTCATTTCATGTTGTTTATTTAATTCATTCATTTGTTGGACAAGGCGAAGACGTTCTTGAAGAATCTTCTCAAGTATTGTTTCTGTCTACAACCAAATAAGTAAAACAAGTAAGAATTCGCGTGTCTCGAAAAAAAGGACGTACTGCTGAAGAAGTGGATGCTAGAGTATCGAAGTTTGGCTTTTGAATTGGTTCAAACGTAGGAACTTCAATTGGACTTATCATCGACAAACGATTTTCACTTGGTGTAGCTAAATATAAAAGAAAAGCAAACTATTTCATCAATGAGATTGTCGAAGAAACAAACCATTGTTCATTTGTCGAGTAAATTAAAGTAATTCATCCATCGCATTCGTTGTATCCTTTTCAACAATGTAAGGTTTCTGAGCAGTTTCTAACCAATTTGATCGTGTTCCAATGTTTTTCTTGGGCATGATTTCATTATTTACCAATTGACAAACTGTCTGCATCATCGTTTGTAGAGTAGTTACTTGATTTTCGATTTTCTCTTGAAAATCTAATTGATTTCTCATCATGATCGAAATTCGATCTTTCAAATAATGAATTTCATTTGAACTTGAAGCACACTTGAACGAACAAACAAACAGATGAATGAATTCTCAACGAAGTTTCATTATTACTTGTTTAACATGACCCTCTGATTGATAATAAATGCGTTATATATGATAAAGGAGAACCTATATATATTGAAATTGCGGGGGAAAATGTACTTGTAGAACTACGAGAAACACTTAATAAACAAAGTACTGAGTGTTTTTTATCTTTCCCAACCATTTCATAAACTTGATGTAGCTGTGAGAAGGTCAAATTTGTAGCTTCTGGTGTTACTTTTTGTTGAAGTAATTTAATATGTAGTTCGCATTGTTTCTTTTGTTTGTGATATTTTATTGTACGATTCAAGTTTTATTTTGTGAAATAATAAATATATATTTTTATATCACTGTTTACGGATGTATTCAAGAGTTGGTGGGTGGAATGTTATTCCTAACATTCAATATGATTGTTGATGCAAAGAAATCAATTGTGCAACTAGAATTTATATCGTCAAGCAAAATCTGGATGGTAAGCACTTACGTGGAAGAAAGCATGAGGACATGCGATAAAACTAGAAAATATCAATATTTTTATGCGTATTTAAATACTATAGGATCGAATAAGAAATTTTCTTTCTTCTGAGAACGGTAACACCGTTCCATAAAAAACGGACAAATTACCGTTATACGGCAGAAATGGTAAAGTGAATAATCAAATTTTTGACAGTTATCGATGATTGATTTCGGTTTTAATAAATACGTATCTGAAATGAATTGTTGAAAATTTGCACACGGATTCGCCATGTGATTAAAATCATGGTTAATCACAGCGATATATTCTCAAAAGGAATCTATAAATTCCATTAATTGTCCAATGTATAATTGTCGAACATTATTTCAAGAGCGAAGATATTTAAAAAGTGGAAATAATCAATCAATCAGTGAGATTTACGAGGAGAATTTATCACAAAGATAATATTGAGTTACGAAAAAACACACATCCAATCGACTGTGAGTACGATAAGAAAGTAAGTAAGTCTTCGTGATCAGCTTTCTAACTCAGTACTATCTTTTATGTTATTATTTTCTCGAGACAACATATGTTACATCTATTTAAATCAATTTGTTATTTTTGTTTTTTCTTTATTCATTTGATAAATTTAAAAGTTCGTAGATTTTTTCGAGTGAATGTTCATTCGTTTGATTTTGATTCGAAGTAATTTGTTCGAATAGTTGTTTTTGTTGTTGTCGAATATCTTTCCACATTTGTTGATTTGTTTCAATGAATAATTGTTCGATACCTTTCGAACCATCGGTTATCTGTTGATAGAGATCACGAATAATTTCATTGAATCGATCGAGATTGATTTTAAATGTAAATATAAATGATTTCAATGAATCATCGGTTTTTTCACTATTCATTCGATTAAATTCTTTGACAATCGTTACCAATGGTTCGTAGAATTGTGTACGTAGTTGTTGATTAAATGAATGCTGACCAGTCGAAAGAATATGAAAGAGATTTTGAATGTATTGACAATGAATATGAGTGATTGTACGACGGAAGAATGATAATTGTTTATTTTGATGATTGAGTTCGAGTTTGAGAAGATTGATTTCGTGATTATATGAACAAATTAAAGAATTGAAAAGAGTTTTTAAGTAGAGTTTGATATTGGGTGCAAGACGAAATTGTGAATTGATTCGTTGACAGATTAAATCAGCAGTGATTCGATCCGGAGCAAAGGAACATTTTTGATGCTAGACGAAAAACGTGATGTTGCCGTTTTTTTGTTGTTAATGTGAAAAAAAGAATTTACTTGAGTTGGAATGAGAATTGATAGATAGAAAAGATCACTGGTTGTATTGGAGATTTTTTTCGAAAGATCTTTTGAATGTTCGATTAAATTTTCATGAAGATCAGGAAAGATTAATTGATTGGTTTGATCGGTTAATTTCGATTGAAATGAACGAAGATCAGCATGAAGATCGGACAGTGAACTTTCTAATTCTGCCTATGAAATAGATACAACAATTTTGGTTTTTGTTGTTGGATCGCTTACAATGTTTTTTAAATTTAAATGTTCAATTTTTCCTGAACATATATCGAGTAAATGAACGGGATCTTGTTTCACAAATTTATTACAATTCGATGCATAGATTGTGTCTGTATCTGAGAGATTTGCGTGATCTTGCATGGATTTGTATGATTTTTTTCGATTACTTTCAATTCGATCGATCCATGTTTGAATCGATTTTTCATCGAGATTTTCTTTTTGTTGGATTTTAACTTTCACATCCCTCAAAATAAAAGAAACATATAAAGTTGTTATCGAATTGACAGAATCATTGAGTTTCGTACGAGAGAAATTGATTGAGTTCAATTAAAATTGTTTCACATGTGGCAACTGCTTCACGTTTAACGTCTAACAATCGAGTTAATAGTGCTACTTGCTTTTCAAGAGTATAAATTTGATAACGTAATTGTTTTGGACGTTGTTTTTCGTCAGTGGGCAGAGAGAAAAGTTTTTGTAAAGCGGATATTTCATCTCGTAGTGATTGATTTTCTAATTGAAGAGGATTCGCAGTTGTTGAACGACGTGATGACGAACTTGAAATTGACATGATTTTATTTCATTTGAACAGTTGGTTGTATTTTTATTAGTAGTCTCTTGTCACAACCACCAAAAATTTGATTGGAAATTTTTTAATGTTTAAACAGCTTTTTTTCAATAGATGGCATCAAGTATATGTCTTGCTTCAATATAGTCACGGTAGTTTTGTACATACATGCCGTTTTACTTCAATTATCTATCAATAGATGATCCTAGTTTGACAAGCACTTTTCTAACGTAAATTAGTGCAAATCATAACGAGCTGAATAGATCACACCCTCATCCTTCTCAGTGATGCATTATTGAATCAAAATTAGTGTACAAATATATGATTATTTTAGTTTATATCTTAACAATACATTAATTATTCTTTAAGATAGTCTTAGTATTTCATTAAGATTCTCAGACAATTGAAGAGACCATTCTACCTACAATAAATTAACTCACTAATTTATCTAATTATACTTTTTATGTTCTATATAAAATTGTAATATATTATAAGAATTAATGCAAGATGTCATTTACTCATATTGCGTACCTATATATAATATAGTCGAGCGTTCTTTCTTAAACTACAGTAAAACCTCTCTATAGCGGACACCATTTGGACTGGCTAAAAGTGTCCACTATAGAGAGATGTCCACCTTATAGAGGTGAATGCATTTTTTTAAAAATTTCATTAAACACATGCATTTTCAATGACTAGAAGTCTTAGGAAGTAATAAAAGAAGTCAGTTTCATTTGCATTAAGTATTGAGGGTGTTGAGCGAACCATTCGAAAACAACTTTATCAATTATTTGCCCACTATCGTCTTTGAGTTTACGTTTAACACCTTTATTCAAGTTTGAAGAATAATCATCCAAAAACTCTTCACTTCGAACAAGAATGTTAGCAGCACTACTTTTTGATATTTATTAGTTAGTTGACGAGTTGATAAACCATTGCCATTTTGATTGTCGTTGATCAATGAGATCTTTTCTTCAAGTGTTAATGTTTTTCGTTGAGACATTGTAACCTTTCCTTCTTTCTGAGAGTTGAAAGTAAGAAAAGTGAGATAAACAGAGCAGACGAGACACAATAAATACGGTCAGATCATCATTATTCTCTTCTCGATTTTCCGCCGATTCAACAAGACTGACGATTCCTTTTTTCTTTCTTATATTCATCATTGAAGATTATCAAAGCTATACTATGTCTTTGATCGTATTTTTCACAAATTTTTCTGTTAATTTCAATTACTGTCCACTTTAGAGAGGTATTTTATATGAATGGGGCTAAAAAATAGTGTCCACTATGAGAGGTGTCCACTTAAGAGAGTGTCCACTTTATAGAGGTTCAAATGCAGCAAAAAATGCTTCGTCGGACCTCAGAGTGTCCACTGTAAGGAGGTGTCCACTATATAGGAGTGTCCACTATGAGAGGTTTTACTGTATTATGATCACAATAACCTAACAAATATTGAAGCGTCGCTTGAAACTTTAAATAGACTTATATTGAGTATGAGAAAACGAAAAAATCTAATGCTAATTCTACAATAAATTCGAATAAATGTTAATAATATTAATTAGTTATGTTTGATGAGAGCAAATTTTTTGACCACATAAGAAGCCGTACCGAGAACGTACAGATTCATGTCTGAGTCTAAGTGAATACAAATCGGAGAGCCAATGTTCGGAATAAAAATTGTTCTTGCAATGTTTGTTGGTGGATTTTGACAGAGTAAGAGAATGCGATGATTATTCGTGTCTGCTATATATAAATTGCCATTTTTATCGAATGTTATATCTTGAGGAGAATAAAGAAGATAATCATATGGTCCAAAAGTAGAGTTCCAACCAAACACGATAGAACCTGTAGTTCCATTAAATGGCCACGAAATAATCGTATGAGCACCGGTATTCGCGATATAAAGAATTTTCTCTGTTGTATCAACAAAGAATCCGTAGGGATTTATTAGTTGTGAAGAAGAATATCCAGTACCATTGGTGTGCGTCAGAATCGTATAATTTGTAGATGACGATGTCCACATCATCACTTTAGCATAAGTCGAACTAATCGCATAAATATTTCCATTGCTGTCCACAAATATTTTACGGATAAAACCTAGTGTAGTTGAACCTGGTAATATTGTTCCCGATAATGCACCTATCTGCCATATGAGAATTCGGTTCAAGTTATCAGATATATACATAGTGTTTGAGCGAACAAAAATAGACCACGGCCAGGAGAGAAGAGTGGTGTTAGATGAAGTGGATGCTGAAATGCCTGTTATGCCTGCAACTGTGCTTCCTGTTGAAGCATTTGGCAGCCATTTCTGAATTCTATGATTATAATAATCAGCCACGTAAATAGTTCCAGTTTCATCAATGAACATATCTTGTGGCCAACTGAATTGATCAGAAGCATCTCCCCATACGCCGCTACCCGCCGCAAAAACTCCAACAGAATCCCAAACCAAGGAATTACCTAAATATCAAAGCAACAACGTTTGCTTCATTTGAACTGTACAATAAATTATTTTGTAAGATTGAGCAAAAAGATACTTACATGGAGGTGTCGGTTTATATTTTGGTCCTAAAAATATGCACGATATATAATAGTTGTGAATTTATTTTTTGATTAATAGAATTTACTCGTAATTAAAACTGCAGATACAATAACAGCTCCAATCACTGTTATCGATAGCATGGTAAGAAATGCTTGTAGACGAGCTTTATTTATAGGTGTTAGCCATTTTTTTCTGAAAAAATGTATTAAGACAATTGTTATACTGTGTCAAATTAAACATTTTACTAACTCTGTTTTTGCTTTCACATTAGAAGTTTGAACCGATTTTATTTTATTTGACCCTTTATTCACTGTTGAAACCTTCGTAAAAGAATCGTTAGTTTATCTTTAGAAAAAGAATATAATTTTACTTGTTGTCTATCAAATGCCTGGAAATTGTCACTGTTTGAGTTGTACGAATTTACTTCAGAATGTTTCCCAGTTTGTTGATTGACGTTATTCTATGAAAAGAAAAAGAATTCATCGATAGAAATTCTTAAAAAATCTTACTGATTTGGTCCTTACATCAGATCGTGATAACAACATTCGCCGAGATTTTATTGTGCTGAGTGAATTAATAGATATACAAATCGATCTTCCAGGTTGAATCTGAGAGTTATAGCTCATATCTCTTTGTACGAGTGGTATTGGTATTGATGCCATATTATCTAAAATACGCGATACGCGAATTATTCTTGGCAAATTTTCATATAATTCGATTTTTTGTTATGGATTATATACATAATCCAAATGAGATAGTTCACAGGATTTCTCAATAAATATGTTGCATTTTTATTCTTGAAATAGAATGTATTTTCTATTTGTAAAAAATTATAATGTCTAGACCAGTGAAATCGTATAAACACTGAATACTTAATAAATATACTCAACTGTTTGAGTGAGCTTTGCGATCGAACAAGTGAGTACAATTTTTGTTTAATAGTCATCTGATGACATAAAATATCGGGTGTGGCAAAAGTTTTGCAACATATCATATTTTGCTATATTTCAGCTAGAGAAAATGATAAAATTCTGATTTTACTTTCAAAAGATAGAACATGAAAAATTGTACGATGAATCTTGAAAGATCTAGTAATTGATTGGTTAGAAAATTTTTCTCACAGCTAATATGAACAACCTGTAGAGCTGCGTGATGTTCCATTGTAGCTAAAGAAATAAAAATATATATAAAATAGGTTTCCGTTTTTCTGTACAATTTTGTTTGTGCAGTTCGAATACGGCTTTCGATAGCGTATGATGATAAAAAAAATAACCGCTAAGATAAATGCATAGAGAGAAAAATCGTATATTTCTCGTAGAAGTTTTCATGCTCTATAACTTTCGAAATTGAAATCATAATTGGATCGCTTTCTCGAGTTGAAATATAGATAAAAGAACAAGTGTTGTAAAACTTTTACCACACCCGATACTCTTATTACAGATATCTAAAAATGACTATAAAATAAGAATGCAACCAATGGCTTTATTATATTTAACAAAAAGAAAAACAACTATGTTTTGTATTATGTCTTGTTTGATAGATACTCGACAACATATGAATAACGGGTGTTCCACAAAGAATGACCATTCCGTAGAATTCGTCTTTTCAAGATCTACAAGGATCTATTTGCAGTTTGTTAGAAATACTTTCCGTTGTTGTTTGACAAGCATTACAATTGCTTGACCCAATTATAACAACTTTCCAAACATCGAAAATAAGAATCGTCAAGGAAAAAAATTTTGCAAATTAAATGGTTTTGTGAGTTCACAAAACATTCAGCATTGGTGCGAAATGATGGATGAGTAGCTGTCAAAAACAAAAGTTTCTATAAACAGTACATCACTTTAGTGACTTTAAAATACGATAATAAGGTCTTCAGTAACAAATAGACTATACATGAAAATTGTGTACTCCAGTTGTAACTCAAGAGTGATACTGGGAGAATTTTTCCAAATTTAAAGGCAAAAGCTGCTGAACAACGATCATACCTGATGTCAATTTTTTGAACTTCTGTATGTCAGAACGATTTCATCAATAAATCAACTGGAGCAAAATCAAACTCAAAAGGCTCAGTTCAGTGAACTGTTTAGTGAAAGAAAATATCGCAAATTTTGGAAAGTTGTTACAATTGGAGTCAAGCAGTTGTAATGCTTGCCAAACAACAACGGATAGTATTTCTAACAAACTGCAAATAGATCCTCGTAAATCTTGAAAAGACGATTTTTTTGGAAAAATAAGCGAATTAGACGAATTCTACGGAATCACCATTCTCTATGGAACATCCGTTAATATGATGACATTGATCTAATTAAATTTCCCTTCCACTACAAAGACTTTTAATCCTATGATGGTTGCACTGATAAGCTTTTTGAACTATAAGTATTCCGCGTATTATCATCACAATAACCTAACAAATCTTGAAGCGTCACTTAAAACTTCAAATGAACTATGTTGATATGACAAAACGGAAAAATCAAATGCTAATTCTACAGTAAATTAGAATAAATGTCAATAATATTAATTAGTTATGTTTAACGTAAGCAAATTTTTTCACCACATTATAACTCCAATCGAGAACGTACAGATTCATGTCTGAGTCTAATTGAATACGATATGGAGAGCTTAAAATAAAGGCATGACTAATACTGAGTTTATGTATTTATTCAAGCGTGACAAAGACACATCGTAATTGCGTACAGAGGAAGTAATAGAAAAAGGTAAAAACCAAGTTTAGAGCGTATATAAACGCCTGATCTATTTTCAAAACCAACTCGGAAAAAAAACGAAGACGTTTACCTATGGATAGAAAAAATATTGTCTTTACGTGTTTGGATACACAAAAACATATAGAAAATGTTAATAAACTATCGTATTCAATCACATCTCATATCAACATCGAATCCTGTAGAGATTTCATTCAATCAAATGATCATCAAGCAATCTTTTTGATTATTTCATCATTAGATATTGATTTGCTATTATCAAATATTGAACTATTTAAACA
>Ga0209935_1004813_pt1 | contig 12014 bp, 8 predicted proteins | sample ThiBio_1000_plan_2_FD_183958 | JGI IMG/M metagenome (GOLD analysis project Ga0209935, IMG submission 183958) | Wastewater bioreactor microbial communities from Cape Town, South Africa - Thiocy_cont_1000_plan (SPAdes) | ecosystem: Engineered > Bioreactor > Thiocyanate-remediating >... | reverse complement strand
ATTTGATTATAATTTTTCGGTCCCTGAAAGATTCGGAGGTTGTGGTAGAAAACCAGAGAGTTTATCAACACCATTCGGACTGTATCGAGGCCATGAGATCTCGTACTTCCGCTCCCACTTGACCCTTGGGTGACGCAAAGTTAAAATAGATAATCCCATTTCAAATTCTCTCTCAGAATGATTTTAAACGCTTTTTGCTGTGCATTGGAGAGTACCTTGCCGATGCATTTGAGCGTACCACACTCAGCGGTTCGCGCACTTCTTTCAGGATCTCTTCGCTAACACACAAATATCTGTATTCCAAGAAGCGATCGCGATTGTGGCAAAACAGCAGCAAGAAAACCCAGCAATCCCTCCACAAAGCATACAGTGTATTTCTTACCGAACTTGATTACCCCAAACGTGTAAACTCCATAAACCGCTCATGAAATCATCAGATTCGCGATTACAGATAAATAAAACGTTTACAAATATTACAAAAATTACCAATAATCTTGACAAGAGCAGCTTTTTGTGCGAGGATCAAAGCGGTGCCAACCATTTGCATCTCGCACACTTATTTCCCTGCCTGTCAACCAAGAAATAAATTTGGTAGCCTCATGACAGTCAGGGCAAACTCGAAGATTTTTGGTGATGATGAGTGGTGTTCCTTCTGGAGTGTTGAGCAGACCAAACGCCAGTGCCAATTTCTCACTGTGGTGGCATAGATGGTCATCCTTCTCCTCCTCCGTCATATCGTGCATCACCACGTCTGTCCTCGGGGCATATCCCGCAAGCTTCATCTTTCTCCAAAGGCCAGCTAGGTAGTTACGTATGGCGTTGATCTGTGGGTGCTTTTTGTCGGCAGCTGTAAACTCGTGTATCTCCCCGCGAACCTCGATATTGGTAATTCCAGGAGTCTTGTGTATTCCTTCCTCTTTCATCTGTTGCCTCACTCTGTCTTTCTCCTCCCACATGCCGGCGCTACCATAGATGTTGGACATCAACACCCGTGGCCCGGCAGCTCGTGGTGCTAGTTTGCGAAGTTGTCTTTCCGCCCTGATTCCTCTCTCCACATCTTTATGTATACGGCAGGCACCAAGCATAGCGCCCCAAACGACGTCATTGCAGCCCGCCTGGTTGGCCAAGAGGTATGCCTCGGCCTCCTCGAGCCGACCTGCCCTACCCAGGGTGTCGACAACGCAGCTGTGGTGTCTGGCATCAGGCGGGACGCCATAGAGAGTTTCCATCGACGCCACCAGATCGATGACCTCTTTTACAAGTCCTCTCTGGCTGCAAGCATTCATCACCGCACACAGAGTCACTGCATTTGGTCGAATCCCTGATGCGGTCATTTCCTCCAACACCCTCAGTGCTTCTCGCGGCAGTTTGTGGTCGGCATAAACGCTGATGACGGCCGTCCATGTGCTCAGGCCGCAGTTTTCGGAGTGCTTCATCTCCGAGAAGAATGATATTGCCTCGGCCAAAGCCCCACACCTTCCATACATGTGGACGAGGGCAGCACCTAATGCGTCGGTTATCACCATCCGCCTCGCCTTGATGAGGGCATGGATTTTTCTCCCTTTTTCCAACCCGCCGAAATCGCCACAAGCAGGAAGTACGGTAGCGCAAGCGATGGCATCGGGGGTAATACCTCTATCAATCATCTCCTCAAAAAGCGCCGAAGCTTTTTTACTCTCTCCCTTCTTCACGAGGACTCCGAGACCCGTACTCCACACTGCAATGTCGGTCGCTCGACTTCTATCCACCCGGTAGAAGAGAGCGATGGCTTCCTCAAATTGTCCGCACCTGCTGTACATGCTCATCAGCGCCGTCATCAAAAAATCGCTGATGGGAATGCCGCTTTCCGTAATCTGAGCGTGTATCCTCCTTCCCGTTTCCAAATAAAGGACGTTGCCACAGGCTCGGAGTGCCACCGTGTATGTATGTTGATTCGGTTTTGGTGATTCCCTCGACGTCTTGTTCATCTCGTTAAACAGAGCCAGCGCTTTCTCCTCCAAACCGGCACCAACATAGCCAGCCATCATGGATGTCCAGACTCTGACGTCCGTATTCTTGTTCTGCTCCTTCCAGCGATTGAAAGCCTCCTCGGCTTTCTCCAGCAGTCCGCACTTGCAGTACAAGCTCACCAACGCGGCTCCGAAAGCATCCTCACCGAGACCCTGTTGCTTGGCGATCGCAAGGAGCTTCTGGCCGTGCAACAAGGAGCCCGCCTTCGCGCAACCTGACAACACCAAGGCACAAAGAGAAGCATCGGGCCGTAACTGCCAGTTGTCGTTCATACAATCCAATACTTCGAAGGCGCCATCAAGGTCTCCTCGCGGTAGCAAGGCTTTGCAGAACTGGGTGCAGTCAATCACGGTAGGCTTTGCGTCTTTGTCCTCACCGTGGAGTTGTGTTGTTGTTGCGAGCCTCTTAACGAGCATTCGGCAGGTGCGGGCGTCGAGAGCATCAGCACAGGCATCTGCGAGATAGCGAACACTGCTGGAGGTCAATCGGATATTGAACTTCTCGACCTCCGCCAGCACGAAGTTGAGCAGTTTTCCCGGCTGGCCACATGCTCGAGAGGCACGGAGAAGAGAATCCAATACAGCTGCTGTTGGTTGCAGATTGGCTGTCGTCAAGGTACGGTACACCTCCATCACCTTGCTGAGATCTTTGCGTTTCCGCGCAAATGCTACGATGAGAGCAGCTGCCGCGAAGGACGAGGGCATTTGCTGAAAGCTAGCAAATGCTTCGGCAAGTTTGTCTTGCTTACATAGCGCTATAATGACACTCTGTGCATCGACTCTCATGTTTCTCGTGTCTTTTGGTGGTCGGGCGACGTCCCTTCTGGAGAGATGTGTGAGGCAGACACCAAAAACTTCTACTTTACATTTGTTGCTTTCGCTCTTGTTGCGTAGTAGTACTTATGCTGACCCTGTTTTGTTGGTGCAGGTGTTGAAAACTGAGCCTACTAGCATGGGTGGGTCTGTCCCTGCAAGGGAGAGAGCGCGAGCACAAGCGGCGTGTTCGTCTCATGAATTTTTTTTTTTAGCGTAAAGTTTGTGGAAAACAGACGCTGGGAAAAATAGTGCAGGTGAAACAACAAGGAATACACTCATCGCAGTTTTGCTACGTTAGAGACGGTGGTAAAGTGGGGAAACTTTGCCCACACGCCGCTAAAGTCTCTGGTGAAGAGCAGTGGATCGCCGCTCTGCAGGCGATAGCTGCTGAGAGGCTGGTTGGGGTCCATCTGCTGGCCGAACCACATGTGCCCTCGGTCCCACCGGAATGCTGCTCTGGCAGCCTGTATGGCAGCGCTGACGGGCTGTGTAGGAACCACCAGTATCGAATGAGACCCGCATCGCATCGAGTGACACACTATCTGGATGGGTTGGTTTGCCTTCCTGCGTGCCTCCTCTTCGAGTTGAGCCTGAAGCTGCCTTCTTTGCGCTTCCAAGCGCTCTTCTTCCCTTCGCCTCTCCTCGGCGATTCTACGTGCTTCCTCTTCTTGTCTCCGGCGTTCTTCCTCCTGTCGTGCCTGGATCGCTGCGCGAAGCTCCACAAGCCGGCGTTGATATGACAGAGCTGCATGGTGGTTTAATTTCGCCGTCCCCTTGATAACTGCGGCCGTATCGATCGACAGGGCACGTGCGTTGCACTGTCTATGTAGCTCTCCGATTGATGACGTCAGCGCCATGCCGTGTGCGAGCGAGAGGGTGGCCTCGTCGGAGAGGGGAACCGATAGCAGGCCGGTATCGTAGCATCTCATGGAGGAAGGGAGGAATGATTCCACCAGCCGCTCAAGTACCTTCTCGACTACAGACGCATCGGAGAAACTGCCAGCGCAAAGAGAGGCGAGTAGCTCTTGCATCATCATCACAAGCTCTTCTCCTCCTATGGATCGCCCTGCCTTTTGTTTGATTGTTGCAGCCTGAGAGATATGACCTATCACAGCATAGCAGGCAGCGCCGTATTCAGTCTCATGTCGGTGGTTGAAGAAAGTTGGCAAGTCTGTGAGAGCAGTCCTATCTGGTAGGGATGTCGGAGGTAGAGGAAACGCTGAAATGCTTTTGAAGTGCTGGCTAACTGACGCGCGGGCGGCGTTGACGTGCTCCCCGTCTGAAGGTGCATAAGAGAGGGTAGAGCTGAGATACTTTCTCAGTGGGTAGCCCTCCTTTAATTCTTCATCATCCGCTACGTCGAGATCGCGTAGGAGGAGGAACAGACCGGGGAAAGTGTCCGAGGAACAATGCTTCGCCATCTCTGCCATCACCGCCAGATACTGCAGGTCGGTGTTGGATAGGTGGTGGTCTGCGTAGTAGACGAGAAGGGAACAGAGAAAGGTTGCGAAGGCTGTGATTACGCGCGTGACTTCTTCCACGCCTCGACAGGTTCCTTCGGTGTCTAGTACCAGGGCAGAGGTACCATCACGCAGTCTCACCGGTTGATCCCACATCCACACGCCATCTGTAATGGTTTCAGTTCCTGCGCGCACAGGAAACATGCTATTAATTTGGTTAATCCTTGAAAATACTGAAATAATTTTTGAGGTAGTCTCATACTTTTCGTTCGTAAGTTGTTCTCCTCCATCTACTACCAGAAGATTACTCATTGTTGATTTCCCTCGTCGTGCTGTTCCAGCGAGGGCAATAATTTCTTGGGAACGACCAAGTATTAGAAAATTGTTTGGATTATTACTTTACGTACTTATGTGTGGTGGGAAGGATCGCAGGATCTCCAAGGCCTCAGGTCTTAATTCGAAACAAAATGTAAGTTGGTAAACCATAATGTGTGGCGTTGTTGGCCCGGGTGTGCATTGGGAAATCGCAAGTAATTGGATCGCTTTTCCACGAGATGGGGGCTGGTACATGGTTCCCTCGGCGTGTGTTCAGTGCGCCAGATAACTTGTTTAAATGACTGTGAATAATGAGGGAGGAGAACTCACTCTGCCATGGCGCCATGGTCTCAAGGGGAATTCACAGAAATGATACAATGAGAATACACCTCAGACAATGACGCGAGAGGCAGCAGACGCACTTCTTCATTCTTTTCATCGACACTAGGGACGAGCAATAGTAGCCGGTCTCTCACCAGTGATGAACGACATGGAGTTGGACGCAGGCGCTTTGCAACTGGTAGGGGTTACGATGGGCGATGGCGGACAACCAGAGCTGGAACTCGTGCCCGAAACAGTGGAAGCGCTCAGGGTCACTTTTAGGGGAAAGACTCCCCTTTGCACTCTCGGTAAGTATCTCGCTATCTTTCTATCTTTTGGCGATGTATAAGGAGATTTCTTTATTAATGCATTTCTTTTCTAAGCTATCACTGGCAAGGCGAGAGAAGGGAAGTCGACTCTTGCTGACCTCTTGCTGAGTTACTTGGGGGAGGACGTGAGCGTGGGCCATCCTTTTGTGGCTCAGGCAGGGCGCAATGTTATCACGAGTGGCGTGTGGGTGTACAACAAGGCGCTTCGGCTGCCTGATGAGAAAGGGTATCTCATGCTGATAGACTCCGAGGGAACAGAGAGGGGAAACGATTCGATCACCTCTCAGGTAACAGCGATTGCTTGCGTTATGTCCTCGCTGTTGGTGCTACACATCAATCAGGACTTCTCCAACGCCGCAATGGACGCCCTCGCGCGCATGAAGGACTTGGTTCATTTCGCTAGGGGTGAAGGCCACGACCAAATTTATCCTCGACTTCTCATCGCCTCTCGAAGCATTAGCGAAGAATGGCTGGCCCAAGAGTTTCGAAGGGATTTCGGTAACAGCCTTGAATCATCCGAGTTTGTTCGAAGCTTTCTCGGCGACCCAGCTACCCACCGTGCCCTCGACCAGATCCTTCAATCTCAACTGAGCCCTCAGCCTGGCCAGGAAGAGAGAAATCGCGTGCGCGAAGCGATCGTCACTTGGTTCAGCCATCGCTACTACCACATCACCCTCAACGCCGAAAACGCCGATCGCAGATTGCTCACTCAGTACAAGCTGCAAGAAGGATCTCCCTTTGCAGAGTCCATGAACTGTCTCCTCCGAAGGCTGGTCGATCTCACGACTCCCAAGCTCTTTGCGGGACTCCCCGCGGAGATCGATGGCATGCTGGATCTGATGCCGCAGTTCCTTCACCAGATCAAAAGCAATCTGTTCTCGATACCCAGCGTGCTACATTTCTTGCATGCCAACTATCAAGAAAAGATCAATCGAGACGCCATGGCGAGGTATCTCTCACATTACCAGGACGGCGTCGATATCGGGGATCTGGCTACCCTTGAGCGCCTTCATGCTGTTGCTTTGGATGACGCGGTGCAGTTTGCTCTCGCAGGATCAACTGAGCACAACATCATGGCTTCAGTGCGAGAGAACGGCATGGCCTCCCTTGCCGCCAAGATAGATATGGAATTCTTGCAGAGGAAAGCGAGGGTGCAAGAACTGATAAGGAGGCAGGTGGCAGAGGAGATGAGGGTTCTTGGAGAGCGTGCGGCTCAGAATGAAGAGGAGGCGGCCAAAGCGAGAGAGGAGATAGGAGCCCTTCAAGGCAAGCTGAATGACAGCACTGCTCGAACAGCCGAGATTGAACGTCAGATGAACGCTACCGAGGAAGCAAGTCAGAAGTTGGAAAGGGAGTTGCAAATTACCAACGCTCGGCTGATGGAAGCTTCGCGGCATCGTGGGGGAGGTGGGGGTGGGAGATGTATTCTGTTTTGAGTTATTCTCATCAAATTCGAATTCAAGAGGCAATCTGTTATCAGTCTGGTGTGTCGAGAAAAAAATATTTTTGAATTCAGTAGACCATTTTCATAGAAGAAGGAGCTGAGCAAAAAGAGACAAAGAAGAGGTTCATCTAGCCAGACACAAGCAGCATGGAAGGCCGGTATGCGGGGGGTATCTCGGATGAGGATGACGGGAGATACTATTGGGGTGCTTATTTATCACCACAGGAGGAGGCGATGCAAAAGCAAGCCAAGGTTTCCAAAACAGATGAGGGAAGGGAAAAGAAGAAAGGGAGTGACACCGAGAGCGACTCATCTTCATCTGAAAGCGACAGTGGTGACGACTCCTCTTCCTCCTCATCGTCTTTTTCAGAGGACGAAGACGACGCGGAGACGTGCGATAAGAACTTTTTGGAGTCAGGGCTCTTGAGGCTCCCCGAAGAACTCGCGTTCTTTGGGTCCAAATCCCATTGGTGCAAACGATTGGCACCACTCATCGATAAACTGCGAAACAGCGCACTACCGCTCGATGAAAGGTACCTACTACCCTCTCCTCCGGCCCTTCGCTCAAACAAAATTTTTCAAACCATTTCTCGTCACAATCTAGGGGACAAAGCATGCGCAAATTGGCGATGCTGGAAGCCGAGTTTATAAGTACTGCTACGTTGTATGGGAAGATCATCATCGCGGAGAGATTCTTGCCACACAAGAAGAAGCGGATCTTACCCATTGATATTGGTGGAAAGGCGGGAGGCATCAAATATAGCATGGAGGGGATACTCTTCAAGTTTGCGTGGGATAGTGAGGGCATATATGACGGAGATCTCAAAGCGATGAAGGCTGCCTGTCATGGTAAGCGCGCTCAGTTGTGTACAGCAAACACCATGTATTTAATAATTTGCTTATCTCCCAGAATTAAATAGTGTGAAGGATGTGTTCATGCACTTGCCAGCGGGGTTGTACGTACCGATGATGGTTGCGCTTGACTTCAAAGGGTTCAAACTCTTGGCAGTATCTCTCCTTCCGATTGGGAAACACACCCTGGTCTATGGTATGAATTCTTATATTCTTAGATCCCGGCAGTACTACCTAATCACCCACAGGTTCGCAGGACTCTGGTCAAACTGTCTTCGCTGACCCAGAAGTTGTTGGCATAGCAGCTGAGTTGGGTCGTTCGCTAAATTTGAAAGCGCATACTTCGGGAGAGCAGAAACAACAAAAGGTATCTTTATGGAAATAATCGTTAGAGCTAAGCAACATATCCGTAGATTTATTTACCAGCAGATATCGAAATACACAAAGGGGAAGATGGCAAATTCTATATGCTGGATTTTTCTCGACTGTGGCCTCCCGAAATACCCAAACCAGGCGTCCGGGCTTCCTTCCTAATCCGTAAATTGAGGCCTGAGCTAGTTAGGTCGTACTCGAAGCCGTTGTGTTCCGATGCTTTTTCGCGATTCCAAACTGGAAGTGCAGAGGAAAAGGCAGAAAATAGTCAAGACGTCGCTGACGCGTTCCTCCACATGCTGAAGGAGCTCATCCCAACGCTCGTTGCTAAATTGCAGAAAGAGATCTCTGATCCAGAGAGCATCGCCAAATTCAATGTAACAGAAGCACTGCACGAACAAGGTAAAGGGTGTTCCCCTATTCGTTCTAGTTCAAGTTTTGACGATTTGTCCTGCAGGGATAAATATGCGGCACTTGGGTGTCTTGTGGTGTCATTTTGATAACAAGGATTGGAAGAACCGTGTACTCACCGAGGCGGTATTCAGGGTAGCAAAGAATACCATTCAAACACTGATGAGGAGGGCCATGAAAACGCTCCAATTCGTCAACGACGAACCATACATTCGCCTGATAGTGGATTACGTCAACCTCCTCTTCGGGGACACAGAGGAATCAGCCGCCTATTGGAAGACCGAACTCCGATGGAATCTTGAAAAGAATTTCTTTTATGTCGGTGACTGCACCAAGCACTTGAAGCGGATTGTCAAGAAGGACTTCAAGGAACACGTCAGCCTTGTTTCGATCCTCGAGCGGTTGCCAGGGAAACTGGGCTTCCAAGTAAACGAGGAATTCATGCAGAAGATTCGAACACAGGGATTCTTCAGGCGAGCTGTAGTGGTGAAGGAGCAAGACCTTTTAGGCTTGGAGCCTGTAGTAACCAGCGGGCTAACTGAACAACCTCGCGCCTTTGCGCTGTATGAGCAGGTAATTATTTTCCCCCATCAATTTCGTTATCCTGACTTAAGCTCTATCAAGGCGTTCTTTACCGACGACAAGCATTTCGCAACGAGGGACGACCTGTTAAAGAAAACTACGCAAACCCTTGCCCGTACCGCAAAGCCTCTCTCATCGAACCACTTTCTGACGTTCCGGCTGTGGAGCAAAGCGGTTATAGCTCTCTCCGATGAGGAATTTTTGAAGGCTTTTCCCGCCTACGTTGCGTATGCTAAATGGCTGTTCGGGTTGAAGATTCTGCAACCGACCGAAGGTCTATCAGAGGAAACTTGGCGATCCTTCGTGCTTGAATTTGTGAAGGATTATCTTTGGATGGTGCTGGGGCTCTATGAGCGCTGTTATTCCTCTCTTGCTTCCATCGAGCTGCGAGATCCTCGATACGACGAGAATACCATTCAGCTGTACCAGGATTTCTTGGATCCGGCGTTGTTAGTGCTATCAGCACTGCCTTCTGCTCAAGCTGTCATAGGGGAAGGCTTGTCAGCCCTCCTGGAACCCGAGAGGCCCACCAATGTGTACGAAAACCTCAACTTCGTTGGATTCGATTTCCTCTCCGAAAGGAAGTGGGCCGACGTGTTCGACTATATAGGCCGGCAGTTGAAAAGGAATGGCGGAGGAATGCGGGAGTTACGGATTGTGGAATGCACGAGACTCGATACCTCCATCCTCGGTCCTTTGCTCGGTCCGATGCTGACAACCCTTGAAATTGTCGGGCCGTCCTGGCTACCCCTCTTCCCTTCGATATGTTCCCAATGCCGTAATCTCCGACGCCTGGTGTTGTCCTCTCGACGTGACTATTCCATCCCTGACGATTGGGTGCAGCAGCTGATGGCTACTATGCATGACAGCCTGCGCGAGCTGAGCCTCTCCGGGCACCTTGCATATGTTGAAGGCGTAGGATCACTGGGTGCGGATTGCTTGCTGGCAAATCTGGAGCTGCTATCATGTGAATCCGCTACAGATCTCTTCGCCAAGGAATTTCAGATGCCGAATCTGCGTTCGCTGTCCATCTCCGAGAGCCGGGGATATTCCTTCAAGGGCTGTCCTGCGTTACGCAGCTTTACAGTTCGAGGATATATTCGTGATACCGATATGCTGGAGGTATGTCAACGACTGGCCGAAAGCTGTCCATTGTCGGAAGAGATACAATTCCCGGATGGATGGCTGGCAATCGAACAACTCGAGGCCCTCTCGTCATCCGAAGCGATCTGCAAGAACCTCCGCAAGATCAGCGTGAATCAGTTCAGACCTCTTGAAGGCGGGAATGAAGACGATCTGTGCCTCGCGCATGAGACCCTGGTGCTTCGACTCTTGTCAACCAAGTTCTCCTCCATCACCCATCTCTCAGTGACTACCGGGTTGTCAAAGGTGCCTGAGAACCAGGGAGAACTTCTTCAGTCTCTGTTGTCGTCTCCAGGCAGCGATAACCCCAAGCTACCTCTTGAATATCTGCTGGTGAGTCCTGGGCGGGGTGTCACTGGTTGGCTCTCCTTTCTTCATCAGTTTAAGGACACCCTGAAAGAGGTTGCATTGCCGGGAGATGTCACCGATGAACACGTCTCCGAACTGGGTGACCTGTTAACCGGCATTGAAGCGGTGGATCTCTCGGCCACCCTCTTGACGATTTCGGGCCTCAAACGGCTGCTATCTTCTTTGCGGTCTCTCACGCTGGTTCGTTTGCCATCGGCGTTGTGTCGCGGGGAGAAGCTAGCGGCAGCGCTCATCGCTATCATGCCCATATTGGGGACGCAAGTGCGAACGGTCTTCGCGAATATTGACTGTTTAGTCAACGAGGGGCTGGGTCATCCTCAAAGTGCCTGGCCCAGGCTGTTAGAACTTCGCAAGGGCGCTGTCTTGCCGGTTCAAGTAGTTATCGAGGGCATTGACAACTCCCGAGCCAAACTGACTGGCGCACTTGGCAGGGAGGACGACATTATCGATGGTTTCGATGCGCTCATTGTTCGCCGGCTCTATCCTGGAAGCGACCAGTCTGCTGCTAAGCTTCGGTTGAATTTCATTCAGTCCTTGCACTGGGAGGGTAACACTATGGCATAAAGGACAGCCAGTTGTAGCATCGGCGGTAGGGGTTGAGGAGAACAGCGGAAACGACATGGTTTGCAATAACTCATCAACAGAGCAAAAATTACACATTGTTTGCTGTGAACGAAGGCGCAGAACTTACAGCACTACCACATTTGTAATCCCCCAAACGCCCTCGCGAATCACTCACACGATCTTCGCTTAAACTCCAAAAATTGTGCGATGGAGATTAAAACAAGCATCATCAATCAAAACCGCAGCAATGTGTTCCGAAAATAGTAAAATCATTTTAGCCCATATGCAACAGACTGGAAGGTGCCGCAATAGGTGGAAATGGACCAATCTGAATGTCTCCTGCGTTACATATTAATATAGCGCAGCTTATTTTTGTTTCAGTAAAGCAGTTGGGCGGTTGCCGATTGTTTACTCAAGTGTTGCAGCTCAGCTCAGATCAGACAGGATGAACCTTAGAACACTGACGCTCTTGCTCGGTTTCGTAGTTGTGCTGGTTTCCACATCCGCCATGGCCCAAACCGTTGGAGTTTTCGATTTGGCTGTGTCGAGCCTCACCCCAACAAGTGCAACGGTCAGTTTTAACTCTGGTGCAACTCCCTCGATGGCTGGACTCGATTATCAGCCAACCGGCGGCGCCTGGTCAACGATCGGAGCAACTTCGGTATCGGGTCTCGTTTATACGTTCGACCTCTCCGGTCTCGAGGCAGGAATAGTTTACAATGTTGTCGCATGGGTGATATCCTCCGCAGGCACGACCACCCAAGTGTCGTCCAGTTTCACGACTCCCGTTACCCCCGGTGTGAATGACCTCACAGTATCAGATCTCACTTCTACATCCGCCTTGGTCAGTTTTCGGGCTGGTGTAACACCATCCATGGCGGGATTGGATTATGAGCAAGCGGGTGGCGCCTGGTCTACCATTGGCGCCACCTCGGTGTCAGGCCTCACCTACAACTTTGCGCTGTCAGCACTGCATTCGGGTTCTGTATACAACATTGTTGCTTGGGTGATTGTATCAGGAACCACA
>Ga0209935_1004812_pt1 | contig 12014 bp, 12 predicted proteins | sample ThiBio_1000_plan_2_FD_183958 | JGI IMG/M metagenome (GOLD analysis project Ga0209935, IMG submission 183958) | Wastewater bioreactor microbial communities from Cape Town, South Africa - Thiocy_cont_1000_plan (SPAdes) | ecosystem: Engineered > Bioreactor > Thiocyanate-remediating >... | reverse complement strand
GACCACAATCAGTACTGATTCGAATGTAAACTCTACGTAATTGTACTGTCTTAAATAAAAGGAAAACATGATTGGAATATGATACTAAGTGACTGAGGACCTTGATACACTTTATCATATCCAAAAACGTTCGAATCTAATGGTATTTCATTTGTTCAATCATACTTAATAATAAAATGAACATGTAATTAAAACATCTATATGTGTGCATAAGAGTGAAAATGATCATTGCAGCATCCGGTTATTGAATTTCTCCTTTTTTTTCTGATTCTAAGGTAAATATGTTCTACAAATATATTTAATTAATTCATATTATTTTCAAGTAACAAATGGGATAATGTAGAGTATATTGAGAGGAAAGATTACACTTGTTAAAAGACGAAAAGCGCAAAGTATGGTAGACGCAGTGATGAAGTATATATGTCTATCCGCATTCCAGAGAAGACATCGACTTTTCCTCGCTACCGTAAAACATATGTAAGCAACTCAAATTTCACTAAAACATTCTATTAAAATATAGATTACAGAAGAAAATAAGTTTCTGTCGTTATTACAATTATTTTTCTTGAGCTTTGGAAACACTGGAATTTGTGTGCATACAAAAATAATTAACAATTAAAACGCATAAAGGTACGCCATCTATTTTTATTATTAGTAGTGTACTGTTCTAGCAAAATATAAATTGAATATAAAATAGATATCATATATTCACACATGGAATTATAAATATTAATTTTCTCAATAAATTTTTTTCCGAATAAATAGTTTCCTTTCTGAGAAATTCGTTCCGTTATGAAAATGAATCATGTTCATTGTATATGATGAACACATAGAATGGGAAAATCGCATTTGAAGATGTTTTTGAAACTTTAAACTTATTTTTCCGGAACTTCAGTCGATTTAATGTACACAACAAGGAAAATCGTTCATCTCTTTCATATTATCAATATTTTTGCTGACTTTGTATCTATTTCAGATGGGTAAAAAAAGTTCACGTCGAAATTCGATCAACAGTACTTATTCTCAAGATAATTTGTCAATTGCGAGTGCTCAATGTGCCGATGATGATACACATGCAATAGTTCAACGAGAGACTGACAAACAAATATTGTTAGTGCCGTTGAATACGTTTATTAATTTTGGAAAGGTGGTTAAAGTTGGCGAAATGGCAACATTCAAAAATGCAATGGAGCCTCGAAAATCGGAAAGAGGAAAAGTTTTAGTTTTTGGTATCATTATTATTGTTCAATATATTCGAATCTGCTTTTTTTATAGGAACTGAAGAATTATGTACGAATCAATACGAAGTCTTCAAAGATGATTCCGAAAAAGAAAATCGTTCGATCAAAGCAACTGAAGGTGATTATAGTTAAATTGAACGATTACAAATATGGAAACGTTAATTGAAATCGACAGAAGTTTTCTTACTTGATGTTTTGAATCTTTCGAATATAATCCACATAATACTCTCAGTTTAAATAAATATTTTCTGATTTAGGTACAAAAGCTTCATCATCATCGATATCATTAACATCATCAGGTGCAGCAAGTGTCGATGCACGTCAACGAGGTAAATTGCATCCTTACATAGAGCATGATGAACATGTATGGATTTAGAACATGTGAAACAACATAAATCGAATTGTGCAAGCAAAAAGCCATCGACACTTAAAGAACATTCTCAATTGAATGGTACGCCGCTTTTTTTTCATGGTCCCCACCGAAAAAGACAATTTTATCGTTGATTTTTTAAAATAACCGTCAAGCATGCTTTTAAAATGATTTGCTTTCTCTTATAGTCGATAATGATCATAGTCAAATCACGAATAATAATTTGCATTTAACCAGTCTTGATACTACCAGTACCATTTATGTTGAACCCACATCATCAACACATACAGACAAAAAGAAGCATCGAGTGAAACGAAAGCTATATAGCGATGACAGCGATCTTGTATCAGAGAATAATTCTGTATTTGAACGTAGTCATCTATAAGAAAATTAAAAAGAATTCTTGTAAACATTTTTCTTACGATTTTACATAGAAAACGATGCGAATGATTACGAGAAACGTACGACAACATCATCACGAAAAAAACAAAGAGCAGTTCAACATTCATCGTTGCACAAGTCACCAACTGCTAATCATGATCGAAAAATCCAAAAGAAGAAGATAGCCTCTGATGATCGTTCAAGTCAAGCACGAACTCCCATCGTATCTAACTCATTCAATGACGTTGATAGTAGTACGACAAAATTTAATTTCTGAAATCTATGAAGTTAATTTTGATATTTAGCTTCTGACGATGATCTTACAGAAGAGAATAAAACAACAACAGAAATTAAATATGTTGCATTGAAAACATATCATCGACTAGAGAAAACTTGTGAAAATCTCAAGAAAGAAAATCAAAAATTGAAAGAAAAAATCAATCAATTACACAAGAAATACATTCGTAAGATAAACATATACGTTCATTTTTAATGTCTCATTAACTTTCGATATATTCAAATTGGGCTTGACTTTTTTTTAGCAATGCCAAATAGTGCAGTTCAAGCTTGGATTCTTGAAATTGCTAAAACGATCAATGGTCAATTATCAGTTGGTGATATCGAAGCTTATGCTCGGCTTTTGGGTAACGTCGATCCAAAAGAGCTCTTAATTTGCTTGCAAAATAATGGATCGTGTTCTACTCGAAATATCATTCGTTTACTATATTCTACAAAAGAACTATTGGAACTAAATGGTCCAGACGCTGTCTCTCCAACGAAAAGAAAAACGATTCGTAGTAAGTATATTTCGACCAACGTTCTTTCTTGTAAACCATTAGAGAATCTGGCTAAATTATCGTTTTGTTTTGAAGGTTTTGTTGAATCACGATATGGTTCCATGGACGAGCGCAGCTTCAATGAAGCAATTCATGGAGTGTTTAGATATACGAAATTAACATTTAAGTCAAAAACAACAGAAAACACTCAACAAACACCTGCGGAAGTTGAAAAATCAGCCGGTCAACAACGATCAATCAAAGATTATTGTTTAAAAACATCGAAATTGCATAATCAAGAGAAAAAAAAGAAAACACTTACTGTTGTACCATCTGATTCAGATGATTCTCGTTTTTAATAGCTTTTACTTGTTTTACATTAGATGATTTCTCTATTAGCATATAGATGTCTACAAATTAAACTAGGGTACAAAATAAAAATATATTTTATGATTTCTAGATGACCTCTAGATCAACTGACTGGCGGCGTCGTCGTCGAGCGAGAGAAAATCTCTCTTATGTGACATTGACGAATACTGAAACTACCAGCTCGAACACCGACAAGTATCTCAATCATTAAACTAATTCTATTGCTCTCTATATGAATGCTTAATAATATTTAGTTCTTACGAATCTTCACAACAAGATCTTTCTGCATTAAATAAAGGTCAATCAGACCATAGCTTGAATGATCTGGATTTATCTGGCGAGCAATCATCTTGCTCATCAACTGATAATAATTCTCGGACATCTTTGTTTGATATCAATGATTCGTTATTATCTGTAGAAATAGAAACTGATTTACGAAATGAAGAACTGAAATCAGATGAAATGGAAGATGTGGAAAATATGGAATTCTTGAATTTGTAAGCTATGAAGTTGTTTACTTTACAGTTTGAACAACGAAAATGAGAAACATTTGACATTCAATAAAACGAGATTTGCAATACGACGTTGTTTAATTCAACCTTATGCATATTTTTATTGTCACTCCTTTGCTTTGAGTTTTTAATTGATTTTTCCTTCATGTTTTAAGTTCTAATGAGCCAACGACACGTGAAATCGCTTCTGTTTTGGTGATATTAAAAACTCGGCACAAGATATCTAACCAATGTTTGGATGATATATGTCGGCTGATGCGAACTTTGAAGGTTTCGCAAGCACCACGAAGTTCTGCACACATAAAACGTATTTTTTTGCCTGAACCAACAACTCATTTGACATCAATAAGATATTTCTGTTCGGTATGCAAGTCATTATCTTCTGTTGATACTCGATGCTCAAACGAACATTGTCCAGAAAAAAAAGGTTTCAGCAATCGCCCACCTACTTTTCTTCGAATGAATTTAAAGCCTCAAATAAAAGACATTTTATCACGTTTTCCGTCGCTTCAATCCAGACAACAACCTGATTCGAATCTCATCGACGTTTATGATATTACTCATGGAGATGTGTACAAGAAAATACACGAAAAACATGGTAATGGTTTTATTTCTTTAACTATGAATGTTGATGGCGTTGAAATTGCAAAATCTTCAAAATCATCCTTGTGGGTGTTTACTTTTGCTATCAATGAAATTAAAAGATCCGAACGATTTAAAATACAAAACGTAATAATTGGTGGTATATCATCCGGTTCATCCAAACCAACTCGAACAGAAATGGGCATATATTTAGGATCTATTTGCAATGAATTAAAAATCTTAGAAAATCTACACCGCTATGAAAATAATGAGGGAACTATTGAACGGTTACGAGTATTTCTGATCGCTGGCTGTATGGACAAGCCTGCACAAGCACTTGTGCAAAATGTTAGTGAACCGACTGGCGCCTATGGATGTGGAAAATGCCTTATAAAGGGTAAATGAACTGATAAAGATAATCATAAAAAAGTTTCATTGAAATATTTTATTTTAAATGAACTTTTAGGGATAACAGTGTCGACCAAATTAGATAGTAAACACAAGATTCGAGTATTTCCAATAGGACGGACAGACGAACAATCAAAACCTCGTAATAATCTAAATTATGATTTAAAGATGGCTATACCAGAACAACTTCGACCAACGAAAAAAGAAGCTTATAGAGATTATATGCATGGCTATTTAGGCAAATGTTGTTTACGAGATTTACAATATTTCGATGTTGGACAATCATTTGCATTTGATACTTTACATAATCTCTATCGTGGAACTTTTGTAAATAAGATTTTTATGCTAGAGAGATTATTTTGATTAAAAAGCAACTGATTAATATTTATAGGCACGACTACTTGATCTATGGTTCAATACTAAATATCGTTTTCAGGAATGGTCTTTAACATTAAAAATCAACTTGATCGATGTTCGTTTATCTACTTATCAATTTCCAACGGGAATTTGCCGGAAACCAAGAAGTATATTGAAATATACCGAATTCAAAGCAAATGAACTACGGTCTCTTCTTATTTTTGGTTTTCCCATATTGGCTATGTATTTACCTGCTAAGTTCGGGCGACATTTCTTATTATTGGCCACAGCAGCAAACTTTTGTGAATCGAAAACATTTTGCACTGATCAAATCTCTTATATAAAATCCTTGGTAGAGGAATTCATTTTCGAATTTCCATTACTGTATGGTGAAAGAGAAAATGTTATTTCAATTCACACAGTTATTCATTTGACCGAGTCAATCAAACAATTTGGTCCTGTCTACAATTATTCTACATTTAGCTTCGAAAGTTATTTAGGTTCGTATGAATCTTTAGGTTAGAGAGAGTATTCGTTAATCGTAATGTAATGAAACTTACAATATCGGAAATAAGCAAATAATTGGATTGAAAACACGAAAGTTATTTTTTATGGAGGCATGAAGGATCAATAGAATTGATGTTTGCTTTGAATTTAATGGCTGCATAAGTCGTTTCGATCCGTCAGTAACAGAATTTTATCTAAATGAATAAAAAAAACATGTTTAAAAAGAAGAACAAAATGTTTTCTTTCATGGATATTCTAGGAACATTGACAGCAGCTGTTCATTCAACACGAAAACATGCATTAGAAATTCAAAATAACTTACAACTTCTCCGATCAGCTGCTATTGACATCAACAAGAAATCGTTCAATTTTCAAATGAGCGAGTTCATCAGTCAGGTTCAACCTCATCTACGAAACAATTTCTCATCGAATTTGATCGAGTCAATTCAATTTAAAAATATTGATAATAATAAAAATAATTTAAAAGACCTTCGCTCAATACTTGGCAACGAAATACAGTTATATAAAGTTGTTAAATGTAATGGAAAACAATTTAGTATTGTTGAGCATAAAATTAACGGTCAAACAAATGATTCATGTATTTTGTACACACTGGCTAAAAAGACTCGTGTTGGTTTTATCACGTCAATTATTAAGACAGCTTCGGATCGAAATGATTGCATCGTTCAAATTCGAGATGTTCCAGTCGATCGATATTTAACAATCAATTTGCATGGCACCAACATAACTTGCAAAAATGTTATGTTTTCGAAATCCAACCAAAGACATAGTTATTTCTTTATTAAATTGGCTGATGTGAAAGAGAAACTACTACATGTTTATGATAATTCAACGAAATGTTTTATTTTATTTCGCTTTCCAAATATGATGGAATCTTCTTGAACACTGTTATAGAAATAAATTAGATGATTTTCTCTTATGCAATTCTATCAGTCTCAGTCAATGCACTTTTGCACCATTGAAGAAATCACTTTTTATTTTTTGTCTATATGAACCCATTATGAATGGAAAACGCGTTCAAACGCAACCAAATATCATTATTAATTGCGTTCAAACGCAAAAACAATCTCTAACTCGTTTACACGCGTGTAGTAAAGGCTTTCAAAACGCGTATAGACGCGTTTCAGTAGTGGAACGCATCCAAATGCGGTTATTTAAAATTTTCAACCGCATGCAAACGCCAATTTATCAAGAACTGCATCTAGACGCGTTAGAAACCATATTTGATCGCGGTCAAACGCATTCCTGTCTAAAACTCGTCTACACGCAGAAACATAAGTTTTTCTAAACGCGTTGAACCGCAATTCAGAAATACATGCACCTAAACGCGTCTAAAAGTGACTTTTTCCTGCGTTTAGACGCAGTTGACCATAATATTGCGTCTACCTGCGATGAATCTGCGTTTGGTGTTTACATGGGCAGATGAAATTGAGATCAGACAAATGAGTATGTATACGAACATCAATTTTCGACTTAATACTATAAAAATATTTTAAGATAAAGATGAATTTCCAATGAGAATCGTTCAATCAGTATATTCACCAGAATTGACTCTACTCGAGTCTAAATGTTATTATGTATATGTTCAATTTTTATATTATTATTATTTTTATTATGAACCCGTACAAATCAATGTAGTTCAATCAGGCACTTATACATTGTCAAGTATTGGCAATCGTTTTGGGGGTCTAATGGGCTATTTATATAAAGAACATGTTAATGAATTCATCCCCTCTAAAAGATTAATCGATTTTAACCATAATGGTTGTTCTGATACTGAATTTAAAATCATTGCTGAATTGCAATCTAGTGAAACGTACATATTGATCATTGCACCATTTGTAGCGCCCTGGAGACCTAAGTTTTCAATATTGGTATATGGCCCCAATAATATTACTTTCAATCCGATCAGTAAGTTTCATATTGAATCGATTATTTCATCATTCAACCGAGATTTTCATTAGAACTTCGAGCAATATATACATCAGAACTGACAAAAGAAACTCAAGTTTATCCACGAATATGTGGAAAAGGAAATTATCATTATGAAACAATTGAAATCAATATAAAATACAATGGTTCATATACATTCGGTGCAAATACAAGTCTTCTACTCTATGGATATTTATACGAAAACAATTTCGATCCATCATATCCAAATGAAAATTTACTTATTCAGAGCAATTTCAGTTGTGGTGAATATCGTTTTCAATTCGGAGAATATCTCGAGGCAAATCGTGTATATATTCTGGTGGTAACAACATTTGATCCAAATGTGAGAGGATCTTTTAAATTGCTTGTCACTGGTCCATATAATATCACTCTCAATCGAATAAACAAGAAACATAGCAGTTGTGTTGTTGGTGATCAATGTAGTCTGTTTACGAAAGGAATCGGCTTGACTATTAATGATATTTTACGGAATAAGATTCAATCGAATATATCATTTCGAAAGCAATCAGCTTTGATACAAACAGCTGCTGGACTCACTATGATTATGTTTCTTATTGGTTTCATTAATGGGATTTTTTCTTTAATAACATTTTCTAATAAAGAATTAAGAAAAGTTGGTTGTGGAATATATTTGTTAGCATCTTCAATTACTTCTCTACTAACAGTTACTATGTTTACAATGAAATTTTGGTTTGTTGTTCTTATTCAATTACATTCAACTGTTCGTTCATCGATTCTTCGAACAGATTGTGTATTCATTGGTCCTGTTCTAAAAGTTTGTTTATATTTAGATGGTTGGTTAAATGCTTGTGTTGCTATCGAACGAACGATAAACGTATCAAAAGGAGTTAAATTTGACAAGAAAATGAGTAGACGTGCAGCTCGATGGATTATTCTGATCTTACCTATTTTCATCATGGGTACTATTGTTCATGAGCCAATACATCATGAATTATTCGAATATACAACTCCAAAATATAATTCCATCAACATCAATAATAATTTGACGATGAATATATCAATGGAAAATGATACAAATGTTGAATATGAAAATGAACATAATGTTTTGTGTGTTATTCGATATTCTCGTTCTGTTCAAACCTACAATACAATTACTCTATTTATTCATCTTGTCGTACCGTTTGTTGCCAATCTTTTCTCTGCTTTATTCATTATTTTTGGTACAGCTCGACGACGATCAACTGCAAAAACCAATAAAAAATCCTTCAAAAACCATGCTGTAAATCAAATGCGTGAACATAAACAATTGCTAATCAGTCCTTTTATTTTGCTTCTATTAGCCTTGCCTCGTTTGATCATGTCATTAGTGTCTGGATGTGTCGATCCATCGGAAAATCCTTGGTTATATCTTTCTGGTTATTTTATTTCTTTTACACCACCAATGCTTGTCTTTACTGTATTTGTTCTACCTTCAGAACTCTACAGAAAAACATTCAAAGATGCAATGACACGATGTCGACAACAAACTCATCAATAGTTTTATTGTATTGCTTTGCTTTTAACGTTCGTTCAGTTTTCAAGAAAATGTCATCTACGCAGAGAATATTCAGATTTGTTCTTCGTCTCTTCAAGTTCCACAAATAGTGGCATTTTCGTGCATAATACATTGGTATTAAAGAATCTAGGTGATCATTTGAATGATTAAAATGTGTATGTATTGTATCATTCATACGAACACATCGAAGATCGAATTTACAAAATAAACTAAAGATAACATCAACAAATCAATAATATTCTTCATTTGTTGATTACACAAACACACTGTTTCAATCGAAAATGAAAAGTCTTTCAACATTTTCATATGAATAACAATCTCATTGAATAGACGATGACCATCAATAAAGAACTTTATTTTCAAAAACAAATGATTGAATATATCTTAGTTATTCTTATGAGAGTTATTTCGGTTTTCCTTTTGAATCTTAACATTGAACGAGTTCAAAATGACATCCAATCTTGATTTTCATTGTTTTTCAAATCAGACGGCATATATTTTCTCAACGAGTATTTTGTGACGCATCTCTTTATGAATGGGCAGAAGACGATGAACTCATAGTTTCGATACACTAACACCGAAGTTCTTTCATTAAAATTGTGAAATCATGAAAATTTAGATAGAAAACACGTTTGTTGATCGATGATATTTAATGACGTGACTTCTAAACGTCATTTATCTTTTTATTGACAAAAACAAACTGTTTTAAAAAACATGTCGACAGTTGAAATCAACAAATAAATAAAAATGTATTTTCATTTCAAATGTTTCTTCGGATTTGTATTGCTTTGTTCATCCATCGACAACATTTTACTATTGCGACTTTTTCATTTAATCAACCGAGATTTCGTTCGAATGCAACTTGGAATTCAATTGGAACGACTTTTGCCAATCAAAGTTTTGTGGGTGCACAACCGTATGGTATCTTTGTCAATTCAAATAATTCAATTTACATACCCAATTTAAACAAGCAATCGAACGAGACAACATCGAGTCTGACTCTTGGACCGATTGTCATTCCTCTACAACAAATTGTCACGGGAATGATTACCGAATTATTTTCTTTATTAGTCGGTCTTTTGGTTGTTCAGTGCTTTCGTCGAAATCGGCGTCTTTTTATCGCTTATTTCAATAATCAATGATGGTTTTGAACCAGCACGGAAAGCCAAAGACACAAATCCTGAGATTTATTCTTATATGTTGAAAAGATTTTTAACTTGATCTCGTTTGAGAAAATCAACTGATGCAGAACGAGACAAACTGATGCGTTCGAATTAGGCTTTATGTTTTTGTTTTATTCAATATGTTGAATAACTAATAACTGAACACTTGTATAGCATACTTCTATTTTAAGTCATAAGAAATTGTTATGCATAAAATGAAATTTTATTATTTCGGAAAAGGGTCAGTGAATTCACTTTTTTGTTCTATTTAGGAACGGGCTATACCGGAAACGATACGAGATACAGCACCATCTGTATCATAATATCTCGTCGTCCATTTATAGGCTGAGGGTCGACCTGATGTATCATTTGGGTACTCCAAGCACACTTCATATCGAATAAAGCCATTACCTTTACGGATGTAGTCTATCATTTCGCGTTCATTTTTATACCAATCATCGTTTGATGGATCTCGACCGACATTTCTATTGATTGATGCAGGCTGTGAGACCACATTGTGAGCTACTGGTTTTCCATTGAGCGCATTCGGATTTATATGGCCACGCTCATCTCCTGGTTGAGCATCTAGATTGTTTTTCATGTAAGCTGTACTGGTATTACCAGACGACGGGAAGTTTTCTCGTTCATTAGGACGATAATCGGAGGGCATAAACATTGCTGATACAAACTCTGTTCTTTCCACCGGATTGCCTTTAGCATCTGTCTTAATAGTTCGATTATATGTTTCTAAAGTTGGATCTTTGTCATCTACTGGTGATACTTTTCTTAATCCATTTGGATTTTGCAATACTTTATCACGATCTTCCGTCCGCAAAGCTAAAATAATAGAAAATATGTTCTCATATTATAAAAGCAATTCATATAGCTTTGCAATTTTCCATCGTCAATAGTCTTTCAATATCGATTGCTTACTTTCTTTTTCCGCCGATTCTACTTTATCAGGAATCTCATTTTTCCATTGGTCTTCTTTCTCTTTGACTCTACGTGTACGTTCTACTTGCAGCCTTTCCCGTTCTTCTACAGTCATAGGCTGTCGACCACCTTCCATCATTAATTGTCTTCGTCGAATGGGATTCGAACAATTACTTAAAATACTGATAGCAGGTTGAATACTCATAATATAGTCAGGATTGGCTAAAATAAAGGCAGCACATTTCATTCGCATATCTTGCGTATCTTTAAAGGTATTCGATGTTTTTCCCAATGTAGATGCGTATAAACAATCGTCTTTGCCTTTACTTTCTACATTGTCATCGGTTGATTCATAATGGCCATCTTGAATTTTTCCTTCTTTATCAATCTGTGGTGCAGTATACTTCACATTTACATCTGCATCAGTTTTAGTTGATCCATCGGCTTGTTCCGCTTGAATAACATTGATTGATTTACCAGTCATAGCTGCAATAATAGCAATCAATTTTTCTTCCATATCAGGAGGAATCTTAATTTTACCACTTTTAACATCTTCAACTAAATCATTTGAAAGATTACTAATGTAACGCTGTGCTCCTTCTTGCATGAGCTGTTCTTGTATTGTACCATTCGAATCGAATTTGAGTTGTATTTTTTCTGATAATACATTAATAGCTTTACCAACAATGTAATTAGCTAATGAAGCCACCATTGTACCATGAATAATTGCTATGATCTGATCCGTGAGCATGCCAACAATTCTTTTTTGAATTTTATTTGCTTTTAATGATCGTGGACCCATTGTTTGATATTTACTCAATATTTCAATCGTCAGTTTTTTATATTTTTCATCAGAAAATTTGTCTTGATTAGTTCGAATAGATGGGTCCTCTTGAGAAGTCAATTGAATATTAACAGTGCCATT
>Ga0209935_1004809_pt1 | contig 12025 bp, 14 predicted proteins | sample ThiBio_1000_plan_2_FD_183958 | JGI IMG/M metagenome (GOLD analysis project Ga0209935, IMG submission 183958) | Wastewater bioreactor microbial communities from Cape Town, South Africa - Thiocy_cont_1000_plan (SPAdes) | ecosystem: Engineered > Bioreactor > Thiocyanate-remediating >... | reverse complement strand
ATCGGCATGCTCAAGCAACAAAGTCGAGATCTGGAGATCAGATTGGAGATCAAGTCGCCCAGGGAAATCGAGGCCGGGGTGTTGGAGAGAAAGCTTCATCTCGGCATCGGACCGTTTCGAGATACGCAACCGGGCCTGATCTATGAGCCGCTGTATCGAGAGGAAATTCAGCTTTATTGCGGCGCGGGGCATCCGCTCTTCGCACTGGCGCCCGATGACGTTGACATGCAGAGCCTGAGTGGTCTCGACTATGTCGCGCGGGGATATTTACGGGAGACGAAAGAGTTCGGCATCCTCACGAACCTCAAGGTCGGCGCGAGCGTTTTCCACATGGAGGCCGTCGCCACGCTCATTCTTTCGGGAAAGTTTGTCGGCTACCTGCCCACGCACTACGCGCAGCATTGGATCCGGCAAGACCTGATGCGGTCATTACGCCCGGATCACCTTACCCACCACGCCGAGTTTCGACTCATTACCCGAAAGGACCGCGAGACGACTGTCGCCGCACGGGCATTCCTGGATGCGTTGCGCGGCGGAGCAAATGGCAAGTGAAGATGGCGCAGTTCACACACCATGACGGTGATGTTGCTGTCTGGCGCACGTTGAATCACGGCGTCGGGCATATGAGCCGCCAACGTACAAAGGGCTTCCACTCGGGAAGCCCTTTGTTTATCCGTGGCGGAGAGAGGGGGATTCGAACCCCCGATAGGCTATTAACCTTGGCTAGGGGTGGCTGGGAGGCTTATCTGGCAAGGGATTGCGGGTGGGGCGTTTACTATTTTGGGGTGTTACGCGAAGAGGGTAAGTGTTTGATTTTTATGGTGGGGAAATTTGGGTAATAGTAGGGGGCGTGGCAGCCAATTGGGGCGAAAGGGACGGCATTGCGATGGCGGTATTCGACCCGGTGCGGTCTGTCGCACGACAACCACGACCGTTCAACCTTGGAGCAACATGACATGCTCACTGATGAGACTGCGGTCTTGGTCTTCTGCTCTTCGGGCGCTGGCACATTGCGGGGCAACAATTATACACCGTGATTCATAACGTTCGTTTTTAAAAACGCGACGCAACCACTAGTGAAGTCAGATCCCAAGTGTGTGCCGTATGCTGTCCCACTCTCCTGATAGTTGAGCATTGCACTTTTTAAAAATACGATCGGACAAGGTGATTCCCGCTAACGCCTTTCCTGATTCATAGAGATTTAATCCTTCGACGGCCTTAGCTGTGAACGTGGGCTCAGGCGGTGAATCGACGAAAAGGTTATAAAGGCGGCTAAAACTTGCCTCACAGCGAATTCTGAACCATTCCAAACGCAGATATCGAACGATTATTTGCTCTCCAAACACCGTGGCTGCGGCGGCGGACGCGAACGCCAAATCGTCCTCTCTCATCATCAAGATAAATATGAGGACGCCCGCAGTTGCTCGGACGCGTTCCATTGCACACATTGCCTTCGCCACCTCCTTGCTGAAGAAAGAATTCTCAAGCAATGTAGCAGCAAGGCGCCTGTTGCCGTGAGGGAGAGGATTGTTGTAATAGCCGACTGTTATCTCGTGGGAGAGTGGGACGCCGTAGCTCTGCGACAGCAGGTCTGCCGCCCGCGCCGTGAGTGCCCTTGGTTGCCAATACAACCGAACCGCCATGCTCAAAAGAAAAGCTGTCACGACCGTGGTTACCAAACCCATCTGCAGTAAGTCGTATGCGCGATGATATTCGTTCCGATCAGTCACAATAAGTGCGACCGACGCAACCGTGGTCACCCAAAAGAGCACATCGCAAGCACGTTCGCCCCATTCCACCGGGCGATAGTACTTTTCACGAATCGGGTCGTGTCGTTGGACGTTAGCCATATGTTGGGAACTCATTTCCGAAAATTCTGTACCATTTGTTAATTGCGTCTTCGTTCATTCCTAAATACCCGCTCACCCACGCAGCGTTTGATTGATCTTTTGCCAATTTAAGCTTGGCGTTAAGATTGAGGCGATCGCTGATCGTAATATATTCGTCTATCCGATCGCCTTCGTAATAAAATGGCATCAAGATACTGTCCGATATATCCTTAAAGAACATGCACATTGCCCACGGGAGGTCGGTGAGCTTCGTGCTGTCGAGTGTCGCCAGTGCCAAGGTCTCAATATGGAAGCTACGGAGTAGGTCGCCGTGCTTCCAGTTCCAGTGCTTTACAAACTTAATTACGCGGCGGAAATTGGCGCCTAAGTCGGTCGCGGCGGCTTCTATCTTTCCAGCGTGAGCTTGCGGCATTGAGCGTATCCATGTCTCGGTATTCATATCTGGAACGTTAAGAAAAAGCGAGTCCGCGTACCGCATCCCATCGTGACTCGTGAAGAAAACTGGGACGACATCGACGTCGGGAAATGATGCATAAGTCAGCGTCACCGCTTGGCCGTTCCGCCTGACTCCCGGCTTCGCTGCGAGCGCTATGCGCATGTCTTGAAGCACTTGGGACGGACGTTTTCCCTCGCAGTGCTTCTGATAATGCAGGACCACGAAAATATCTAAATCGGCGTGGTTCATTAAGGCGGTATACTTTGGAATCGAACCGCCCGCAAATGCGTCCACGACGTGGAACCTATTCCCAAGCAAATTGAAGATGTGGTCGCGGCGGGCAGATGCCAAGGCGCGGAAATCACCCGAAAGGTTGATGTTGTCGTAGTACTGCGTGAATGCTGCGTCGACCGTGTACGCCACGTTTCCCCCTCAATGCTTTAGTTTTTATCCGATAGCGAATGTAACCGTTCACGAAGCCTATTGCAAAGTCGTAACGACCAGTGAGGGCGCAATAGGGCTATATGCTCGATTGTGTCGTAGGCAAATTGAAAGAATACAAGGTCTGCGCATCATCTCGATCGTCTAATGTGGGCTTGGAAGCGGGCGTTACCGAATTCGATGTGAAGGGCCGAAACTGGCCGACTTCCGTCTGACGTGATTGGCGCATCTCGACCCCATGCCGTCCTTCAACTTAGGAGCCTCCGGCGGCCGATGAGGGAGACATACCCGCAGTTGCTTGGAACGACGCGTGCACTGGTGAATCGGCCGAGGCTACCAGTCCGACAGGACGGCTTCCTCGTCCTGCATTTCGTACATTCTCTGCTGGCACCATGGAGCATGGAGCCCAACTAGCGTCGTGCCGCCTTGGTCATGGGGAATCTGGCGGACTTTGGCCTCCACCGCCGCGCCGAAATCGGACAAGCAGCTCCTTAGTGTCGCTTTTGTGGCAAAACATCAGGCCAAAATCGACGTATGTAGGCCTTGGCGCATTCGTCTTCGAATTCCTGGGGGAAGTCGGTTCGCTTGTATTGCTCAGCGAACTGGGTAACCCCCATCAGCTCAATTCGATGACTCTTGTAGTGAACAAGCATGAACACGGGATCCGTTGTGATGGGCTTAGGTGCATTGTCCGAAAGTAGGACGGTCGTAGTCTTTCCACCGTAAAGCCTGATAAGGCCAATGATTGCGTACCGTCCAGCCCTAGATTTGCTAGAGCATATGGAAATAACATGGCGATCAGAAGGCACGATGTCAAACGTATCGTGATCAAATTGACCGATCCGTACTGGTGGGCTTCCCTTAACAATCCCATTTTTTATGCGATTGAACGAAAAATGCCTAACGTAGTGTTCACCAAAAAAATAGATCAGAAAATTCATCGCAATCTTTGCGTATGTACGCTGATAGTGATCTATGTTGACAGTTAAACTCGCTTGGATAACAGGGTTTTTCACATCGCGATAATTTTGCTCATCGGGAAGCTTGGCGCCTATTGCTGCCCAGCGTACTTGTCCCAATAGAGAGCAAATGTCATTTTCCGGTTCGGCACGCAAGACAAGCTGGCCGGTAGATTTCCGAAAGAATCTAGGAACCGGGTGTCCGTCACTCCCTTTATTGCCATTGAGCGGCTCTAGCCATATGCCGGTTTTAGGGGGTTTCTTATCAGTTCTCTTCTCGACCACAACATATCGACTGCCGTCCCAGGAAAGCTCATCGATCGAATACTCGAAACCATCTGCAATTGGAACCTTGCGTATTACGGAAGCCTGCTCGGCGGCGAGGACACTTTTCACTGATTCGATAAATGCCAGTGGCTTCCCCTTTTCTTCGCCAGTGAAGCCCACGTTTCCATTCGCGTGCAATACGAACTGAGACAGCACAGAAGTTCCCCCCCGGGGTTGAAGCTCGGCCTCCGCGATCGTTCCGTCATCGAATAGGACGGTAGTCATTCTGGTATCTAATCGCGGCTGCGAAACCTTGCTTCCCCTTCGCCGACCATGTTCCTGCATGAATACGCGTGCCAATGCATGCGGCGAGGCTCGCATGAAGCTCGCTTCCATCTTGGAGAACCGAAGCTCATTGCAGACCTTGCATACAAGTTCTCGCAAGAGGAACGTACTGTCATCCCCTCCCAAGCCGGCCGGGAAGAGGTGTTCATCCGAGAATGGGCCGTGACAGTTACAGTAGATACACGTCTGGAGTGTCATTACGCGGAGTGTCGAGAAGCGGCGAAGCGCCTCGAAGGTTTGGCGACCAAAGTACCGGTGGTTGGACTTCAGGCGGGAACTTCGCCGGATGCTAGTTGCATCTGTGCTTATTGGGTCACCGCGAAGCGTATCAAAACGTCGGCAACAAGACCATCCCGCTCCCGCAGGTAAGGCTTGCTGCCTTCTGCGGTCGGTCAGACGCAATGCCGCGAGGGCTGAATGCCACTGGTTATTGCGCCGCCGGACTACCCGTCTTATCGCCTGCTAGAGGCCAGTGGCGATCAAACGGTTGTTCCTGTGAGAGACGCGCCAGTGAAGGCTATCTTCCTATCCACGGCGGTTCGTGAATGAACAGCAGCCATTCGCCGACCGAAGGGCACTGACGGAGATTGGCCGATAGGCGACGATCACATCCGGTCACACTATTGGGAGGAGCGACGCCCTCCCAGGCCAAGTGATCGCTATAGCAGCAATTGCTGCCCTCGGCATACCACGCACTCCGAGAGCAACGCCAAGTGTCGGGATCTCATTTCAAGCGTGACGGACGGGCAAGCGCTTAGGTATCGCGCTGAGCTATCTCCATCGGCTCCTCGCCACTTGAATGTACCTTCCTTTCGATCAATGCTCCGAGGGCCTCATTGATCAATGCCGTCGTGCATTGAAGGCCTGCGAGCGCCTTAGCCTTCGCGAGTAGTTCGTCGTCAAGGGTGAGAGATGTGAGCATTCGACACCTCCAAGAACGTGGCACGAGCGACCGTTCGGGGGCTAGCACGGCCTCGTGGGCTCGGGGGAGCAGCAGAACCGCTCAAGGAACCCTACGAACAACCCTACATTCGTCCACACACAAAAATAAAAAAAGCTATAATCCACAAATAGTTACAATATTTTCAACCCTCCAAAGAACCCTACATTTATCCCTCCAGAAAACTGTACAAACCTGGGCGGATAGGTAAGCTCTTGCGGGGAAAGCCAACGCAAAGAAAGGTCCCATGGTTACTGTCGTCTCGATCCAGCCCCTCTTCCCGGAAGACCGAGTGCTTGACGGTTCGCTCGAACTGGCGGCCTCTCTGTCCGAAAGAGCCCGCGAGTTACAGGCCGACGGGAAAGGCCCGGTCGCCGACGCCCTTGTTCCGCTCCTTCGGAACATGAACTCCTACTACACGAACAAGATCGAGGGACAACACACCACTCCCGCCAAGATTCAGCAGGCTCTCGAGCAGCACTACTCGTTGGACACAGAAGAGCACAAGAAGCAGTTGATGGCCACGGCGCACATTCACGCCGAGGAGCAGTTGGAAAAGCAATGGAAAGATGTAAGCGCCAGCGAAATGTTCAACGCGGAGCGCGTGCGCACCATTCACCGGCTGTTCTTCGAAGCGCTGCCTGAAAAATTCCGACTCACGAACGAAGGCGACCTTATCCGACCTGGCGAATTCAGAGAGAAGGATGTCACCGTTGGCAAGCACATGGCGCCCCCCGTAGATCTCATACCCCAGTTAATGGAGGAATGGGAGAAGCGCTACTCCCGCATCAAGGCCTCTGAGTACCAACTGATTGCGACGGCTTGCTCACATCATCGCCTCGCGTGGATCCACCCGTTCATCGACGGCAATGGTCGCGTCTGCCGCTTGCATTCGCATTTGACGCTACACGCATCAGGATTGACCGACGGCCTTTGGTCTCCGTTACGCGGATTTGCCCGTACCCACGACGAGTACTACGCTCGCCTCGCCGCAGCGGACATGTCTCGACGCAACGACCTGGACGGAAGAGGCAACCTGTCGCAGGAAGAGCTAGTCAAGTTCATCAACTACTTTCTCAACTGCTGTCTGGATCAGGTCAACTTCATGTTGAAAATGATGGAGTTCGGCGGATTCACGGCACGGCTACGCGACCTGCTCTACCACCTCGACGCAAACCCGTGGCAGATAGGTTCCGACAAATCGGTTATCCGACCTGAGAAGTCGGCCCTAGCCCTCGAATTCATCGCTCGTTCCCGACCGCTTTCGCGGGCGGAATTCGCACAGATTCTCGGAGAGAGCGATGCGACTGCGAGGCGCATTACCCGGAGCCTTTTGGATTTCGGGATTCTGCGCTCTGACTCACATCGGGATGATCTTTCCTTCGCTCTGCCGCTAAAGAGCTTGAGATTTTTGTTTCCGAAGCTCTGGCCCGAAGTGGATTCCGAGTAAACACCCCCGTCATTCGATAGATTCCGTTCCCGTGCGGGAACGAAATGCTGAAATTGCACCGCTTTAACGGCTTTCGTTCCCGAGCGGATACGAAACAGTGTCTTTGGATGCGGTTGAAGCAATCGCCGCATACACATGAGTGGGGGCTCCGTTTCGTGCCACACCTTGTTCAGACCTCCCCCGTCAACCAAGAAGAGTCCCGATTAGGACATCGGAGTGTTCCGAATCGAAAAGAGTCACCTAGAATGGGACTCGGAACGCGTGGTGCCAATATCGTCGGATCGCTAATCTTGTCCCCGTCGCGCCCCAAACGCGACCGGGTTTAGCGACCCGAATGATGATATCCAGGGCACACAGCCGCAGCCGTTGCGGCTTTCGTGTGCGAGTTGCTACGCGCATCCTTTCTATGGGTGGGCCTGGATTGGGACACCTTCGGGTGTGCCGCCTAAGCCTGGATCATCAGCGGTTCGCTAACCTAGTCCAGTGCCCGCCCACCCCTGCGCAATGCAGTGGGTGGCGGGGCCCGCAAGTTGGCTAGAACGAGGCACTCGCATGACTTCCTATTTCCCGGCAGGTCCATTAGTCCACGCTTCCGTGGATAGACTCAACACCCTCTCAGAACGCATCCTCGCTCTCGCGATGTGCTCAACGACAGACGCAGGCAGAGAGATCCCTCACAGATTTCTACTCGCAATCTTCGAAGAACTCGGCGAAATGGCCGGAGAACTTGTCAGCGAATGCCACAGGCTGAAAACGAGTCTTCTGGCCGCATAGCCTCGACCTCAGCGTCCCCACCTCTGCCTCCGGCATGGCCCCCCGCATGTTTCGGCTGTTCTCATAGCATCGCGCTGCACACATCGCGGCTCGCTGCTTCAATCTCAAGCCAGGCCATTCGCCATGCAAGCCACCATCTTCCCCATTGCCACGCCAATCGGAATTTCCCCATATACGCTGATTTCGCGTGCTGCTTTAATACCCAGACATTCCCGCCGCGTATACATGCGCGGCCTACGTTTGTACCGTTGTATTCAGTGCATAGAAGCATGGGTTCGCACTGGCCCATATTATTTCCGGCGACAAATGCCGGATTTACATCGGCGCTCAGATGCGTACGCTGGGGCAGTTTTACGAGAGCTCGGCCAATCCCTAATGCGGGCAGTAACCTTCGTCGTGCTGCGGCCATCATCCAAAAAATTTCCTATCTCACCCGGCAGGTAACACAGTCGTAACCCAACCTCACCGTTGGTTCGTGCATTGATGTTTGTACTTCCGCTCACCGGTCGTCTTCAGGACGTCCAGCGTCGGGAGTGTCAGCGCCTTACCCGGAGAGAGGGTTGCGTATGCGTGCCTGCGGAGTCCGGGCGGTTATCGCGCGGCTCAGCGCGGCTTGCGTGACCGAGCAGCGGGTCTCACCTCGTGCGCTCGCCACAACCTCATATCCATGCATTCCGGCTCTCATGCCGAACCTTTCTGCGTCCAACGCTGCGACATCGCTCGTCTTGAACGTGAAGGGTTACGGACAAAAAGTTGGGAAGCGCTGCGAGCGACCGCCGCCCGCAGGGGCGAGGACGGCGGGCGCGCGAAGCGCGCCCTTAGACTTGTATTAATAACACTTAACGTACAAGTCATCGGAATCGCAGGCCAGATCAGGCACGACAAGAACACCACCCCCGAGCGCTCAATGCAAGGGGCACCCTGATCAGAGAAATAGAGGTTTGCGATGAATGACGCCCCGTTAATGGATTATTCGCCGTTCCGCCGTGAGTGGATCGTCCGTAGACGCGTCTTCGAGGATGGCCAAGTGGAGGCCTCTGCGACGCGTTTTGACCGGTACATGAAGGCGCAATCCCTTCATCTCGTGCCTAAGGCAAAGCGCGGCGAATCGAAGGACGACGAGACGAGCATGCTGAGCGCAGCGAAACGCGCAAGGCAACAAGTGCGACTGCGCTGCAAGGCGATTGGCGCCGACCGCATGATCACGCTTACGTACCGAGAAAACGTGCTCGACAAAGAGAAGATCAAGCGCGATTTCGACTCGCTGCGACGCCTCCTGGGCCGCGTCCAGAGCTTCCAATACGTCGCCGTTCCTGAGCGACAGAAGCGAGGGGCATGGCATTTGCACATTGCCGTCAAAGGGCGGCAGAACTATCGCGTCCTTCGAGCGCTGTGGCTCCGTGTCGTTGGAGAAGGTAACGGCAACATTGACGTGCGCAACCCAAATCGCGAGGTTGGCCTTCGTCATAAGATCGCGTCCTACATCGGGAAATACATCGTCAAAAATTTCGATGAGCACAAGCTCAATGAAAAGCGGTACTGGGCAAGTCGGGGGATCAAGGTTCCGGAAGCGGAGACTATTGCGCACTTTCTCGAAGACGAAGCTCACGATGCCATTGTTGCCGCGTACAACTCCGCAACTGAGACCGGCGTATCGCTCGAAGGTCACCAGTTTTACTGGAACGAGGACGCGGGATATTTCTGGCTCGCAACACGAGAGCGACGTGACTCCGACGGCAAGGCGTAAGGAGGTACATCGATGAGAAATCCGACCTCGATGTTTCTCGAACCGGATGAGCTGGTGACGCTAACCGGACGCACCCAGAATCGCGCTCAGGCACGGGCGCTGCGCATGATGGGCATCGAGCACCGTGTGAGGCCAAACGGCACGATTGTGGTGTTGAGTGAGCACGTCGCAGTGGTGCTTGGCGCGCAAGCGGCCGTAGCCGCCCGTGATGTCTCCTTCGAGCCAGACTGGAGGGCGATGAATGCCGCGAAAGCGTGATGCCCGCAACAAGGGCTTACCGACGCGCTGGCGGCATGTCAGCGGCGCGTATTACTACCAAGTTCCACCCGGCCTCGAATCGATGTGGGACGGCAAGCAGACATTCCGGCTCGGATCGTCGCTTCCCGAGGCATATCGAGTGTGGTCGGATCGGCTTGCCGATCTGGAAAACGTGCGAACCATCGACAAGTTGCTTGAGCGCTATGCTCGCGAGGTTTTGCCCACCAAGGCGGTAACGACGCAGGCGCAAAACACGTCGGCGTTGAAATCGCTTAAGCCGGTTTTCGGACGCATGCCGCTCAACGGCATCAAGCCTCGGCACGTCTATCAGTACATCGATAAGCGCGAGGCGAAGGTGGCCGCGCGCCGTGAGGTCGAGGTGCTATCGCACGCGCTGACGAAGGCTGTCGAGTGGGGGTACATCGACAGGCATCCTTTCAAAGGTGAGTTGCGCCTAGCTAGCGTTCCGCCAAGGACTCGGTACGTCGAAGACTGGGAGATCGTCGAATGCTTCTCGCTAACGTCGAAGCGGAAAGCTGGCAGTGTCCTCGCGGTGCATGCCTACATCCGCGTCAAGCTGCTCACGGGATTGCGTCGCGGGGATCTGTTGCGGCTTCGTCTCGATGACCTGCACGAGGACGGAATCCACGTCATGCCAGCCAAGACGGCGAACAGCACTCGCAAGCGGTTGATCATCGAGTGGACGGACGCGTTGCGGGGGGCCGTCGAGGAAGCGAAGACCGTCAGGCCATCGCAAACGTCCGAGTGGCTGTTCTGCACTCAACAAGGCGAGAGCTTTCTGAACGAGAACACCGGCAGGGCCGGCTCATGGGACTCGATGTGGCAAGGATTTATGCGGCGGGTGTTGGCAGAAACAAAGGTCGAAGTCCGGTTCACGGAACATGATCTTCGTGCCAAGTGCGCCAGTGATGCCGAGACACTTGAGCATGCCCAAACGCTTCTTGCACACGCAGACAGCCGCCTGACCGCGCGGGTCTATCGTCGCAAGCCCGAGAGGGTTAAACCTCTTCGATAGCGGGGCACAGCGATTTCCCCGTGGCGCTCCCTTAAAACCAATGGGCCGTTTAGACGATAATTATGCGCGAATACGATTCGTGCAATAGAATGATTGCGGGGTTAGCATTTATTTTTAATCCGCAGGAGATGGCTCAATGATTATTGGGATTTTTAACAACAAAGGTGGAGTCGGCAAAACGACCTACCTTTACCACGTGGCGCACGAGGTCGCGAGCAGAGGAAAGAAAGTGCTGCTTGTCGATGCGGATCCGCAGTGCAACCTGACCGCGTACTGCCTCACTGACAGCGCAATAGAGCAAGCTTGGACGCAGGAGCACGGGAATAGCCTGTTTCTCGGGATTCAACCGCTGCACGAGAGTATGGGGGATATACGCGCTCCCGAGCCAGTGCAATTCAATCCGGGGTATCCGAACCTCTTTCTTATCCCCGGAGATCCCGCACTAAGTGACTTTGAAGACACTCTCGGTGATACATGGAACCGGGCTCGAGGCGGTTCGGTTTCGGATCTTCGCAAGCAGACAGGTATCTTTCGATTTATCAAAGCTGCTGCCGAGAAAGTTGGGGCAGAGATTACGTTCTTGGATTTGGGACCCAATCTTGGTCCATTAAACCGAACGGCGTTGACTTCGTGCGATTGCTTTCTTGTCCCCGTTTCACCTGACCTTTTTTCCATCCGAGGCACCCAAAACCTTGGTCGCAAGTTGAAAGGGTGGAGGAACGAGTGGGATATCATCCGCGCGGCTGGCGCTGACTCCGGGATTGACATGCCATACGGTGCCCCCAAGTTCGTGGGATACGTTCGCCAGCAGCACAACACGCGCAACAATGAAGAGGGAATGACTCGTGGATGGCAAATCTTCGGCGCCAGGGTTTCCGAAGCAGTACGTCAGAACATCATTGGGCTTCTGGAGCCACTTGACCAAGTGGTAAATTGGCAAGGCGGTGGGCACGATCTCGGGAGCATCCCAAACCTTCACAGTCTCGTTCCATACTCGCAGGAGGCCCGCAAACCAATTTTCGATTGCAACGGGGCGGACGGGCTGCGAGGCGCTCACCTAGCCAAGGCAAAAGAAACGCGTGAGCTGTTCGATCATATGACGGCCGCCATTCTTGGGCTCGAGAAATGGCACCGTGCGCGCGTCACGTAACGCAAATTGTTGAGCGCGGCACCACAAGCCAGAGCGCGTCAAACCGCTCCGCTAGGGCCTCCGAATAGTAAACATCCGCCCTATAGTAAACGCACAAAGGGCTCCCCATTGGGAAGCCCTTTGTTTATCTGTGGCGGAGAGAGGGGGATTCGAACCCCCGATAGGCTATTAACCTATACACGCTTTCCAGGCGTGCGACTTAAACCGCTCATCCATCTCTCCTGAAGGTCGCGAATTATAGCAGATCATCGGCAACATCCCATACCCTTTCGCACGAACCCCGCCAAAAATGCTTCCGCCACGCATCGTTACGGGCGGCGAAGATGGTCCACCAGATGTCGATCGCGCTCGCTCGGACGCCCACCCAGCAAG
>Ga0209935_1004806_pt1 | contig 12033 bp, 18 predicted proteins | sample ThiBio_1000_plan_2_FD_183958 | JGI IMG/M metagenome (GOLD analysis project Ga0209935, IMG submission 183958) | Wastewater bioreactor microbial communities from Cape Town, South Africa - Thiocy_cont_1000_plan (SPAdes) | ecosystem: Engineered > Bioreactor > Thiocyanate-remediating >... | reverse complement strand
AGTTTGCTCGAGATCAATCGATGGTTCGAAGCCAAGGAGGCTCGGTTCGCAATCGCAAGACTCAGTTCTTTGTGATCGAGCAAGTGAGCATGTCGCTGCAGCAGCTCATGATCGAGAGATATGCACCGCCATCGATCGTTCCAGATCGATTGGTTCGGATGGTGATGAGTCAAGTGGCATCGGGACTTGTTCATCTCGAGAAGCATCTCGTCGCTCATCGAGACATCAAACTCGACAACATCTTGGTCGATGTGGTCGAACACGACCATCAAGAAGCACCACCTCCTCAACAACAATCAGGAGGAGCATCAACGAGAGCGAGAGGAGAGCACCAACAACGAGGAGAAGGAGAAGTGGCGATCAAGAGATGTGTGATTGCGGACTTTGGATGTGCATGCTCTCTCACTCGAGATCTCAAGAGCACGATGGTGATTGGAGCAGGAGGCAACGTGATATCGCCCATGTGGGGAAACGGAGCTCACATTGCACCAGAGCTCCACTCGGCTCTTGGGTCGGCGATCATCACTCAACAATCAGCACAACGAGTGGAGCGATTGGAAGTCACGATGGATTACTCTCGACAAGCAGTGTTCGAGCTGGGAGTGGTTGGGTTCGAGATCGTGACAGGAGATGGACCGATCGGCGAGTATCCATCGAGTGTCGCTGATCGATTGACAGGCGTTGTTCGATTCGAAGACGATGAGATTGGTCAGATTGCGGCAGAGAGGCTTGGAGTGGATCAATCATCGATGTTGAGGAGGATGGTGTCGTGTGATGCATCTCGTCGACCGAGCTTGATGGAAGTGATTGAATGTTTCGATCGAGATCGAGAGTTCGTGGATCCTCTTGTTGCTCTTGATGATTGATTGGTTGATTGCTTGATTGTTTGTGAGTTGGATGTTGGATTTGTATCTCTTTGATTGATGAGAGTTGAATCAGTGAGTTTTATGGTTCGTTGTTTGATTTCTTTGATGATGATTGCATCAATCAATCATTGGATTGGATTGGATTGGTTGATGAATCTCATCGCAACCACTCTTGATTGATCGATTGATTGATTGATATTGTTCGTTTGGATTGGTTTGGTGTGAGAGATTGTACTCTTCTTGACATCTCTCTCTCTCTCTTTCTTTGTTTGTTCAGCAATACACCAACCAGCACCACCACCTCAACAATGTCGATTTGGAAGAATGGAATGGGGAAGCAACAAGTTTACAATCGAAGGGTTTGGGGGAATGGCTCACATCATCAACAACAACAAATCGATATCTACAATCCGATCTCAATCTCAATCTCTCTCGTGAGAAGGACAAGACAATCAAACAAAGAAACGCTTGATGGATGGCGGTCATCGAGGAGGAGGAATGACAATGTACTCGGGCTTGGATGCGGCATCGGCATCGGATCGAGTCACGGGCCTCAAACGAAAGTTCTGGCTCGCGTACAGGTTCTCGATCTCGTGGATTTGGTGCTGGACCGCGCACTCGGGAAAGAACGGCATCTGGTAGTGCTGCATTCGTGTCGGCTCGAGCACACTCATGTTGATTGTGAATTGGGTGTTTGGCGAGAAGCGCAGCAAGTACGAGCCCACTCCGGCCTGGTGGAGCGAACACACGAGGGCACACATTGTTCGGTCAGCGTATCGCGAGGTGGCGGCGGCACCAGAAGGCGCCAACGAACCTTGGAGAGCTTGGAGTAGGCCTCGTCCGAGTTGAGGCTGACAAAGAAGTGCGGCTGCAGCACGATCTTGAGCCGCTCCTCGTTCAGTATCTGGCCGTATGGCTCGAAGCAGAGAGCCACCATGCGGCCGTAGTTGTCGATCGAAACGGTCGATGAGCCTCCGAGAGCGAGCGCCTTGAGAGTCTCGAACACGAGCTGATGCGGCAGGCCGCCCTCAAAGTACACTACAGCGGCGTCGACCAGCTTCTCGGCGAATGTCGGCCAAGCCACGGCGTTGTTCTGCGTTCAAGGTTCGTGTTGGTGCACGCAAGGTTCGATTGGGTTGCGAGCGAGACGAGAGCGACGTACCACACCAAAGGAGTTGTACCAGAAGGAGCGCGCGTACTCGTACGGCAGCTTTTCGGCAAGCTCGCTCTCGTGCAGGATGATCTCGAGCAGCTCCTCGACGACTTCGTTGGCATGCGGCCGAGAGGAAGGCGCGTGTTGCCAGCAGCGGGCGATCAAGCGGCTGAGGCGCGAGTCGTCGTGCAGCGGCGGGCGCTCCCCGCTCGCGACGCGCTGGACCAGCTGCTCGAGCGACGTGAGGTCCTGCCAGATGCGCTCGCCGGTCATGAGCTCGTAGAGCGCCATGCCGAAGCTGTAAATGTCAGACTGCACGGTGGGATTGAACGAGCAGCCGCGATGCAGCAGGATCTCGGGCGCCATGTACAAGCAGGTGCTGCGTGCGCAAGGCCGACGTGAGAACCGGGGCGCTGCCGTAGAGGGAGAGGCAGGAGCGCACGTACCCGAAGGCGCAGTCGGTCGGGACGGTCTCGGTGCGAGAGAGGCCAAAGTCGCACAGCTTGGCGGCGCCTTGCGGCGAGCGCTGCAGCATATGGCGGCTGTCAGCAACTTGCGCAGATTGCAGCAACGAGCCGCGCGCGTACCATCATGTTTTCGAGCTTGATGTCGCCGTGGATCACTGGCTGCGCTCGAATGTGCAGCCAAGCCAACCTGCACGAACGCACGCGTGTGAGTGAGCGAGAGGAGGCTGGAACAGTGCCCGCACCAAGCACGCACCCGGACGCGATGTTGTGCGCCCACGACAGACGCTGCAGCCTCGAGGGCGACATTGCCAGCACCTGGCGGAGGTTCTTGTCCAGGAGCTCCATCACTGCGCACCAGTCAGTGTCAGTCGCACGAGCGCTGTTCCACGGCGAGCGCACCAAGCGAGCGAGCGTACCGATCGCAATCTGGTCGGGAAAGCGGACGGTGCCCATCATCAAGCACACGTGCGGATGGCGCAACGAGCTGAACGCACCACGAGCAAGTGAGCCTCGGGCATCAGAGCAGCAGCAGGGCGAGCGGCTGGCGGCACACGCACCTGAGCATGCGCACCTCGGCGACGATGGCCTCGACGTCGTGGCTCTCGGCGCGCAGCATCTTGACGGCGACCTCGAGCGACCGGCAGCGCGCCTTGTACACCTGGCCCGTCTGGCCCTGCCCGATCTGCGCCACGAACGCGAGCTCGTCGCTGGCGATCTCGCTCGAGACATCGCCAAAGTCCTGGTGCCCCGGCAGCATCGCGGGTGGCGCCTCTCGTGAACAGAACAGAGGACAAGGCAGGTATGCAACGTGGCACGAAGGCCGATCGAATGGGAGAGAGCGGGAGAGGTGCGCGAGCAACGAGGGCAGCTGAGGAATGAAGGCGCATGTCGCTCTTTCGCGAAACAACGAAAGTGCGCGACATTACCGCTCTCAGCGCCAATCACTGTTCCGATCCTCCCGCTTCATTCGCTTCATTCATTCGATTGTTTCGCTTGGCTTGGCGTGGCTTGGCTCGGCTCGCTGGAATGACGCCAAGTGATGGCGATTCCGACCTCGAGAATGCCATGCTGCACTCGGTGCTGCTGGCCGAGCGAGTGCGTCGAGCAGGCCGCCTCGCGCTCGACAGTGTGCCGTTGGCGCAGGCGGCCGCCACGACCACGACGTCGACGAGTGCCGCGGCGAGCTCCTTCTCCGAGTCTCCCGGCTCGCAGTTCACGCAACAACTGCGCAACCCGTCGTTCTTGGCCGACTTGATGTCGTTCGTCAACGGTGCCGAGCAGCGCCGCCCAACCAAGCCCACCGAGCCTCCTCCTCCGCCGCCTCCTGAAGCACAGCGACCACGAACGCCATCATCGCACAAGCCATCGAGCGGCGGCAGCAGCAGCAGCAGTGGCAGCAGCCAACCGATTCGCAAAGAGTCGCTCGAGTATTGGAACGTGCCTCCGGTGGTGCAGGCAGCGTATGCGCGACTGGGAGTGCGCAGCGTGTACGCGTGGCAGATCGAGTGCCTGGAGCAGCCGGGCGTGTTCGCCGGCACGAGCCACCTCGTGTACTCGGCGCCGACCTCGAGCGGCAAGTCGCTCGTGGCCGAGATCCTGGCGCTGCGCACGCTGCTGCAGGCGCGCAAGCGCGTGCTGCTGGTGCTGCCGTTCGTGAGCCTGGTGCTCGAAAAGGTCGCGTGGCTCGAGCAGGTGCTGGCGCCGATCGACCGCCGCGTCGAGGGCTTCTACGCCAACAAGGGCACGCTGGCGTTCGACCGCGGCGGCGACGACGACGAGCACTGCGACGTGGCCGTGTGCACGTTCGAGAAGGCCAACGGCCTGCTGAACCGCCTCATGAGCACGGGCTCGATCTCGACCATCGGCGCCGTCATCATCGACGAGATCCACATGCTGGGCGAGCAGGACCGCGGCTATCTGCTCGAGCTGCTGATCTCGAAGCTGCTGTACCTCGGGCGCGACTCGCTGCAGATCATCGGCATGAGCGCCACGCTGCCGAACATTGGCGTCTTCCGCACGTGGCTGCCGGCGCAGGTCTACACCACTGACTACCGCCCGACGCCGCTGCAGGAGCTGGTCAAGGTCGACAACAAGCTCTACGATCGCGAATGGACCGTCGTGCGCACGCTCGAGCCTGCTGCCTCCAACGACCCGCTGCACGTACGCGATCGATTGAACGTCAATGCCGCCATCGCATTCTCTGACTCATGGCTGTATGTGTGTGTGTGGCGATAGTTGAGCTTCCTGTGCCAAGAGACGACCAGCGCTGGGCACTCGGTGTTGGTCTTCTGCGCCTCTCGACTCGAGACCGAGCGCTCGTGCTCTGAGATTGCAGCGCGAGTGCTGCAGCACAAGGCGCCGCTCGCACCTCACGTGCAACAGCAGCGTGCCAACGTCGTGGCGCAGCTGGCCAAGACGCCGAGCGGCCTCGACAGCGTGCTGGCCAAGACCGTGCCGGCGGGCATCGCGTACCACCACGCCGGCTTGACGGTCGACGAGCGGCAGATCATCGAGGCGGCCTTCCGCTCGGGCGCCATTAACGTGCTGACGGCCACCTCGACGCTCGCGGCCGGCGTCAACCTGCCAGCGCGGCGCGTCATCTTCCGCACGCCCAAGATAGGCACCGCGATGCTCGATCCGATCCGGTACCAGCAGATGGCCGGACGAGCGGGCCGCACTGGCATCGACACGCAAGGCGAGTCGATCGTGATCGCGACGGCGCACGACGTGCCTCTCGTTCGCAGCCTGCTCTCGCACCAGCTGACGGCGCTCGACAGCTGCTTGCGTGCCGGTAAGCGCGGCTGCGCTCGATCGTTGCTCGAGGTCATGGTCGGCGGCGTGGTCGAGACGCTGGCCGACGTCGTGAACTTTACTCGTCGCACGCTGCTGTACATTGCCGCGCACGATGCTGCTGGTGCGGCAGCGTCGTCGTGCTCGTCGTCTTCCTCTGGGCCGAGCAACTCGGCAGAGGACCCGATGGCTCTCTCGGCCTCGTGGACCAAGAGCAAGCTCGGCGACACGGTCGACCGCTCGATCCAGGAGGCGCTCACGATGCTGGTGACGCACAACTTTATCGAGTGGCACAACGACGGCAAGGTCTTTCGGCCGACGCACCTCGGGCGCGCCACGGTCGCGAGCGGCCTGGATCCCGAAGAGGGCCTGGTACGCAGCGTGCGAGCGGTTGAGCCGTGCTCGTGAAGGCGAGGCTAATGTGGCACGCGAGCGACAGGTCATTCTCAACGAGCTGTCGAAGGCGCGCCAGGCGTTCGCGCTCGACTCGTCGCTGCACATTCTCTATCACGTGTCGCCGATCTCGCACGGAATCGAGCCGTCGTGGCCCGACTATCACGCCATCTACGCGGCACTCGATCCGTGCCACAAGCGCGTCGGCGACCTCGTCGGAGTCTCGGAGCAGTTGCTCACGAGATTCGTGCATCTGCCACCTGCACGACAGGCCGTGTCTCGCGTACGTCGCACTCCGTTACATGAGTAACAGCCAGCTTGTGATGGCTGATTCGTGGGAGCAGCAAGTGGTCGTGGCGAGGCGCTTCTACGTGGCGCTGGTGCTCAAGGACTTTATCGGCGAGGTGCCGCTTGGCGTCGTGGCTCGCAAGTTCAAGATCCCGCGAGGCAGCTTGCAGGCGTTGCAGACCACGGCGAGTGCCTTTGCAGGCATGGTGGTGCAGTTCTGCCATCACTTGAAGTGGCAAGAGCTTGAGGATTTGTTTGGTATGATCGCTTGAGTGAGCCAGTGAGTGAGAGAGGGACTGATTGAGTGAGCGCGAGTGTAGTACGATATGTGGATCGCTTGAACTTTGGCGTGGCGCTCGAGTTGCTGCCATTGATGCAGATCCGAGGCATGAAGCGATCTCTCGCTCGAAGTACGTCGTGTCTATGCCGTTGGTACGGATGCCAATCAGTTGCTCACAACGAAATCGCCACCACTCCGTGCAGCGTTGTACGATGCTGGACTCAAAACCGTCGTGTCCGTGGCATCGGCGTCGCCCGAGCAGCTCCTTGCCATCTGCATCAAGGAGTCGCCATACGTTCACGAACACCAAGGACAAGCGAACGCTCGAGCGGCGCAAGAGAAGCTGCAAGCAACCAAGCGAGTGTTGCAGACCATCCAAGAGGGAGCGTCATTGCAGCTGCGTACGTTCGCTGACTGGCTTGCTGGCTGCCTTCCCATACTGACTGATAACGCACAGAATCACAAATCGAGGAGCTGGTCGAGTCTGCCAAGTGTGTCGCCAAGCCGCTCTTGCGATCGAGCAACAGCAGCGGCAGCAGCGAGCTCACGCCGCCATCAGGAGGAGGAGCCGCTGCTGCCGTCACAACCACAGCGGCAACGCCAACCAAGGTCCTGGCACGCCGCATGACTCCGCCGACACTGACACCGACACCGACAGCACATGTCGGTGCCAAACGAGCAGCGACCTCTCCTCCGACTCCCGAGCAATCCGGCAAGAGACCACGACCAATGTGGAGCCACGATGCTCTGTACACGCCAAGCATCCCGCCACCAAGCAACACCAATGCTCGGCTGCCACTCCTCGTTGACAGCAAGTCGGGCTCGAACTCCAGCTCCAACTCCAGTACCACCATCTCACCACCTGTATCACTGGCAGCCGACTCTACTCGACCTCGAAGAACTGCAACAAGCACAACCACAAGCACTGTACCTACTCGTCCACTTCCACCTGTTCAACCAAAACCTGTAACTATTACCGCTCCAACAACATCAACATCAACCACCACTACAGCAACAACAACATCAACATCAACAGACAATCCATTCTCGGGAGAGATTTCAGACGATCAACCACTGCTACAGCCACGTGACTTCGACTCCATCTACGGCACGATGGGCCGCGTGGTTCGTTTGGCGGCCTTCCCATTTACGATCATCGAGGTGCACCAGAACGAGAGCAGCTTGGCAGCCTTCCTCGAGTACATCAAGGCACACCATGTCGGCAAGCATCGTGCCTGCTCGTACTCGCTGTTGGTTGGCACGAGTGCCACGAGCGGCGACGGCGATTTCAAGCGCAAGAAGGCGCCGAGCAAGAGCACCTCCTCGACGAGTGCGAGCACCACCACCACTGGGAGCATGCTGCTGCAACAGCAGCAACAGCAACCGAGCGGTGTATGGAATCAACCGATCGACAAGGTGTGCTTCTGCTACACGCCGAATCTCGTGTACTGCCTCCCGATGCAGGCAGGCACGCAACAGTCGTCCGAGTTGTTTCGACTGTCGTACTCGATCGTGCAGACGGCGCTGCAGCACGACTACAAGCCGTACAAGGTGGCGTTCGATTCGCTTCAGTGCTACCAGCGGCTGCTGAGCATCGGCATCCAGGTGCGCGGTGTGTTGCAGGATCCGCGCATCGCGGCGTGGGTCATCGACCCGGCGAACGACGTGTGCTCCAAGCACGACTCGATCGACTCGCTGGCGAACGCGCTGCATGTGCCCAAGAAGATTGTCGGCATGCCGTCGTTGCTGGGCCATCGCGTGTGCAAGGCCGTCGTGCAGTCAATGCTGGTGATGGAGGCGTTGCATCCGATCCTGAAGCGCGATTGCTTGTACCGATCGTTCTGCGAGATCGAGATGGAGTTGATTCCGGTGTTGGCCGAGATGCAGCTCGTTGGCGTCGGGTTTCGGAGCGACATGTGCGAGACTCGCAAGCGACAACTCGAGCGCGTACTCAAGCGACTGGAAGAGAAGGCGTACGCAGCTGCCGGTCACAAGGTACGACGAGATCGAGAGGGATGGCTGCTGATACTCGCGGCTCACTGACGTGCTCTCGCATGCACAGTTTTGCATCACATCCCCCAAGGAGGTGTCGATCGTGCTGTACGATGAATTGAACCTGCCGTACTATGGCAAGGAAGCTGCGGTACGAGAGAACGAGAGCGAGACAGTAGTTTGATCGATACTCACTGGTTCCGGGGGCATTGGCGGCGAATGTAGACTCGCAACAAGTCGACCTCGATGGATCTACTCGAGAAGCTGGTCGGGCTGCATCCTCTGCCAGCGATCCTGATCGAGTACCGGCATGCATTCAGCTTCTACACCAAGCAAGCGTGCAATCTCACGCGCTACGCCGTACACAATTCATTCTTTGGCATGTCTCGAGTCTATGCAAGGCAGCTCGTACGTTTGCAGCACTCCAAACAACGCGTGCAAGTCGGTGTACTGAACGGGTTGGTGCTCAACATACAGCAAACAAGCTCTCCCACAGGACGGCTTGCAGTACAAGATCCCAACCTACAATCGATCCCGCACACTCGCGCGTTCCGACGCTCACAGAGCTCTCAAATCTCGCAAGGCTCGTTGCAAGGCTCGTCACAAGTCGACGACGACCAAGAGGCCGATGGCGACGGCGATGGCAATGGTGGTGAGCGCGGCGAACGCGACGTGAACACGACCGAGATCAACTGGCGCTCGGTGTTCGTGGCAGCGCCGGGATGCGTGTTGCTGGCGGCTGACTACTCGCAACTCGAGATTCGGCTGATGGCTCACTTTTCGCGTGACGTCGGCATGACCGAGATCCTGCAGCGCGGCGGCGACGTGTTCAAGTACATTGCGTCGACGTGGCTCGACAAGCAGCCCGAGCACGTGAGCGGCGAGGAGCGGGCGCAGGCCAAGTCGATCTGCTACGGCATCCTGTACGGCATGGGCGCGCAGGCGTTCGCCGAGCGCATCAAGCGGCCGGTCGAGGAGGCGTGGCGACTCAAGGCGCAGTTCCTGGTCAAGTACCCGCGCGTCGACGAGTACCTCAAGTGGGTGGTGGCGCAGTGCCTCGAGCACGGCTACGTCGAGACGATCTGCGGGCGGCGACGGTACCTCGCGGGCATCAGCTCACCGAGCGCCGACGAGCGCAGCCGCGCCGAGCGGCAGGCGGTCAACACGATCTCGCAGGGATCGGCGGCCGACATGGTCAAGTACGCCATGATTCGCATCCGCAAGCGGCTGCGGCGCGAGAGCGAGTTGCCGCTCGTGGCGGCAGCCGCCGTGCACCACGGTGAGGCGACGCGCGAGCGGGCCTTCATGTACGCGCACGCACTGCCGCAGGTGCGGCTGCTGCTGCAGATCCACGACGAGCTGCTGTTCGAGGTGCCGATCGAGCACCTGGAGCGCGTCAAGGCGATTGTGCGCGAGGAGATGGAGACTTGCGTGCCGCTGCGAGTGCCAGCCACCGTGCGCTTGAGTGTCGGTCCCTCGTGGGGCGAGATGGTGCCTGTTGAGTGAGGCAGTGAGGATCGAGTAAAGCGGGCGAATAGCAGCCCGGCATCCGGCATTCGGCAGAGCGAACGGCGCGTCGCATCGGGCAGCCAATCAGCAGCGAGAGCGGGAGAAGAGCAGCTCCCATCGCCGCCCTCAAAAGCCGCTCGCTCCTCGCCTCGCCCGCATCTCCATCTCCCTCGCTCCCACCGCCACAATGCCGCTCAAGATCTACGCCCACCCCGTCTCGCAGCCTTCGCGCGCTGTGTTGTGGACCTGCATGCTCAAGGGCCTGCCGTTCGAGTTCGTGGAGGTCGATATCTTGGCTGGTGCCTCGCACACGCCCGAGTTCAAGGCCCTCAACCCTTGTACGTGATGGCGCCGGTCGATGTGTGCGCGAGCGAGGGAGGCACACTTGGTGACTTGCGTCTGTGCCCCACAGCTGGTCAAGTGCCGACGATCGATGACGACGGCTTCGTGTTGTACGAGAGCAACGCCATCCTCACGTACCTCGCCGAGAAGGTTCGCGCACTTCTTCCCAAGCGCGCGTGACGCTCGAGCTGATGAACGAACGAATGAATCGCTGGCGTTGGTGCCTCAATAGAACGGCTGGACCGACCTCTACCCGGCCGATGTTCAACAGCGGTTCGTGCACCATTGCAATCTCGCAATCTCTGCCATTCACTGATCGTGTCGATTGGAGCAGGGCGCTTGTGAACCGCTACCTGCACTGGCATCACAGCAACAGCCGTTTGGCGTCGACGACCGTCTTCCGCCCGACGCTGCTTGCCGTGTTGCGCGGCATTCCCGGCGATGCGACGGCAGGCAAGGAGAGCGTCGCTCGCGTGCTCGGCATCCTCGATGCGGGGCTCGCCAAGACGCAGTACATTGTCGGCGACTCGCTCACGCTTGCTGGTGCGTGCGTGGTGCGTGCGTTGTTCCCATCGATGACGCAACTGACGATGACGACGATGGTTTCGCAGACTTGGCGGCGTACTGCGAGTTCGACCAGCTCGAGATCCTCAAGCTGATCGACTTTACGCCGTTCCCGCACGTCGTGGCATGGATGGAGCGCATGAAGCAGGTGCCGAAGCACGACGAGGTACACGAGGGCATCAACCGCTTCGCTGCCTTGGCTGCCAAGAAGATGGGCCAGCTCTGAGCAGTGGCAGAGAGGCGCGTGACAATGAAAGCGAGAGGCACTCTCTCGCACCCTCTCTCGCGCAAACAATCCATACAATCTCGTTCGTTCATTCAATCCTATTCATTCATTCAATCCTATTCATTCCATCCTATTCATTCATTCCTATTCATTCAATCCTATTCATTCAATCCTATTCATCCATTCCTATTCATTCATACCATCTTATTCATCCAATCCTATTCATTCATTCATTCCTATTCATTCATTCCTATTCATTCAATCCTATTCATTCATTCAATCCTATTCATTCATTCCTATTCATTCATTTCTATTCATTCAATCCTATTCATTCAATCCTATTCATTCAATCCTATTCATTCATTCCTATTCATTCATTCCTATTCATTCATTCCTATTCATTCAATCCTATTCATTCAATCCTATTCATTCCTATTCATTCATTCCTATTCATTCATTCCTATTCATTCATTCCTATTCATTCAATCCTATTCATTCAATCCTATTCATTCCTATTCATTCATTCCTATTCATTCAATCCTATTCATCCAATCCTATTCATTCAATCCTATTCATTCAATCCTATTCATTCCTATTCATTCATTCAATCCTATTCATTCAATCCTATCCATTCATTCCTATTCATTCATTCCTATTCATTCATTCCTATTCATTCAATCCTATTCATTCAATCCTATTCATTCCTATTCATTCATTCAATCCTATCCATTCATTCCTATTCATTCATTCCTATTCATTCATTCCTATTCATTCAATCCTATTCATTCAATCCTATTCATTCCTATTCATTCATTCAATCCTATTCATTCAATCCTATCCATTCATTCAATCCTATTCATTCATTCCTATTCATCCATTCCTATTCATTCAATCCTATTCATTCAATCCTATTCATTCAATCCTATTCATCCATACCATCCTATTCATTCAATCCTATTCATTCAATCCTATTCATTCAATCCCATCCATTCATTCTTATTCATTCAATCCTATTCATTCAATCCTATTCATTCATTCAGCGACACGTCAAACAAACAAAGCCGTTACGGGGCACGGTAATTTACCGAAGCCCGAGTTGGTTTACGGGCCAGTAAGGTGGCGCTGCGAGCCGGCGGTCGCTTTCCTCAGCGGCCGGTACGGGC
>Ga0209935_1004805_pt1 | contig 12035 bp, 13 predicted proteins | sample ThiBio_1000_plan_2_FD_183958 | JGI IMG/M metagenome (GOLD analysis project Ga0209935, IMG submission 183958) | Wastewater bioreactor microbial communities from Cape Town, South Africa - Thiocy_cont_1000_plan (SPAdes) | ecosystem: Engineered > Bioreactor > Thiocyanate-remediating >... | reverse complement strand
TGGTGCCGGGTTTGGCGTGTGGCGCTGCGCAATGTTCTTATCGACGAACAGCGCGTCGTCGTCGACGTCCATTTCTCTATCAAGATCGTCAACAGCAGCACCACGACACGCGCGTGCGAGCGAGCGAGAGAGACTCTGAGAGTGCGGGTGTAGGTTGACGGCACGCGATCAACCACACCACTCAAAAGCACTCACGAGATGTAAGGAGCGAACAAGGGCAGTGTAGCAGAGGAAGAGGGAAGACGAGCGAGCAAGAGTGGGCGAGCGAGCGACTGAGAGAGAGGAGCAGAGCAACAACAGGCGCTGAAAAGACTCCGCCACCTGGCGTGCGTTGGGGACTTTGTTCAACGCGCTCCTCTTCGCGGCTTTGGTGTGCTGTGTGCATCCCTGACGACCACCACCACCACCGGAGGCCCTGCGGATTAGCTACCATACTGCGTTCGCTCTCTCGTTCGTTCATTGATTCTCGCTTCTTCTCTGCGAACTCTCGTCACTGCTCGTCTCTCGCTTCTCTCATTCATTTGCATTCTGGCCTTCGCGTCGCCTTCGATTCACGTGTTACGCTGCGCACTTTGTATCGTAATATTGCAGGCGGTTGCAGTTGGCGCCACAAACGCACACACACGCGCGTACTACGGGTGTGTGTCGCGCGATGGATCGGTGCCGCGTTGGGCCGACGTGATTGTGACCAACGGTGCCAAGGTGGGCGTGCTTGTCGCTGGTACAGCTGGCACGGCAGCACTTGCCATGCCGGTGGTCGGTTGTAGTGGTAGTGGTGCTTGTAGCGGCAGCGGTGGTGGAGTTTGTTCGCTTCCGCTGCCTTGCGTCTCGACTGGAGGCGATACCATGGTGAACCAATGAAAGGCGGCAGGGCTCATCTTTGCGACCATCGTGCCGGTCGGAGTAAAGTCCACCGAGTCATGCGCTGGCGCCTCCTCGAGATCCTGGCAGAAGGGCAAGGCACAAGTGAGAATCATCACCATCGCCTGCAAACTAACGTCTTCTTCGTCGTCGTCGTCGTCGTCGTCGCCGCCGCTGCTGATGCTGCTATTGTGACGCGTTGCGTACCTTGGGCTTCAGCGGCGGCCTGACTTTCTTCTTGGCCACTGCTACCCAGTTCACGCTCGCGAGGAATGGATGCGCCTTGAGCTGCGCCACACCGCCGTCAGCACGACAACCCAGCCGTTGTGAGGCGTCCTTCACCAACAACTACAACCATCATCGCCAGCAGCCATTGTGCAAGTGATCAGTGATCCGGAAAGAAGGTACAGAGGCTTACTTCTCGGCGCTAAAAATGTACCTGCGAAATGAACGACTTGGCAGATGGTGATAGCCACTCCTCCAGCACCGCCGTATCATCGACAAATGTCACTGGCTGAACATCGCAAGTCCCTGACAGCGATCAGACATCTCCTCACTCTTGCGTGTTCTTCGACTGCTGCGCGTACCTTGGAGGTTAGCAGGTCGTGCACCACGTGACCGAGGCAGTACCAGTCGTATTCGGGAGTCAGAGGTTGATCGCCGCTGTCACTGCTGCTTCGCTCCTCTCGAGCTACCGTGGAGCTTGGCGGTCGCATTCCGGATTGATGAAAGTCAAAGCCAGCCAAGCACACGTGGCCGCGCGATTGAATGTGAATCGCGTTGGCTTTGAGGTTTCTACTCGAATCGCCAGTGAACGAGTGAGACTCTTTCGCGCGTGCGCAAGAGCGAAATCGACCACAGCACTTCTTCACATGGGTCACTCCTCGTACCGGTACACGTAGCCGAGTTTGTGAAGGTGCTCGAGCAACACGACGATCTCGGCCGTGTAAAAGCGGCATGCTGCTTCGGTCAGTTGCTTGTACTTGGGCAACTCTTGGAGCACCCTACGCAACGACACGCGATGGCTTGTCCGATCAGTGGTGTTTGGCTTACTACTTGGCGTGCCTCAGCTGCTCCTTCGTACTGTTTAGTATGCGTGTCGAGCATACGACCGAGATCGCTGACACTCCGGCGAAGCTTGTTCCCTCCATCAGCAGCTTCGGGAGTCTGCGCAGCGCCAGCAGTCTCGGTGCCACGTGAGGCTTGAAACGCAGCGCGTACGTCACCGCTCGATCGGCCGCTGATCGAAGAGCGACTCGAGCCAAACTCCTGATCCTTGTTGAAGACCGCCGCCTCGGATTCCCAACGGAGTACAAAGTTGTTGGTCTGCCGCAATTTGATCAGCAGCTGCCCATCCGACAAGTAGTCTTGTATCAAATACACCTGTCGCATTTGAGTGAGTGAGTGAGTGAGTGAGTGAGTGAGAATAATCGTGTACAGCAATGACGGGAGTTGTGATGATACCTCGTCAGCAACCTCGTAAGTCCACAAGGTTTTCGCCAGGAACGGATGTTGCACCAACTTGACGAGCTGTGCAATCTCGAACGACTCGCGAGCCGTCATGCTGCCAGCCGAGAGCAAGCCTTCGGCGACCAAATTCGATGAGTTGGCCGTGTCTTGCAATAACGAGCAGCTGACTCGCATCTTTGGATGCTTGGTCGAAGCAGAGCTCGAACTTGAACCCGAGCCCGACGACGTTGCGCCCGAGACTGAGATAGGTGACACCGACGCGATGCGATAGCCATCTGCTTGCAGAGGGTTGGTGGAGGCGAGTCTCGGCTTGGTGGGCGCCGTGCGCGTGGTTGCTGGTGCCGATGCGGATGGAGATGGAATGGGCTGGTGGTGCGAACTGGCCGTGACAACCGAGGAAGGCGGAATGGTGGAGGAGATCGTCGGCTTCATCAGTGTGGCAGAGGCGGTGGTAGTGGCAGCGGCGGCAGCGGCAGCGGCAGCGGAAGAAGCAAGGGCAGCTGGTAAGGTGGCCGCATTCGTTGGTGACATGTATCGAGGTTCGAGTTGGTGTCTTCGAGCAATGAGCTGGCGAGGATAGATCTTCATCGTGAAGAGCATCGCTGTTCGGCGTTGGTTGACCTTGTACTCTTGGTGGTGCATCGGTGGCTGCGACTCGGGGACCGCCGAGAGGATCTCGAATTCGTTCAGCCTCGGTATGTTGTGGACGCTAATCTCCTCGGTAGAGCGAGAGCCGCGCGAGCCAAGACGCTGCATCAAGTATCGCAGCCGTGGGTTGTCGGGAGCATTGTTGGGCGCGATCGCATTCATGGCTTCGATGCCACTCGCAGCCGGGCGTGCGGCCATCGAGGTCGATGACACGGCTGCCGCAGCTGCCTGTTGTTGTGTCTTGGCTACGAGCCGCAGTGCTTGTGCCGCTTCTTGTTGCACACGTGCCGCCGATGCCTCGGCCTCCAGGCGGCGGAGACAATCCAGCGCCAGCCGGCTGATGGTCGCGTTCTTGGAGCGCGCCAGAGCCACCAAGGGCTTCAAGCTGATACAGTGTCCCGCTGATGGTTCGTCCATGCGCTCGCCAAGGGTTAGAAGAGGCAATGCCCCGAGATCGAACGATCGACTCGATGCATGCAATGAGACGTACGCTTCAGTGCCAACGACGATAGCAACGTTGCGTAGAGCTCGACGGCAAAGTCAGCGCCATCGGGGTCCTTCATGTTCATCGATACGAGTACCACCAAGACCTTTCCCCAGTTAATGAGTGCATCGGTACTGGTTGGATTGGCCTCGAGACACAACAGATACTGATGGCCAGCGTTTCTCAGATGCTAAGCAAGTAGGCGGTGAGTGAGCAAGTGCGCAATCGAGTTTCGATTGGGCTTGAGTGAGAGTGTGCGACGTACTTGAAAGGCAATCTTTCGATCTGCTTCATGAGCTGCTCGAGAGGCTCTTGATGATTGAGTGGATGATGGCGATGCTGATGACGACGATGATGATGAAGGCCGTTGAGCGACATAGAGTCGAGCACGATGGTAGAGGATGTTGCCCCAGTTAAAGTGCAACTCTGCATCGCCCGGTGCGAGCTCGAGACACAACTTGATCTTGGCCTCGGCGAGCTGGAAGGCCTCGTCGGCCTCGGCACGATTGGTCTTGGTACGGGCCATCTTGGAGAGCGTGACGGCCCAATTCTTCATGGCACGCAAGGAGTTGGGCTGGATCTCGGTGGCGCGACGGTAGTGCTCGCAAGCCTCCTGCAGGAGCTGCGAGGCGACCGTGTGCGAGGCGACGAGCTTGCTGTGATGCAGGCACGCGTTGCCCCAGTTGTAGCAGAGGTCGACGTTGGTCGGGCGTCGCTCGTGAGCGAGAGCGTACTTTTCGCGCGCCGATTGGAGTAGCTTGGCGGCGGCGGCCGAGTTCTTGGTCTGGAGCGCGCGCTCGGACTGCATGTTGCCCCAAAGGTAGTAGGCAAAGTAGTCGCGCGGATTGATGAGCAGCGCCTGCTGGAACTTGGACTCGGCGAGGCGGTAGAGCTTGCCGGCCTCGTCGGCGTTGTCGGAGCGGTGTGCTCGGTGCGAGAGCGACAGGCCCCAGTTGTGCAGCGTGCGGTAGTCGTCGGGCTTCTTGGTGAGCGCCGTCTGGAAGCGCGTGTCGGCGAGCTCGTACAGGCGCTCGGAGCCGAGCTCGACCTGCGTGGCCTGGAACGACAGCGCCGTGCCTTCGGCAAAGTCAATGTGATGGATGCTCTTCTCGATGGCGTACAGGTGCTCGAGGTCGGCGTCGTGCAGCAGCGGCTCCGAGGCGCCGGCGCGATGGTACACAAAGTGCTCGATCGAGTTGAGCTCGGCACGGAACGCCACGCCGCACAGATCCTGCAGGCGCTGGAACAGCGCAAACATGTAGACCTTGTCGCGCAGGTCGAAGCGCGGCGAGCGTTCCTCGAGCGTCAGGGCGTCGAGCAGGAAGCGCTTGAGCACCGAGTTGCGCAGACCCGAGGCCCAGTAGGTGGCACAGCTCGCTCGACCGTCGAACAGCAGGTTGAAGAACTCGACGACCACGTCGCGGTACGCCTGCTCGTCGCTCGAGCGCACGCTGCGCATGCGCGAGCGCAGAATGTGCTTGCACACTCGCGCCACCATCTCGGTCACGACGAACCGATCGACCTCGGGCCGCGTGAGGTACGCGCGGATCAACGACAGATAGCGCACGTTGATACCGCGCGAGTGCAGCATATGCACCAGGTTGCCGAACTCGTGTCGCAGCTGCGCCTCGGCCGGGAAGGCATCGCCGCTGTAGTGCCCATTGAGCCAATCGGCAAACTGCGGCACGGCCTCCTCCTCGAGCCGACACGTGGCCTCGCACACGGCCTCGTTGTACTCGTCAATGTTCTCAATGTTCCAGCGTGAGAAGGCGTCCGAACGTAATGGCGTCGGCGAGGTCTTGACGAACTCGGGTCGTAGAAGTCGATAGAGATAGCAGCCCTTGATGCTGTTGTAACGTGGCCAAGTGAGTGAACGAGTGAGTGCGCAAGTGAGTGAGAGTGAGCAAGTGAGTTACTCAATCTAGAAGTAAACCAGTTAGTTTGCGAGTGAGTGTACCCTTCGATTGGTGTGGCAGGTGGGAACAATCGTGCAGTATCAAGCACATAGTATCGACGGTCTCGACCTTGATGACCTTCGATATCCATCGGACCATGAATCTGCCATTACCAATCGCATCAGCTCTCTCCAAGCAACCATCCATCGTGATCCTTCCTCGATGTCGATCGCTCGATCTACCTTGGTCTTGGTCTCGAACGTCGAGTTCCAAATGGTCTCAGGTCCAAGATTGAGTATCTCGGCAGCGAGCTTCATGCGAGCATTCATCTCGGGCACTGCGGCATGGATCGTCTTGCCGCCATCGGCCGAACCGTAGATGATGGTCAATGGCCCCACTGGAAGTAGTGGCATAGCAATCAAGCGATAACCTATCACCACCACACATACACAAAGGCCACCATATTGCCAGTTGGTATCGAATGTGCATCATCATCATCATTTTGTCGTTGTTGTCGTTGGTGCTGTTGTTGCAGCGAGTGTCGGTATACCGCGATAGTCCACCAGCACCATCAATGGGAAGTGCAACCCACTCACACGACAATCCATCAGTGCCATCAATGACTTGAGTTCGTGTCCCACGGCCTGTGCAATGCAGCTCGATCAGTACCGGTACTGCCCCAATCCCCAACGCAACTCACTCACTGATGTTCAGTGAGCAATGCCATCGTCATGCGGCACCTTCATGATGTACTCATCGCCGCCGTAGATGCCCTTGGTATCGAGCGCGAACTTGAAGAAGATACCCTCCTCGGCATGGATGTACTTCTCGCCACCGGCGATGCCACCGATGGCCTGTGTCACGGGCTTGATCGTTCGCTCGTCGGGATTCATGAACAGCTCCGAGATGATGGTTGTGCCGATGCTCTTGGCGACCTTGGCGAACTCCTCGCACAACGAGCGAAGCGCTTGCGTCGGTGCTCGGAGAGTGCCTGCGAGCATCTGCTCTCGAAGGCTTTGAAAGCGCTCGTTCCAGTTGCGACCTGTTGCATCACGTGTTGGCATTCGATCGATCGAAGATATCGAGCGATATCGCCACGAACCAATCGAGATCTCGCCATCAGAAAAGTCGTAGACCACTGGACTCTCTCCTGATCGAGTGAGCGAGAACGAATCATGGCTCGGATCATGGTAGGGTGCCAAGCCCTCTCCAGGCGCGCATTGCTCCATCGATGCGGCTGACGTGCTCGAGGACGACGACAGCGACGTCGATTTTGATGACGAGGTTGGAGACGTTGATGTCGATGGCGTGATCACAACAGTCGGTACGGCTCGTGGTGATACTTGTGTCAGTTTGTGGTACACGTCGTCGTTGCTGCCGACTCCTTGCGACGATCTCGAAGACGCGCCAGCCGCTGTGAGATTCGCTTGCTGCGCCAGCTTGTGATACAGGTCGCTATCATCATCGTCATCATCCATCAGCCTCGAAGGCGGTTGCTGTCGCTGCTGCTGATCTGTAGCCATACGAGGCGTATCTTCGAGTATACACAGAGCCTCTCTTTACTCCTCCTCCACCTCTCAGTGCCGCGGCGTGCCGAACAACGAAGAGCGAGTGAGCGAAGGAAAGGGAAGGGAGCGAGACGAGATTGAGCTCTTCCGCTCTATGAATGTCATACCCCGTTATTTCGCTCTCAGCATCAAACGACCACTGGAATCTCTCAGTGCTTGCTTGTTGCTTGTTGCTTTGCTGCTCTGCTGCTCTTGGCTCTTGCGTCGTCAGGGAGGCACATGGACGAACGCAAGGGCTCCGCTCCAGCGGAGCGACATCGATTGAATGCAGCACAGCGCCAACACCAACGAGCAATCGCTGCGGTATGTTCTCCGCCAAGTGACGCGAGCGAATCGAGTGCGCTCTCACATCGACTGCTACTGCTGAAAGGCCAATCGAGCGCACCAACAAGCTGCCCAACGTGCAGCTGAACGAGAGCGTCGCTTACAAGAGCAGTCGCGAGATCCTTGTCGGTCTCTCTACGGTGAGCTGTGCTTCCTGCCGTTGGGAGCTGCGCAGCTCGACACGCCTCGCGTGATTGCTAGCGACGCATCGACATCGACCCAACCGCGACACTACACTCTACTTCGTGACATCTATCGCCTGCAAGAGCACCTCCAGGGATCCTCAGCCATGCCGAAATGTGAATCGAGCTTGCCTGCCAGTACAGTGCTCATTCGCGGGCGCATTCACAACAAGCGATCCACAGGTGTGATGGGGTTGTCTCATTGCTGCCGGGCAACGTCAGCAATGCGTACCCTGACACAATCGAATCTGCTGCTGTTGGTTCAAAGGCTCTCTGGTATTCATTCATCTCAGACAACAAGGACATTCCATGCAACTCGTCGCCACCAAGGGCGAAGCTATCTCGGCTACCATGTTGCGATTCATCAGCTCGTACGTTGCCGAGTGCCTCGTCGATGGCTCGATGCCAGTGCACCAATCGCTGACTGGTTGCAGAATATCGCTCGAATCCATTGTCGACGTCGAGGGAGTCCTCATGCCAACAACCGCTGGCGTTCGATACACGACGATCTCGACCATCGAGCTCTCGATACAACGGCTGTATGTCGTGTCGTACGCGCAACCGTTGCCGTTCTCTCTCGAGCAACAGCCTTCGATAAGCGTTGGCCGTCAGCAGCTGTCATTAATGCTTCGAGTACGACTTCTTCGAGATATGGATCCACGTGCTTACTGTATGCACCTGACATACGCCATCGCTCGTGTTCCAGCATCCAACCTTCCAAACGATTGCGGCTGTGCAGTCAACGCTTGCGCAGGCGTTTCGAGCGTTCCTGCTCGACCGTGCCTTCACCGAGATCCACACGCCCAAGCTCGTCCGTACCGAGGCACCTCAACCGGTCTGGCATTCGCAAGCCGTTACACGTGTGACGTACTTTGAGCAGGTTGCATCTCTCGCGGTCGGTTCGACATTCTACAAGCAAGCAGCGATCGCGGCAGACTTTGAGCGCGTGTTCGAGGTGTGCGTCGGTTTGAATGTGCACGGTGGACAGACAGCATTCGACCTGCCCCGCGAGTACACGAGACTCGAGCTCGAGATGGAGATATTCGAGCACTATCATGAGGTGCGATGTCAAGGTGCGAGTCGTGCTTGAAGGAGCGGTCGGTGACTCGGGCATATGGCTGCAGATGCTTGATCTCGTCGAAGAACTGCTGTTGTTCATGCTCGAACACGCAAGCTCCGCTTGCGAACGAGAGCTCGGTGTCGCCCGCCAAGAGACACCGCCGATTGAATTCCAACGCCCATTGCTTCGGTTGAACTATCTCGACGCGTGGGAGCTGCTGCAACGGCATCTAGAGTATCGTTCGACCGAGCCAATGGGTGGAATGACGTGCGTACTGATCCGGTATTCCTGTTGGAACTGTGAACTGGTCTTGACTAATGCCGGCTCTCCCTGGCGTTTGTGCAGCAACACGGACCACCGGACACTCGCTCGCGTCGTCAAGGAGTTGTACCATACTGACGTGTTTGTGCTCGAGCGACTGCCAACCATGTGCTCGAGCCTCCTGGCGATGCCATGTGCACACGATCCGGTACGAGCGACGTCCTCCATGGAATGGCTTTCTCAGCGCGATACCGATCGTCGGATTGCTCTGCGCACGACAACAGGCTTGGGCCAATTCGTTCGAGGTGTATGCTCGTGGAGTCATGGTCATGGGCGGCGCACAGCACATTCACGATCCCGAGCTGCTGCTCGAGCAAGCCCGACAACGCGGCCACGCCGATCAATCAAGAATACTCGATCACGTCGCCAACCTTCGCTACGGTGCACCGCCACACGCAGGAGCAACGATCGGTCTCGAACGTCTGCTACTTGCAATGCTGGGCCTCGACAACATCCGTAACGCCGCACTACTGTTACTCCCACCAACCCACCAGTAATTCGAGTGTACCTTACTGTATTCATTTTGTCGATTGGGGGGGCGAGTACACCTTGCGCCGGCACTCGGACACGTAACGCGGTGAGTAGGGGGCGGGTCTTTGAGCCAGAGGTTGACGAGCAGAGCAACGCGAGCTTAGCGTCAAGCCGACACGTCCATGCTCGTCGATCAATCGATCTCACTCTTTCTCTTAGCGCCCTCTCTCTCTCGCTCCCTCGCTCTCTCCTCGCTCTGGTGTACGGTGTCGGGGGAGTACGACTGCCAGTCATGTATTATCGCAAGCCAAAGTCGGAGATCTTTCGATGGCCGGCGTGTTGTCAGCGCAAGGTGCTGATACCGATGGCGGTGGTGTTTCTGCTTGGCTTGGTGCTGCTGTTGCGCACGCGTACGATACCGCGCCATCCATCTATCAATCTATCAAGAGCCTCGTGGTGGTATTTGAGAGCCAGAACTAATCGAACTCGCACGTACTTTTGGTTTGCGTTCGTGACTCCAGTTCCATCAGCATCAGACGAGCAGATCATTGGTGTGTGAACTACGCCGACTCCCACTAACAAACAAACCCCAACCATCACTAACGCCATCGATCCATTTGACAACGAATAGAGTACGAAGTCGAGGTATCGGTGGTCGATCGCGGTACGGACGAAGAGCGTGATCTCGAGGCCGAACACGACCGCGAGATCGTGGTCGAGGAGATACAGCAAGCACACGACGATAGCGCGGTGCGCGATGTGCTCGACGACCCGGACGCCGACTTCCTCACGCGCCAGATCGCTCGTCGAGCCTTGCGCAACCCTCAATGCCCTCCTGCGTGGGATGCACCGAGTATCGAACGGATTAGGTACCTCTCGCAGCAAGATGATGGCAGCCGTTCGTTCCATCGATACTGATTCAGCATCGATCCGATCCGATCGATTGAAGCTGGGACCCGCGAGCATTCGTGTACCACAACTTCATGACCGAAGCCGAGTGTGACTACTTTATCCAGAAGGCGATCGATCAGGGTCTCTCTCGTTCACAGGTCGCTGCTGGCAAGGAGGGAGGTTCGTCATCGCCGCCAGCTGGCATCGCCGCCATCTGCATCGGGGGCAACGATGAATGCCAACCAATGCGTGCTCCATTACAGACGCTTTGTCCGAGGTCCGAACCAGCTACGGTGTCTTCTTGCAACCCGATAAGATGCTGCGCAAGATCGAGGAGCGCATCGCACGCTGGACGCGCATTCCAGTCGAGCACGGCGAGCAGTTCTACTTTCTCCGATACGAGGAGGGACAGCAGTACCAGCCGCACCACGACTACTTCCACGAGCATCTGCCGGGCATGGAGCGCTACCTCGGCAAGGCCGGTCAGCGCACGGCCACCGTACTGCTGTACCTCCACACGCCCGAAGAAGGTGGCGAGACCATCTTCCCGCACACTGCCAAGAAGGTTCCCGCCAAGCGAGGTCCGTCGTGCCCGCTCGCTGTCTCGCGTGACTGACGCTGCTCGCGTGCGGGCGTGCTGCTGACCCAAAGCTCGTTACCCTCCGCGTATCAGGCGATGCACTGCTATTCTACAGCCACACGCCAGCGCTGCAGCTGGATCCGCACAGCTTGCACGGAGGCATGCCAGTCATTCGCGGCACCAAGTACAGCGCCACCAAATGGATGCGCGTCAATCGCTATTAGCAAGGCTGCCATCGACCTCACCCGTGATTGCCATACGAGACGTATGATTGATATCAGTTATCGAGAAGCTCCTTCCGTGCCTGTGCGATCGTGATCGCTGCTGTTCTCGTGTGCGAGTCAGAGTCAGAGCGGCAGCAGCATTCTTTCTCTCTTTTGACAAGAAGAACAACAACCTATCTATCGTTTGGCTGTACATCCCGATTGACTCGTAGCGTTTCGTACCTCTCGCTTGCTTGTCGTTCGTTCGTTTATTCGTTCAAACCCCGGCCGAGATGTGGGGCTGGGATTGTGTCACGGCGCGCCAGAGAGGAGATGACTCATAGAGCGGGGATGGGCTTAGGAAGGGGTACGCAGATATAAGGAACGCCCTGAGCGCGGCATCGGTTTATTGTTGAGGGAAGGAGCGCGCCATAGAGCACGCACAGAGAGAAGCAGAGAGAGAAGCACACACAGCAGCAGCGGCGGCCTTCATTCCTCTGCTGTCCCTCTCTCACACGCAAGCAAGCAAGCAAGCGCCGTCGTAGATACTCCAACACCACTCCCTCCGTGCGAGAGTCGCTTGTGGTTGTGCGTTGGTTTTGGTTTGCTTCGCGTATATTATTGGCGGATTTTCTCGAGGGAGCAGCATAGGGTGTGTGAAGCGAGAGCAAGAACAACAACGAGTACGTGATCCAAGTCGTGTCGTGTCGAGTCGGTTTGGTGTGGTGTGTGGTGCGTGAGAGCGAGGGAGAGAGGGGCTCTGACTGATCCAAGCGATACTTGTTCTATCTATCAACCGATCAGTCCATCTACGTTCGAACACGACGAAGGAGTTCATTGAAGCATCACCATGTCGTTCGCTGTAGATCTTTGGGTACGTGCGACGTCGATGATGCTTGATTACCCTCCTCTCTCTCTCTCTCTCGTATGATGCTTGAGAGATCTCTCCATCTCTCAACAACGACCAATCCCCATTCTCTCTCACACCCAATGAACCACACCAAACCCGATGCGCTGCTCTAACCAATGTGTCTATCTTGTTTCGCGCTCGCGTGTGTATGGCTGTGTTCCGTTTGG
>Ga0209935_1004804_pt1 | contig 12038 bp, 12 predicted proteins | sample ThiBio_1000_plan_2_FD_183958 | JGI IMG/M metagenome (GOLD analysis project Ga0209935, IMG submission 183958) | Wastewater bioreactor microbial communities from Cape Town, South Africa - Thiocy_cont_1000_plan (SPAdes) | ecosystem: Engineered > Bioreactor > Thiocyanate-remediating >... | reverse complement strand
GGCGCGACGCAATGTGAAATCCAAAGAGCTGGCTGAATATATCGGGATCACCGAGGCCAATCTCAGCCTGCTCAGGCAGGGCAAGGTCAAAGGCATACGCTTCGACACATTGGAGGCGATCTGCCGCTACCTCGACTGTCAGCCGGGCGATCTTCTCGAGTATCAGCGGGACAGCGAAGCGACGGGATCGCAGAACGAGTAGAGGGCATCCGGTCCGGCGCGCGGTCGGCGGATGCTGTGCGAAGTGAAGGGGCTCAGCGGCCCCTCCCCCTCTCCGCCAACTCTGCCGACCGCCATGCCTCCCAACGCCGAAGGAGCGGGCCGCGTGGTTCGCTGATCGGCTCATCCAGAAGCTCGGCAGCCTCCATGCGGTCGGTCCGGAAATGGCGGAAGGCCTGTCGCTGCTCGCACCAGGCAATCAGGACGCGTTTCGTATCCGAATAGCCGAGCACGACCGGCCATACGGTACGCTCCGTCCGGGTGCCGTCCTCGGCGCGGTACAAAAGGCGCAGCTTCAGTCTCCTGCGGATGGCGTCACGCAAGCTCGCCGTCGTCACCGCCTCCTTGATCGCATCGAGCGGCGGTTCGATGGCGGTGCTCGGATCCGCGATGAACGGCCTCAGCTGCGTGGGCACGGCCGCCGTCACTTTGGCGAGAACATCCCGGGCAGCAGGAGACAGCAGCGGATCACCGCGTCCGGCGACCCACTGCACGCCCAGGACGATGGCCTCCAATTCCGTCGGTGTCAGCATCAGCGGCGGCATATCGTAATCGGCGGCCAGCAGGTAGCCGAGGCCAGCCTCGCCCGTGATCGGCACCCGCTGCGCCATCAGGTCCGCGACATCGCGGTAGACGGTCCGCGTCGAGACCTCGAGTTCGGCGGCCAGCGCGGCGCCTGTCACGGGCCGCGTCGATCGGCGCAGGATCTGGATGATCTGGAAGAGGCGGTCGGCGCGACGCATCGGCTCCTGACTCCTGCTGACAGAACGCTGTCAACAGCGATGTGCGACAAGCCTTGCCGACACAAGACCAAACCCATCGCGCACAGGACCCCGATCGATGAAGTTCGCCTCCACCCGCCTGATCGCCGCCGACATCAAGGCAATGGTCGCCTTCTACGAGATGGTGACAGGCCAGACCGCGGATTGGCTCGCGCCGCAGTTCGCCGAGATCGTCACGCCGGCCGCGACACTGGCCATCGGCAGCGCCGAGACGGTCGCGATCTTCAGTCCGGGAAGCGCAGAGCCGGGCGCGAACCGTACGGCGATCCTCGAATTCATGGTGGCCGACGTGGATGCCGTGTTTGACCGTCTGAAGGACAAGGTCGAGCTGGTGCATGAGCCCAAGCTGCTGCCCTGGGGCAACCGCTCCTTCCAGTGTCGCGACCCCGAAGGAACCATCGTCAGCCTGTTCATGCCCGCCACCGAGGCAGCAAAGGCGCGCTTCGGATCGCGATAGGATCGTTGCCGGCCGGGAATGATCCTCTTTGGTCTCATTCCGGCCCTCGGGCGTGGCAGCCGGCGACGTTGCTCCTGTCGGAGAACTTCGATCGAACTGCATGCGAGAGCGGGAACAGCGCGATCCGGTAAGATCAAAGCTCCAGCACGACGGGCACACCGCGCGTGAACGTCGTCAGGCGGTGTGCCATACTCAGCGCGGCGAAGCTGTTCTGGAGATCGGACGCTGTTTCTTTGAAATGAACCCAGCCTTCATTGTGGATCGGCAGGATGGCCGCCGACGGAAAGGCCGCCGCGACCTCGAGAACATCATTGCTGTTCATGGTCATATGGAATGAGCCGCGCGGCTCCGCGGAGCCGGCAAAAGGCACGACGATCCGGGGCGAATAGCGCCGTGCGACGTCGCGCGTGCCTTCATACCAGACGGTATCGCCCGTGACATAGAGCGTGTCACCCGGCTCGTCGGTTCCGATCAGAAAGCCAATCACATCGCCTGAAATCGGTTCGATGCCGACCGGCCCGTGACGCGCGGGCGTCGCCGTGATGAAGAGCCGCCCGCCATCCGGGCGCTCCAGAACATGCGTCTGGAACGGCGCCAGCCCCATCGCATTGCCCTTCAGCCGCTCGGCTCCGACCGAGGTCGTATAGGTGACGGGAACCTTGGGGAGCAGGGTCCGGCCCGTGCGGTCCAGATTGTCGAGATGCTGGTCATGGCTCAACAGGACCGCATCGAGCCGGCCGATGTCATCGATCGAAAGAGCCGGACCGGTGAGCTTCTCGAAGTGAACCGGCGCCTTCTGATAGAGGCCGGGCGGGTCGAAGGTCGGATCGGTCAGAAGCCGAAAGCCATTGATTTCGATCAACAGCGTGGGACCTCCAATCAGCGTCAGGGTCGCCATTCTCTTTGCCATCGCAGAGCTCTCCCATTCATTGAGGATCAGGAACTCGGGATAGCGGATGGTCACCTGTGCGAATATTCGCTATATGCTCTCAATGGCCGATCGTTTTCGCACAGATCCGGATTGGGAAGACCTGCGCGTCTTCTGCGCGCTCGCCCGGCATGGCAGCTTGTCGGCAACGGCGCGGGCGCTGTCGGTCAATCACGCCACGATCGCCCGGCGCGTCGCCGCGCTTGAAAAGACCATGGGCGAGAAGCTCGTGAAGCGGCGGGCCGACGGCTATGTCCTGACGGATAATGGCCGGCGCGTGCTCGAGATCGCGACGACGATGGAGACCGCAGCGTCCGCGCTGTCGGGCGGTCTGGAGGGGAACGCGCCGGCCGGGCTTGTCCGGGTTGCTGCGACGCCCAGTCTGGCCCAGTGCTTTCTCATCCGGCGGCTTGGCGGCTTCGTTGCCGCCCATCCCCGCATCGACATCGAGATCTCGACAGCGATGCGATCGGTCAGCCTGGATCGGCACGAAGCCGATATCGCCTTGCGCCTCGCTCCGCCGCTCGATGGCGATTTGCTGGCAAGGGCGCTGGTCGCCATCGGCTCTGCGTTCTATGGGACAGCGGACTGGGCGCGACGTATCGCTGGCGGCGAACCTCCGGTCTTTATCGGCTTTGACGAGGCCAACGCCCATCTGCCGGAAGCCGTTTGGCTCGGCCGCCAGTTCCCCCGCGCGCGCCTTTCGATGCGAACCGGCAGCCAGATCTCCCAAGCTGAAGCCGCATGCTCCGGCTGCGGCATAGCGCTTCTGCCGCATTTCCTAGGCCGCACTACGACGGGTCTGGTGCAATGTGACCTGGGCTTGGCGCCTCCGTCGCGGACCCTGTGCCTGGTGTTGAGACGGAGCGATCGACGTACCCCGGCAATACAGCTGGTCGCGGACTTTCTGTCAGCCTGTTTTTCAGAAGAGCGGTCCTTATTCGAAGGCGCCTGAAGCGGATAGCCGGAGCATTCGAAAGCGAAGTCTTGTGCCTGACGTGCCGGGACAACGCTATGCGGTAGTGGTTGGTCTTCGGCGATGTTTGCGTATCTGACGCGGCGATATCGGATCCAGCCCGTGAGTTGCCGTTGCCACCGAGCGTTCGCGCTGTCAAAACCGCAAGATCGGTCGAGCCAGTCATATCCGGGAGCGCCTAGATGGCATTGCCACGGAGGACAGGATGATAAAGACGGCGCTTCAAAACTACCATGCCCGGATGCAAAGGGTGCTGGATCACATCGACCGGCATCTAGACGACAATCTGGATCTGGATACGTTGAGCGGCGTCGCGGCCTTATCAAAATTCCACTTTCACCGGCAGTTTACGGCAACCTTCGGGGTGTCCGTGCATCGCTATGTCCAGCTCGCCCGCATGAAGCGTGCGTCGTACCGGCTGGCTTACAGGGACGCGCAGAGCGTCACCGAGATAGCGATGGAGGCCGGCTATGACGCACCGGATGCCTTTGCCCGCGCCTTTCGGCAACGGTTCGGGAATTTGCCCTCGTCATTCAGGAAAGCGCCCGATTGGGAACCGTGGCTTGCGGCCTTCGGGCCTCTCAACAACGCGAGAAGCAAGCTCATGCAGACTATCTTTAACACAGACGACGTGACGATCCGTGATGTGCCTTCGATTCCGGTGGCGATCATGGAACATCACGGCGATCCGGCGACGATCGGGACGACCATTCAGCGGTTTATCGCCTGGCGGAAGGCCAATGGACTGTCACCGACGACCAACCCGACCTTCAATGTCTTCCATTCCGACCCCCGCACCAAGTCGCCGACCGAATACCGCATCGACCTTTGCGTAGGCATGGAGCGGCCCATCGAGGCGAAAGGCGAGCGGATCGAAACCGGCACGATCCCCGGCGGACGCTGTGCGGTGCTGCGCGTCGTCGGCAACACCGACAATCTGGAACCTGCCGCCCTGTATCTCTATCGCGATTGGCTGCCCGCCAGCGGCGAGGAAACGCGCGACTTCCCTCTCTATTGCCAGCGGCTCGTCTTCTTTCCAGAGGTGCCGGAGCATGAGGCGGTCGCGGAGTTGTTTCTACCGCTGAAATAGACGGGTTCAACGGCGGCTCGTTCCGTACGCCATTCGCCGGAATCGGACGGGCCGCCGTCCACCCACCTCCGGTCGTCCGTTGCCTGCAAAGCGAACGCCCGAAACGCTCGAGCCGCAACCGGCCCCCTATCAGACATACAAGTAGCGGGCGATAGCGTAGAATCGGCGGCTTGCTACACCGCACGGTGTCATGCGGCGATCGGCGGGAACATTGGCCTATCGGCGAGAAATTGTTCGCCCCAAAAGGCGATTTTGGGAAGGATGGGGGGCCACGCCCGACGAAGATGAGCACTACGTCTACGCTATAGCCCTCTAGCGCCGCATTTCCTTTTCGCCTTCGATCAGTCCATTGTGCGGCCATAGCCTCCCTCAGGCGCCCGCCGTGATGTCGCGACGCATAGCGAGAGGTCAAATGTTTGGCGACCGGCAGTATCTGGTCGTGGGAAATAAGCGGCATCCGACCGACGGCGACGACGCCGCGCCCGGCGATATGGCTGGTCTGGCGCATGTCACGGTCTTGGCCGCCCCTAAGGAGAGGCTGCTCATACGACTGACGGAACGACTGCTTCCCGCTCCAGCGCCGCCGCGACCGAGGGGCGAACATCGATCCGCCGCATGTAGGCTGCAACGCTCGGCCAGCGCTTTAAGTCGATCCCGAAGCCTTTCATCCAACCGAGGACCGTGTAGAGGTAAGCGTCCGCCACAGTGAAGCGGTCGCCGATTAGATAACTGTGCGTCGTGAGATGGATTTCGACGAGGTCGAGGCGCCGTGACAACTTCGTTTTCAAGAGGGCCTGCATGGCCTCCGGCAGATCTTTGTTGAAGAGCGGGCTCGATCCGGCGTGAATCTCGCTGGTGGTGAAGTTGAGCCACTCCTGAAGCCGCACACGCTCCAATGTGCCATTCGCCGGGGCAAGACCCGAATCCGGATAGAGGTCCGCCAAATACTGAACGATCGCCGGCCCCTCCGTCAGTACGTCCCCGGCGTCGAGCACGAGCGCTGCCACATAGCCTTTCGGGTTGATCGTCAGGAAATCGCCACCCTCCGACGTGCGCTTCGTTCGGTTGTCGACCCGGACAAGATCGTAAGGCAGCCTCAGTTCCTGAAGTACGATATGCGGCGAGAGCGAACATGTGGCGGGGGCGAAATAGAGTTTCATGGGAAGGGTTCCGCGATTGATGGATGTTACGGCGGATATTGACGCACGTTCAGGAATAAAGAAAATTACTGCAGAATAAATCTGATATAAGAACAGCTACTATGAACTTCACTCAGCTCCGCAGTCTGATCTCCGTTGCCGAAATGGGCAGCTTCACCGCCGCCGCGACGCGCGTCGGCGTCACGCAATCCGGCATGAGCCAGGCGCTGGCGGCGTTGGAGGAAAGCCTGGGCGTGAAGCTGCTGACACGCCAGCGGCATGGCGTCGAACTCACCGCGTTCGGAGAGCGGGCGCTGCACCATGCCCGTGCCGCATTCGCGCATCTGGAGGCGATCCGAAAAGAAGCAGCGGAGGCGACGGGCGAGGAAGCCGGATCGGTGCGGATCGCGGCTTTTCCCAGCGTCTTCGCCACAGTGTTGCCACCACTTTTGCGGCGCTTCCGCACTCTCCATCCGGACATTGAGCTGGTTGCGCTCGAAACGGACGATCGGGAGGTCGAGGCTTGGCTTGAGGCCGGGTCCATCGATCTCGGCGTCGTCCTCAACCCGTCGCCAGACAGCGATGCCGTTCCGATCGGGGAGGACGCATGGGTCGCCGTGCTGCCGGTGGCGCACCGTCTTGCACGGCGTGGTAAATTGTCCTTTGCGGACCTAGCGGCCGAACCCTTTGTGCTCGCGACCGGCGGGTGTCATGTCCATGCGCGAACGCTTGCCGAAGCAGCAGGTCTGTCACTTGCGGACGTGCGGATGGAAGTACGGGATTGGACCAGCGCGATTGCGCTGGTGAGAGAAGGTGTCGGCGTCAGTCTCGTCCCAGAATCGACCCTGGCTGAGAAATCGAAAGGCTTACGGACAGCGCAGCTTGATCCGTCGCTGTGTCGACGTTTTGGCTTGATGGCCTCGCCGGCACGGATGCGCTCGCGAGCGGCAAACCTCTTGATCGAACTGGCGCGGAAACAAGATAACGATCTATCAGGACGAATGCGCAGCCCTTAGGCGCTCGGGGCGTTTGCGTAGCCATCGCGCAGGATATCGCACCATTGCGTAGAATCGGCGGCGTGGCGGAAGAGGTGGGATTCGAACCCACGGTGGGCTTGCACCCACGGCGGTTTTCAAGACCGCTGCCTTAAACCACTCGGCCACCCTTCCGTGCCTTGATTTCGTTGGAGTTTCAGGTCCGGCCCGCGCCTGTCGAACAGGACTCGCCTCCGGATTGCCAACGAAAGGCGCTCAGCCTTCGGGCTTTACCGCGCGGCGGATCACGGCGTCAACACGGGTTGGCGGGATCAACGCCGATCGATGTAGTTTGTGGATTGAATAGACGGCATGCTGGCTGCGCCTGCATCGCCGCTGCGGGCCGGAGCAATGACGGAGACGAGCTAAGGGCTCTGTCCGATGTCCGTTGATGCATCGCTCAGAAGGAGCCGGGGCGCAGCGCGCTTTGCGCCAAGGAGGGCTCGAGATCGTCGCGGCGGATCGCCGGAAGGTGGTTCGGGAATGGAATTCACGCGAGCCACAGCACGGAATCCGCGCCGCTGATCTCACAGGAGATCAATGCGGCCTCGCGCTGCCACGCAAGCCAATGCCGGCAATCGCTGCCGGCTCTTCAGCGTGCGCCAGAGGCGCCGGGTGTCAGTTCGAACGGGCGCGCCGCGGACCGGCGGCCTTGCGCGCCTTGGGCTTTGCGGCCGGCAAGGGCTCCTGGTTCGATTCCATCTCGAGCCGTGCCGCGCGAAGCCGCTCGGTCTTGGAGACGCGTTCCGCGACTTCCTTGTCAATGATCTCGCGCGCCGCCCGCGACGTCTGATCGTCCTTGGCATCGCGCCGCCCCGAGGTGGCCTTGGGCAGGCCGGCAACCGTCGGCTTCATTGCGATCTCCCTTTGATAACGAAAAGGCCGGGAACTGGCCCGGCCTTCGTAAGCGCATCAGCAGTCAGTGCCAGTACATCCGTGGTCAAAAACCAGATGCGCTGTGGCGTTAGGCCGCCTGCAGGTTCTCAGCGGACGACTTGCCGCTCTTCCTGTCGGCCACGACGTCGAAGCTGAGCTTCTGGCCCTCGACGATGGTGTGCATTCCGGCGCGTTCCACGGCCGAGATATGGACGAAAACATCCGTCGCACCATTCTCGGGCTGGATGAATCCGTAGCCCTTGGCCGCGTTAAAGAACTTCACGGTTCCGATGGTCATGACGATTTTCCTTTCAAATCGACACAGTTGTTCGCCGATCAGCCGCATGCCGATCGCTTGAACTTCGAAATTGAATTGAAGATCGTCTGGGCGCTAGGCGCGAAAACAATGTTCGTCCACAAGATCGATTTAGAGACACTATCCGAAAATTGTGTTCAACACAAGGCCAGTTCGTGTCAGGCGTCTTGTTCTGCTTGCGCGCGCGATGCCGCTCGCCAAATCGTCGGCCGCGAACTGCGTATCGTTTGGCATGGATCCTCACGCGCGCAGGACGAAGCGCGAGCGGTGAACGGTGCGTCGTCGCCGACGACAGATAGGCATAGCGCGATAGGTGTCCTATCTCAGTGCCACCTATCGGAACACAGTGATCGGCCATGGCAAAGAAGCACATCGGTTTCCTCTCGTTCGGGCATTGGTCGCCCTCCCCCAATTCCGGCACGCGCTCGGCGGCGGATGCGCTGCTGCAATCGATCGATCTCGCGGTCGCCGCCGAGGAACTCGGGGCGGATGGCGCCTATTTCCGCGTGCATCATTTCGCGCGTCAGCTCGCCTCCCCCTTCCCGCTTCTGGCCGCCGTCGGTGCGAAGACCAGCCGGATCGAGATCGGCACGGCGGTCATCGACATGCGCTACGAAAACCCGCTCTGCATGGCCGAGGATGCCGGCGCTGCCGACCTCATCGCCGGCGGACGGCTTCAGCTCGGCATCAGCCGCGGCTCGCCGGAGCAGGTCATCGATGGCTGGCGCTATTTCGGCTACCAGCCGCCGGAGGGCGAGACCGATTCCGACATGGCGCGGCGGCATGCGGAGGTCTTCCTCGACGTGCTCAAGGGCAATGGCTTCGCCCAGCCCAATCCGCGGCCGATGTTCCCCAACCCGCCGGGCCTGCTGCGCCTCGAGCCGCATTCGGCCGGGCTTCGCGAGCGCATCTGGTGGGGCGCCGGCTCCAACGCCACCGCCGCTTGGGCCGGCAAGATCGGCATGAACCTGCAGAGCTCGACGCTGAAGGACGATGAGAGCGGCCTGCCGTTCCATATCCAGCAGGCCGACCAGATCCGCGCTTTCCGTGCGGCCTGGAAGGAGGCGGGGCATGAGCGTGAGCCGCGCGTCTCGGTGAGCCGCAGCATCTTCGCGCTCGTCGACGACCGCGACCGCGCCTATTTCGGCCGCGGCGGCAAGGAAGAGGACCAGATCGGCTATATCGACGAGAACACGCGCGCCATCTTCGGCCGCAGCTATGCCGCCGAGCCGGATGCGCTGGTCGAGGAACTCGCCAAGGACGAGGCGATTGCCGAGGCTGATACGCTGCTGCTGACCGTTCCGAACCAGCTCGGCGTCGAATACAACGCCCATGTGATCGAGGCGATCCTGAAGCACGTTGCGCCAGCGCTCGGCTGGCGCTGAACGGCCCTCTGCTCAAGCAAAAGCCGCGAAGCGCAGGCAGCGCTTCGCGGCTTTTTCATTTGTAGTTTAAGGGGCTTGGCTCAGGCCTTGCCGCGGTCCGACACATTGGTGAGCCAGAGCACGAGCATGGTCACGAGCGCGCCGGAAAGCAGATAGGCGCCGGACGCGATCAGGCCGAACTGGCTCGAGAGGATCAGCGCGACGAGCGGCGCGAAGCCTGCGCCGAACAGCCATGCCAGATCCGTCGTGATCGCGGAGCCAGTGTAGCGGTAGGCGCGCGAGAAGCGCGAGGCGACGGAGCCGGAGGACTGGCCGAAGGCGAGCCCGAGCAGGATGAAGCCCAGGATCATGAAGGTGAGCTCGCCGGCGAAGCCGGCATCGAGCAGTTGCGGCGCGAAGCCCGAGAAGGCCGCGATGGCGATTGCCGAGCCGCCGAGCAGGCGCCGGCGGCCGATGCGGTCGGCGAGAATGCCGGACGCCACGATGGCGAAGAGACCGAACACCGCCGAGATCGCCTCGATGACGAGGAAGCGCGCGGGTCCCTCCCGCGTGAACAGAAAGACCCAGGAGAGCGGGAACACCGTCACCATGTGGAACATGGCGAAGCTGACGAGCGGCACGAACGCGCCGATCACGACATTCTTGCCCTCGGCCCTGAGCGTGGGCAGCACGCGGCTCGGCTGCAGTTCCCGCTGCTCGTAGATCTGGCGGTAGCTCGGCGTCTGCACCATACGCAGGCGCGAGAACAGCGCCACGACATTGATCGCGAAAGCGACGAAGAACGGGTAACGCCAGCCCCAGTCGAAGAAATCCTCCGCCGAGAGGTTGCCGACGAAGAAGGCGAAGAGCGCGCTGGCGACGATGAGCCCGACCGGCGCGCCGAGCTGCGGCAGCATGGCGTACCAGCCGCGGCGGCCTTCCGGCGCATTGAGCGCCAGCAGGGAGGCGAGGCCGTCCCAGGTGCCGCCGAGGGCCAGGCCCTGCCCGATGCGGGCGAGCGCCAGCAGCCAGATTGCGGCGACGCCGATGTCGTCATAACCCGGCAGGAAGGCGATCGCGACGGTCGAGGTCCCGAGCAGCACCAGCGCCGAGGTCATCTTGGCGCCGCGGCCATGGGTGCGGTCGACCGCCATGAACAGGGCGGTGCCGAAGGGACGCGCAACAAAAGCCAGCGCGAAGATCGCGAAAGATAGAAGTGTTCCGGTCAGCGGATCGTGATGCGTGAAGACAAGTCGCGGAAAGACGATGACCGAGGCGATCGCGTAGACGAAGAAGTCGAAGAATTCCGATGCGCGTCCGATAATCACGCCGACGACGATTTCGCCCGGGCTGACCTCGCCATGTCCCGCGGAACTCGTGCGCCCATCTTCAAATGTTGCCGTCACGTGCGCCATCGCTCTTTTGTACCGACGTCCTATTGTGATCCAAAAACAGCGTCGCCGCCACGCGGACGGACAACCCGCGTCTTTTGCCCCGGGATTGTGCGCTGCGGCATTGGACAAATTGTCCACTACCGTTCCTGCTGCGGCGCAGCTAGCTGCATCGTCACAGGATGAGATCGGAGAGCCCCCACCTTGCGACGATTCCGTATTTTCGCCCTTTTGCCTGTGCTTTTCGCGCTGGGCGGGTGCAATTTCGTGGTCCTGAAGCCGTCGGGCGATATCGCGCTGCAGCAACGCGATCTGCTTGTCGTGTCGACGCTGCTGATGCTCCTGATCATCATTCCGGTGATGGCGCTGACGGCTTTCTTCGCGTGGAAGTATCGTCAGTCCAACAAGGCGGCGGATTACCGGCCCGATTGGGATCACTCGACGCAGCTCGAACTGGTGATCTGGGCGGCGCCGCTTCTCATCATCATCTGCCTCGGCGCGCTCACCTGGATGGGCACGCATCTGCTCGACCCCTATCGCCCGCTCGACCGTCTCGCCCGCGAGCAGCCATTGACGAAATCGGAGCCGCCGCTCGAGGTCGAGGTCGTCGCGCTCGATTGGAAGTGGCTGTTCATCTACCCGCAATACGGCGTCGCCACGGTCAACGAGCTCGCCGCGCCGCTCGACCGGGCCATCGACTTCCGCATCACCTCCTCCGCGGTGATGAACTCGTTCTACATTCCCGCGCTCGCCGGCCAGATCTACGCCATGCCCGGCATGCAGACGAAACTGCACGCCGTCATCAACAAGCCGGGCACCTTCGAGGGCTTCTCCGCCAATTATTCCGGCGCCGGCTTCTCGGGCATGCGCTTTGCCTTCCTCGGCCTTTCCAATGCCGATTTCGACAAGTGGATCGGCGAGGCCAAGGCGAGCGGCGGTAGTTTGCAACGTGCCGATTATCTGGAGCTGGAGCGGCCGAGCGAGAACGTTCCGGTACAGCGCTTCGGCAGCGTCGACCCGGCGCTGTTCAGCGCAATTCTCAACATGTGCGTCGAGCCGGGCAAGATGTGCATGGCGGAGATGGCCTCGATCGACGCCCAGGGCGGGCTCGGCCTCGAGGGCGTCAACAATGTGCTGCCGCGCGCCCTCGCCTATGACAAGTACACACGCCGCGGCGCCGTCTTCGGGCCGGAGCCGACCTTTGTCGCCGGCATCTGCACGATCGAGGAGCTCGAGGCGGCCAAGGCGCCGAGCCTCGCGAAGATCGGGGTGCCGGACCTCTCGCCGCTGACCGGCGCCGGTCTGACGCCGCCTGCCTATACGACCATACGCGCGCCCTCGATGTCGTTGATCGACGCGCTGCGCCCCACGAACTCCTGAACCGGGCAGAACCGATATGTTCGACAACCCTGCCGTCCTGAAGGCGATCTTCGGCCGCCTGACGCTCGACCAGCTGCCGCTGCATT
>Ga0209935_1004799_pt1 | contig 12053 bp, 13 predicted proteins | sample ThiBio_1000_plan_2_FD_183958 | JGI IMG/M metagenome (GOLD analysis project Ga0209935, IMG submission 183958) | Wastewater bioreactor microbial communities from Cape Town, South Africa - Thiocy_cont_1000_plan (SPAdes) | ecosystem: Engineered > Bioreactor > Thiocyanate-remediating >... | reverse complement strand
ATCTGCTATGCTCAACTTTTGCTTTTCAGCAATCAATTGTCTTAATGTCAAAATGAACAGTTGTGTGCTTTAATTAAAATTAATACTAAATGCAGATATTATATTCGCCGACGCGTTTCGTATCTTTGACAAGATAGTACTCTTCAGGGCTTTATATATCTTAAAGAAAGAAAAACGAAAAACTTTTAAGTTAATCATGTTTATCCATCGAAATCAAAGACTATTTGAGATAATAAATGAAAAAATTTATAAAAATATGAAATAAGACGATGAAAACAACATTTCAAATGGAGAGATGAATCTTGCTGTTGAATTATATTGATGAAATAATGAATTGCATAATGATCCAATGAATCTATATATGCTGATGGTATCTGACGTCGAGAAAATGGTAAATACAACTATAAATTTAAAAAGAAAACAAGAGTAAATTCTATTGAGACTTGAAAGGTGTTATTTATTCCTATTTACTTCTCCCTTTGAATTTCGAATAAACTGTATACCATATTGGCAAGCAGGTATTTTTTTGATTGGTACACGATGATGCATCACATTGATAGTTTCCGTTACATGGATATAAGAATTCATTGTTCTAGACCTGTAGATCAATTATTAATCTAAAAGAAACGGTTATATACTGATTGAAATCGATAGTATGAAAGAAAATTCCAGAATCAGTTTATTTCATATATGTGGATATAACATTTGTGAATAGAGAAAATTTGATAATGTTTTTATTTCGATGATGAACGATTTGTTAAATTGTGACACCAATTACCACGTGATGTACCAAATGGAAATGAAAGATTTGAATTACTATTCACTAATAAATTACCAATTGAATTTAAATTTGTTTCAGCATGAGTAATAAACAACGAAACAATAAATTGGCGTAGAACAGCTGAGGTTTTTGTAGGTACTTCAAACGGATAAAAATGATATGCTCTACTGGAAATGAATATAAATTACTTACATACGACTATTATCGATGCATCATATAGATATAACGGTTGATCTGGTAATTGTTGATCTTTCTTATATCGAAAAAAATCAACTTGTTGATCATATTGTTTTTTTGAAAACTCGTAATTTGGTGGTGGTATCGGTATATTTTTCATACATGATTGAATCTCATTGTCATTACGAATAGCTTGTCTTGTTGCAGATCTCCATGTTGTTGATGCCATAGATTCGCGTGTTATATAATTGGCATTATCCTGTTGTGCTAAAGAACTTGTCATAGGAACAAATATCCAATATTGTGGATAGCAACTAAGAAACATTTGCATGACAACAGTACAACGAGGTGAATGTTGATAGAGACGCATATTATTCTTTTGAGAATTTCTATATACGAAAAACATATTGATTAGAGCCTTTTGATATTCAAATTGAATATTTACTCAAAGGAATTCATTTGAAAAGGACTATTGTTTGATATATTACGTTCTCCAATAAGAAAATAGTGCATGATACGACTTCCATTAACACGATGACGATCTAATGTATACAGAAGATTGTTACTTGATTCGCCAATATACTCAAATTGACCACAAGGACATTTAAGTACGTATATAATGCCATTTGTATTACACATTCCTGGAGCATTGAGAATAGTTTTGTAACCGTTTAAAAACTGATATATGCCACTATTTTCAAAAGTAACTGATGAATATGAACGACGTGTCATATCATTTGTTGATGAACAGATATTACAATTAGGATGTCGACATGGTGCCATAGAAAATCGAATTTGTGGCTCATTCTTAGAAAAAATACTCGAATCTTTTTCATAGATATCAGCATGAGTATAATTTAATGTTCGATGACGATTAGAAAACGTTTTCCAATAGAAAAGATCGACATCGATTTGTAAGAATATTTCCATGGCAATTAATTTTTCTTGTTCCAATAAATGTACTTCATGAGGTATTTGTCGTAAACGAGACATACGTTCATTTGCAAATATTGTTAAACAATCATTAAATCGTATATAATTATAATCTAATACACGCCAATTTATTTTAAATAGATCAATAAAAAATTGGTAATGCATTTCAAAATAACAACATAGTGCTGATGGTATTGCACGACCTTGTTTATGTAGAATATGTGGTAATGATGGATGTTTTTGTTGATCCTGATAGTGCCGTCGTAATGTTAATTGTTCAGCAGATAAATATGTTTCAGATACATTTACTAACAATAAACGTGAAATTCCATGATCATTCAATGGTGTCGGAAACATCGGTAGAATAGATAGACGCATTTGATTTGATGTATTAATAGTCTTAGGTATATAATCAATTGATTTTCCTATTGTGGTAGGTTGCAATTTAGTTGTTGGTTTATTTTTATCTCTATTTTCATTTTCACTTTCATCCGATGAAAGTGTTATATAAAGTGGAGCAGTCTTGTGAGAAAACTGATGATCACGATGACGATTACTATTCATTATCTAGAACAGACAAATGAAATATACTACATGTTGTTAATAGCTGGACAAATATGTGTAGTTGATAAATTTATCTAGAGATAAATAAAGATTGATATCATATGTTTATTTGTTTGAGTTGAAATTGATTTTAAAGTCAATGGAGTATCGTTGAGATTGAGAGTAAGCCATCATATAGTATGACGAATAAATAATCTAAAAGAGCAAAAGTCCAAGTAATAAATCAATGAAAATCATCAAAAAATGAAAAAAAAATAGAAGTTTATGTCAATGCTTGAGGATGATGCATAATATTGACACACCAACTCTTTTCCAGTGAACGGTTTGGATTGATAGTTGATGTCGTGTGATTTGTTAGAAGATGACCCATTTGATTGAGTTTACATTCAGCATGTGTAATAAGAAGTGATTCGATTAATTTTCGAAAGAGTTTCGAAGCATTATCGGGTAAGATAGCGACAATATTTGGTTTATATAGATCGACATTATGTAAAGGTACATTTCGATCTTGTGTCCATTTGAAAAAATTAGCTTGTTGTTGACGTTGATAGGAAGTAAAACAATAGCCAACTGGTGGTTCAGGTAGATTTGCTATGAGTCTATGAACTTCATCATCCTTACGATGCCATGTCGTAAGTAAATCGAAATTCGATGATGATGATAATTCACGATCAGATTGTCGTTGTCGAGCTAAATAGTTTCGTACGATTTGTTCTTGATTTGATGGTCGTTCGACACTTTTTGTTGGCACAAAACACCAATATTCCGGATTGTCATTCAAGAAAATTTGTAAAGCAACCGAACAATATGTTGAATGTTGATATAACCATGAGAGATCATTTGCTTTCTTCCTAGTTACAACAAAATCGATATCACAATGTGTGTGTGTGTATGCATATGTCGATAAGTATTACTTTTCTGATTTTAAACCTTGTGTTAAATATTCAACATTTCGTTTACTCATAAGAAATTCTCGAACAATTCGATTACCTTCTTCTCGATGTACTGAAAAGAAAAAGGTAGAATGAGATCAATGTGTATATATTATCGTCGTAAGAATTACATATCATTGTTTCAGCGAAGGACACTTTTGATTCGCCAATAAAATCAAATTGTCCACATGGACATGTTAAAACATAGATACAATTTTTACTTTCACATGTAGCTTGACAATTAAGAATAGCTTCATATTGATTGACAAATCGATGAACATGTGGAAATGAAAATGGAATCATTGTCGCTGCATTTTGAAGTAAACTTGGTGGATGACAACAATGACATGTTGTTTTTCCACACGGTGTAATATAAAAACGTGTTGTTGGTGCACTAAGACAAAAGAGACCTTCATAATAACGTTTTTCGAAAAGACGTGGTTTGACACCATTGAATGAACATGTTTTTAAATAGAATAAATCGACTAGAATAGATGATGATATGTTGCGCTATTAGTATAAAAAAAACGAAAATTAGCAGACCATCAATTTGTAAATAGAATTCCAATGCACAAGCTAATTCATTTAAATGAAGCATTGTTTGTTCGAGATGATAGTGTGTAACGACTTGATCGACACAAAAACGTAAACGTGTAAGATTAAAATCCAAAAGAGATATGTCGACTTTTAATCGTTGTTTTAAATCAACATATAAATCTTGATATAATCGTAACAAAAATGAATCATTTCGATCGGTTATATTCGTATTCATTTCCAATTTAAACGGTATAGGATAAGTATTACGTCGTATACGTGCATACTGTTCAGTATTCAATAGATCAACTATTGTCACAGAATGAGAGAATAGTAGAATGATGCATTCTAAAAATGATTTATGATCTTACTTGGTACATTTGATAAAAGTAAATGAACTATTTTGTCAGGTTCAGTGTGTGTATGAGAGGATGTCGATGGAAACACTGGTAGAATTGCCATACGTGTATCATTATCTGTGTTCAATGTTCGATATTGATATTTGTCACGTATTGGACAACTAATCACTATTGAATTTTCATATTGATCAACATCTTCGCTAGATATCATATCTCGATTACGTTTATTTGATGAAATTGTAGACGATGTGATAGTTGGTGTTTTTGTGGTGATGGTGGTATTATCATCATTAGATTGTGACATCGTATATCTAGAATAAAAAAAATCAAAGAAGAAGAAGAACACTACAGTGCTTAACAATAGGATTTTATTGTCGATAGTGAATCAATAGTGTATGCAAAGAAAAACAGTGTTTACAACGAAGAGACATTTTCAAAGCCAATTGACTAAATTTTGGATCTTTCATAATCACGTCCGACCAAAGTTGAAGAAATTTTCGATTAAATTCAATTCTATTACCCCAATCATAAAGATAAAAGAATGAAATTGTACTAGGCTGAGTGAGTAATCGATCTAGTTGATATTCTCGTCTGGAATTAGCATGTTTCTGATTGTAATAACGAATTACATGCAGACGAAATGATTTATAATTGACTGCATTATGTATATAAACATAGTTGAGTGGCTTGAAACGTTCAAGGCATTTGTCCCAAAGATATTTAACGAAATCGAGTGAATATCCATTGGCAAGAAATGTTAATTCCAATCGAAGATATTCTTCTTGAAAATCATCAAATGATGGACAATAGTGTATAGCGCGTGCTATGCGAAATCGAAACCATTGTCGATGAAGTTTACGTGGATGTTCAGCTGAATATGGCAACAAGAATGGTTGCTGTTGTTTAACATCACGATAAACACATGTATAAAGTTGACCATTTCGATTTTCAATATACGCATCTAAGAAGTTTACTTTATTGGCACGTGTTATTGTCAATTGTATATCAGCATTTTGTTCATTCAATTCTTGGATAGACATATGTAAATCTTCATTTAATGTGTTCCAAGTGAATATGCCAAGATGATGATATCGACCATAGAATTGATCGGTTGCACGTATTCGTAGAACAAGTTTCGTTTGCCATTGTTGTATATAAATGTCGAATAACAACTGTGTAAACTTATAATTCAATGGACTACCTTTTTTATATCGATAGATTATATTTTCATAAGTAAATATATGATGTTCTAATGAAAATTTCACCAAGTTAATAATTGTTTCGATAGATAACCATTGAAAACGATTACTAGGCAGTTGTTGAATGAGAAAATCATTTAATGCTGTCAATAAATCTCGATGAGACACACGTGTATACAGATTATGCAATTGAAAGGTCACAAACTCTGTATGGACAGTGAAATGATTTGCATCTAGTTGGCAATAGACTTGTAATTTCTGTATGAAATCATGACCATCGAGAAATGCTATTGATTGACATGAATTTTCGTATAATGGTCGAAGTAAACGATCAAGAAATTTTGTCATTGTATGAATAGGTGCATTTCGGCACGATGATAATCGCGGTTGAAGAAGTGTTTGATAATGACTATGGACGGTTGGCAAGAAATATAAATACGGTAATGAAAGATTTTTCTTTTTTGCCAATTGTAATTTTTCATAATAGATTGAATGAATTTCTTTCTTTCTGTGAAGTTTTTCTAAAATATTATCCATTACTTCAATTAAACGTGTACGATATTGTTCTTCGGCATTTACAAGATTGGGATCAAGAGTACCGATCATTTCAAAGCACGTATTTGTTTGTAGATAATTTTCAATTAATAAATTGAAATGATCGGTATAGTCCAAGTAAAACGTATTGAAATTATCAGCAGTACGACGTAAAATGAGATGATCCTGTTGTAATTTAGTTTGTATCGATTGTAGTAAGGCTTGTTCATGAAAAGCACGTTGTCGAATATCGATCGGTATAGAAGAAGAAGAAGAAGAGAACGATTCGAAGAATTGTTGTTCGATTGTACGTCGAAATATTTGTTGTCGAGCTAGATCGAGTGAACAATTGGTAAACACATGTAATAATTGCTTTCGCAGTGGTAACAATTGTTGTGTAAGTGTGGTCTCTAATGTTTGATAGATAGAGAATAAATGCATTTGACCAGGTATGACATAAGTAGGACCACGATTCAAAAATTGAAGTTCTTCAAGTGTAAAATGATGTGCAGCATGTTGAATCATGGTTGGTGAGAGATCAATGCTCCGACGGCTCAAACTCAGAACTTGTTGACCGTCGGAGCTTTGACGAAAAAACGCACTTTCAAATTTAGAAGAGTCTGTAGGCGTTGTTCGATTACATTGAGACGAGAATTCATTAAATTAGCTAGAGTTTTTTTCATTGAGGATTCACTATAGCTTGCACGTAATTTTTGAAAGAATTCCTTCTGATCATTATCGAATTGTTTCAATAATTCATTTGCTTTCGCTTCTGCGATACGAATATGAATTACTATTAATTCAGACTTGGTACGTTGTAATAGCTGCTCATATTGATAGGTTAAACATTGACGAGTTGTATCATCTTGAATAGTTTGCATATCTGCTGGTGTCGATATTTGAAATGAACCAAGAATAGGAGCTATTTGTTGATGGACAACTCGTTCTTTCAACATTTTCACTTCGATATTAGCACGTTCAGCTGCTGTTTTACTTTTGACTACTGTTCGAAAAGCTTGAATACATAGACGCATTTTATCTTCGCGTTCAAATTCTGAATCAATCATTTGCTCTTTGAATGTAAATCGAACGGCAGCAATGTAACCTTCATTGACAATGGCATAGAGTGCCGTACCATAATCCATCACTAATGTATGAATCATTTGTTCGATTTCTTTGTTAAGATTTGCCTGTAAAACTTGTTGTTTCTCTTTAATTTGTGTTTCATAGGCAAGATATTCTGTTCGAAATTGTGTTAACATACGATTGACATAGGTCAAACAAATGGAATTATTGAGATTGGCTTTATCTGCTGCAGATACATCAGGATCATCCATAATGATTGTTTTCAATTTGTCTGGCCAAATACATGGTGATATTGGCTGTGGATATTGTAGTTGTTGAAGTAATGATCGTTCATCGACTTCATTTTCTCCTGTACCAAAGCCAACATTCAATTTTCCAGTACCCGATTGTAAATATACTGTCCATAATTCGATATCCAAATTTGTTATTTGCAATTGATGTTCCAGATATGCCAATTGCCGAAATTCTTCAAGTAGAATATCCATAGTCATAGTTGTATCTTGTGATACCGTCACTATCTCCACTACCAATGGCATAATACTTTCTTCGAAGAATTTAATATTACGAGAAAGATATTTAGGTAGATCTTGTTCTTTAAATTTTTTTAATGCTGTTGCAGCTGTTGGTGTTGTTGGTGTTAATGGTGTACGTTTTTTACTAGTAGTAGCAGTATTAGCAGCAGCAAGTGCTGATTGTAACCATGGAATGTTATTTGATTCTGGTTCTTCTTCATTCTTATCGAAATCGGTAAAGAAATAATCAAAATCAATATCTTCATCATCATTTACATCTTCATCATCACCTTGAGCATGAAGAATATCATTGAATTGATCAATTTGTTCTTTCGTAGTTGTATTATCCATTGATAATAAAGGAAAAGAATAATAATTTATATAGAGTTAATCTAGAAAGTAAAAATAACATATAGAAATAACAGCTATCTATTGATATATCTGATTTAGAAAACATAATAATCTGATAGGAAAATGAAATAAAAAAAAACTAAGAGAAAATAGTTTATCTGAGAAATAAAATAATTTGGCTATTGTTGATGATGATGTATCTTGTGAATATAGGAGAATGTCTTTAAGTATCTATATCGAAAAGAATATGATTCAATTAGATTTCTGAGAAATCAGTATACTTTGGGCATTCAATGATGAATTTGCTAGGTGCTATATTTTGCTCCATATATAGGATGGCTTGAGGAACACTTGTTCGAGCAAGCCGTAGGGCATGAGCAGCTATTCGATCTTCTTGTGATAGTCCACTATGTTCTTGAACATGATTATCTGTTGTGGCTTCACTAATCGTATTGATTGTTTGTGTTTCTATAAGAGTATTTGAACTGTATAATCACTTTCTTAGATAGTGTTTTCTACCTTTTTCTTGTGTGTTTCTTTGAGTACTAGTAGTAGTAGTAGTAGGAGGAGAAGTCGTTGATGTCTGCGAAAGAACAAAAGGACTACTCTGCCAGAATAGTTTTCCTTTTACAGCGGGAGATCTAAATTCTCCATATTCAACATAATTTCGATCTACGCATATAAAACAAGACTATTGCAAATGAAAATTGTTCAATCTGTATTCTACTTCGTTTTATATATTCATTCCATGGGCGTGTATCTTTTGTTATATTATAAAAGCATTGAGTGTCATCTAAACAGTTGTTAAGAGAATGTAATGTTATTTTTAGCTTCTCTATGTAATGATCAGTGTTTACTTGTTATACTATCCATAAACCAATTTCGAAAAGTAATTTTTTTATTAAAAATGATTTGAATCATTTTTTTATTTTTTAATTCTTCGATGCTTTCATTGGATCCAACGCAAATATAATCAAGTTTACCAAAAGAATGAAGTTCTTTTTTAATACATTCCATTAAATCCAAGTCTATCCAATTCGAGAAATTGCAAAGAACAAAATAAAGAATAACTCTTGTCTTACTAGGAATATTAGTTTTTGCTAGAAATGCAAAAGAACTAGACGAAAATCGAATTCTAATCGATTTATCTCTTCGTTTCTTGATAGTATTTGAACCTCGCAAGTCAAACTTATGAGTTTTTGCAATGGTACTAAGACCTAAGAAACTCAAATTTAAATTGATATTTATTTCGGCTTTTATTATACTTAGATGTCCGTATTCAGCATAAGGATTTGAATTCTCATCTTCAGTATCTGTTAATAGAACAAAGAAAATGAACTCTTGAGTTGAATGTAAAAATCTTAGTTACCATTATCTGTGTCACTACTTGAGGGTGGTATAGTATTTTGTGTATTATTGAGAGTTGTAATATCAATGAATGGATCTGTAGCTAAAGAATTTTAAAAAAATTTATATTTTTTTAGAACTTTTGTGATAGATTACTATTTAGCAAATCTGACTGATCTTGTGGATTGATCTCGAATGGTAATTCTTCAATATATCGCACAATTGAAGGATTTAATGAAAAGGAAATCAAATCAATATCATCAGAGTGTTGTTGTTCATTTGCAGCAGTTATATTGATTGTATTATTTTCAATCGAAGGAATAACACAATTCATATCATTGAATAAATGAGACATAGTTAATGAATGTTAGTAAACAATTAATGTTATCTGAAATGGTAGTTTCAAAAGATAGTAATCAACAATTTGAAATAGTTCAAAAATAAAGGAAAACAAAAGAAAACAAAAAATGTTTTATTGATCAATCAATAATCGATAACTATTGGTTAATCTGTTCTTCGCTGGTGGAATCAATGACTTGTGATGATGGACGAGGAGGTTCATAATTGATATTAAAAACTTCAAAATTCGTCTCTTGTGTTGTGTTGATTGGCTCATCTGTTTCTTCCTCATTAGTTAAATCGATCAGAGGTATTTCTTCCTCTTCAGTTGTAAGATCGATCAAAGGAATTTCCTGTTCAATTGTTAAATCGATCACAGGTATATTGTTATCATTCACTGTATCGATATGATAAACAGGTTCAGTATTGCCAAATCCTTTAACAAATAGTAGTAGCTTAAATTGATTCAATTGAATTTATGCTCACTAATTAAATCGCATGTATTTAGATTTGTTTCTTGTTGTCTTTGCATGATAGCTTTAGTTTAAAAAGATCTAAATTTGATATGAGACATATTCAAAAGTCAAAAATAACCATGTAATATTGTTTATTTTATTAAAAGAATAGTTATAATTACAAGAAAAAAAATTAACTTTAGAAAGTATGAGAGGCTCGTTCAGAAACATAAAAAATAAATCATCATTAAGAGCTCTCTTAGTACACACAGAAATAAACAATAACAAAAAAAATAAATAAATAAAAATGACTCCTAATTACCTATAGTTGCTAATCTTTGCTCTAAGATTATCATCACAAAACATAACTTACAATATATTTTACTCACGAATTTCAAAACAAAGCATTACTTATTCTAACCTTTCCATTAAAATACAAAAAAAAACAAAAATTAACTTTGATTCTGTCTTGTTCTATCTGGTGGTATAGCCACTTCAGATAGCCAGAAGACCTAAGCTATATTCTCTCTCTGTCAACTCAAACGAAAACAAACAAATCGCCGCTGTTGTTGTCGTCGTTGTTGTTGTTGTTGGCGACTGTGGTAGCTCAAGGGAAACTCTCAAACCCCAGGGTATCTCAAGAAGAATGACAGTCATTGGTACCAAGAGAACTTGGCTGCCAGGAAACGATCCGCTATCACTGGACAACGGTTTCCGCGTTCACACTTCGACAGTTTTACCTGTCTAGACCAATGACTGTCAAGAAGAAAAGGAAAACAAACACAAAAATACAAAAAAAATGTGGGGAATTATCTGCTACACTAGTAACAAACACAAGTCTTTTCTTCCTTCTCCCCCTCTCTCCTTCTCAAAGCTCAAAAAGACTGAGGCAAACCCCAAATCCAAAGCTATATTTACTTATTGAAGCGCTGTTGTCGTTGCTTTGTTACAAAGGAAACATTATCTAAAAAGATAAAGTATATTAATTGTTTGTAGCAATGATTACCAAGAAGAACAGAAAAAAAAACTAGGAAGAAATCGGAGGATATAGTAGTAACGAAAGAAGTCTTTTCTAATACCGTTCACTCATAGGATAAAACGCTAAGTCAAATCCGAAAAGAAAACTTATATTTACCTATACTAGATATAGCCGCTGTTGTTATAAAAGGAAGAATGAAGTGCTATCTAAAAAATAGAAGCGTATATATAGTCTTACGATCGGACCCTAGATATTCTCTATGGCACTAGATCTTCTCTCTCTATGGCACTACATCTTCTCTATGTGGTACTAGACCTTTTCTCTATGGTACTAGACCTTTTCTCTATGGTACCGGAGCTTTTCTCTATGGCACTACATCTTTTCTCTATGGCACCACACCTTTTCTCTATGGCACTACATCTTCTCTATGTGGTACTAGACCTTTTCTCTATGGTACCGGAGCTTTTCTCTATGGCACCGGAGCTTTTCTCTATGGCACTACATCTTCTCTATGTGGTACTAGACCTTTTCTCTATGGCACTACACCTTTTCTCTATGGCACAGGAGCTTTTCTCTATGGCACTACATCTTCTCTATGTGGTACTAGACCTTTTCTCTATGGCACTACACCTTTTCTCTATGGCACCGGAGCTTTTCTCTATGGCACTACATCTTTTCTCTATGGCACCACACCTTTTCTATAGAAAACTAGTGTTATACGTTAGACCTATATATATATGTACATATGATAGTCTGCTTTCATTTAACAAATGATAAAGTTATTAGAGAGAAACTTTTGGAGGGGATAAGGGAGCTTGATGAAGACCTTTTCCAGTGATAATGGATCTCTTCCGCCTATCTTGAGGGAGTAGAGGTTAGCTTTTTTTCTCCTGTGTTTATTTCTCTTCAATCCGATGGTCCTAAACGGACAGTTAGTATAGGTTAACTGGATTTTTTTCTTCTATATTCGC
>Ga0209935_1004797_pt1 | contig 12058 bp, 9 predicted proteins | sample ThiBio_1000_plan_2_FD_183958 | JGI IMG/M metagenome (GOLD analysis project Ga0209935, IMG submission 183958) | Wastewater bioreactor microbial communities from Cape Town, South Africa - Thiocy_cont_1000_plan (SPAdes) | ecosystem: Engineered > Bioreactor > Thiocyanate-remediating >... | reverse complement strand
GTATACTTCATGATATTGATATCGAATGATATTCATAAGAGATCATATCAATTTTCAAAAAAGACAACTTTTACTTAGACTATTGAATACTATCTGTACGGCAGAGTCCGTTTGGGGGGGGGGGGGATTCTAATCAGAAATCTCCCAACCGACTCTATATTGTATAGCAAAATATAGATTTTTATTACCTATTCTATTACCTTATTTCAACTTAAGCATACTATCTAGTTCTTTAACCCTTTCCAGTCGGATGTATCCATTTGAATACATCCAGTCATATAAGGTAAAAGAATCCGAAATTGTTTTTCTTTTGTATTATGTTAAATGATGAGTGTCATCATTTTTTAGCCGAAATATTTGTCATTAAGTATAACGAACATCATTTGTACATTTTATCTTTCAACTTATTGATCCATCAATAGTAAATGATCGGTTTCTGTCTCTCACTATCATCATTTCAAAATTGAAGTCTCACAAAAAAATCTGATGTTTTTTTTAATATTTCGTATTACTACAGCGGAATGCTTACTCAAATTTGGCATACTTTAAGCACTACGGCTGATAGAACGAGATTGCTCATCATTAAATCCAATAAATGCTGAAATTAACCTTAAGTATCCACTAAGTTTGTCTAACTTACGTTTGCTAATAAGTACACTGTAAAAAAATCTGGAGAATAATCAAGGATAAAATGATTTTTGATACTCCAAGAAATGAAAAAAGAAATGTGCAACGTATGAAAAATCTCTTCCGTAATCATGTTTTATTGTGTGCTTAAAAAACGAAAAAAAAAAGAGTTATTGCATGTTGCAATGTCATAAAACTTAGTTCTTCTAGTGTTTGATTAGATTATGCATGCACCAATACCAAAATCAGTTTTGAAATTTCGGTTTTGATGGTATTGGTTTTGGTTTTGAAATAGATTTGGTGGTATTGGTTTTGGTTTTGAAAAAGTTTTGGTTTTGACGATACCAATTTTGGTTTTGACATTATAAGAGAAAAGTCATAACTATCATCATGTTATATACTTAGTGCTATGTCAACCACTTCAAAGGTTACTGAGTACATTGTCGTTATAGCCAAGGGTCAAGAGTAAAAGGAGTTTATCGAAGAAATCTGATATTTAGTAGAGTACTGGAGGAAAATGTTGTTATAAATAAAATTCAATCATCGCCACAAGCCAAAACCAAAACTTTTTCAAAACCAAGACCACACCAAAACCAAAACCATCAAAACCAAGACTTTTGGGATTGGTGCATGCATAGATTAGATACTTCCATTCTTTTTTTTCTTTTTACATAAGTTTGATGAATAAATGAAAAAAATCATAAAATATTGCACTATGATAGATAAAAATGAAAAATAAACTGTTAAATTTGGATTCATAGTGACCGGGTGTATCCAAATGGATACATCACTGCATTCTGTGTAGAAAGCAACACTTAGTTTCGAAAAGTGAAATTTTCTTATCTTCATTAATAAGAATTAATAAAAATTCAGAAAAAGATTTTTTTATTCTTTCTATTCTGGTAGCTGTCTGGAAAGGATTATAGCGCCTATAAACTAAAAATACAGTTTTCTTTTAATCTGAATGAATAATTTTGAAATACAAAACAAAATCCATATTATGTTTATTTGAAATCAATATCAGACAAATGCAAAGGGAAGTCTGAAAAAATTTACGCATAGATTCGATATCATGGACTATATCATAAGTGGAAATGTGATCTTTAATATTTATCTTTCTTTAATAACACAGACGGTAAAGTAACATCATAAGAGTAGACGAATAACTTTGACTGCTACTGTGTGCAGAAAATTAAGTTTCGTTTGAAAATAAGAGCACGTGGCACATTCTTAAGTACACAAACCACTATACAGTTGAGAATTCCAGCTCTTAAAAATCTAACGAGTGGCCCATAAATAACCGACCTCTATGTATTTTCAAGATTTCTCCTCTCTAATCTGTGGGATTACAATTTTCTTTTTTATGAAAAGAAAACGCTTAAAATTCTCTACGAGGATGAACATGATTCAACTTTAAAGTTACTTTAACTATAGAAGAAAATGTGAAAATGGTGATGATTCAACAAAAATATATCTTAATTTCTCTGGATCAGTTTCATTAACAACGATTAAATCATAGATTGAAATGCTCAACAAAACAGGATCTATCGATATCACATTCTCCCAATTGTCCACGTTCCGTTTGAACGAAGGTGAGGGTGTGGTTCGGCGCATATGCTGAAGGTCTGAGTGTACCAGTGATTATGGAGAAGAGAACAATGGATTCGCAAAGATATATCAACGACGTTTGTCCCATTGCTGTGAAATCCGGCAAGAAAATGTTGGGAATCAATTAGTGTTCTCAACAAGATAGTGTCAAACCTCATACACATCACTTAACTCAAAAATGGTGTGCTGATCATTTTCTTGATTTTATTTCGAAGGATCGTTGGTGAAAAATTACAGTTTATAGAATGAACTAGCTGAATCTATCGACTGGAAGAACATAGTAACAAAGGCAACAATGATAGATGAAATAAAACGTTCTGTCAAAAAAATTGAAAAAGAAAAATTTTACATTTTTACTTGATTTTACTGTACGATCACGTTTAATTCAAAAAAATTAAGGAAATTATATTTGTTAAATAAAGTTAGACCGCGTTGTGCAGATTTTCAAGCGCTATCTTTTAATAAAAAAGAAAATTGTAATCCCACAGATAAGAGAGGAGAAATCTTAAAAATACATACAAGGTCGGTTCTTTATGAGCTACCCGTTACTTATGTTAAATAATTAAATATTTGAATTCAACTGTCACGTATGACATGTATGCAAAACGGTGAAAGGAAAAGAATAATTTTATATTTATTTTAATCTTTTTTTTGTGACTGTAAATGAATAATTGTTGAAAAATGATCAGATTTCTATTTGATAAATAAAACGTCCTACGTGAAATTATTTTCTTTGTTGTAATAAACATCTTTTTTAGTCATTCTATTGTTTGAATATGTCTATTCGAATTTGCATAGGATTTCTTCCTATTAAAAACATCATTAGTAATTTTTATCAGAAGAAAGAATTCGTTTGTTTTAATATTTGATTTGTATTTTTTTTAGCTCTTTCATTATGACACAAAGCAATTTCAGTTGTTATGAATATCGTTTTCAATTTGGAAGTTATCTTGAAACGAATAAAGTGTATATTCTAATGATAACAACATTAAATCCAAATGAGAGAGGATCTTTTACATTATATTTGTCACTGGTCCACATAATGTCACTCTCAATCGAATAGACAAAAAACATAGCAGCTGTATTGTTGGTGATCAATGCCATTTGCATACAAAGGGTATTGGTTTGACTATCAATGATATTTTACGCAATCAGATTCACCCAATCATATCGTTTACGAAACAATCAGCATTGATACAAGCAACCGCTGGTATTACCATGATTATGTTTTTGATTGGTTTCATTAATGGTATCTTATCTTTGATAACATTTCAAAATAAAGAATTAAGAAAAGTCGGCTGTGGATTATATTTGTTAGCATCTTCAATTACATCTCTACTAACAATTACTACATTTGCAATTAAATTTTGGTTTACCGTTCTTATTCAACTTCATTCAACTATTCGTTCATCAATTCTTCGAATTGATTGTGCATTTCTTGGTCCTGTCTTAAAACTATGTTTGTACTTAGATGGTTGGTTAAATGCTTGTGTTGCCTTTGAAAGAAGTGTCAATGTATCAAAGGGAGTTCAATTTGACAAAAAACGAAGTATACATGCAGCTCGATGGATTATTTTAATCTTGCCTATTTTCATCATTGGTACTATTGTTCACGAACCGATCCATCATGAATTATTTGAATATAAATTGTAAAACTTATTCTTCAAGTGATCAATGAGATTAGAAAAAAGCACAACGTATGTCTTTGAGTCAAAGATTTTGACTGATATTCTAACTCTATTTGTTTTAACTCTTGCACATTAGGGAATTGCAGTCAGCCGCCTCATCTACTCGGTTTTGTCTCGAGTGGAATTCTAGTTGTCCTTTTCGTTTTGCCAACGAAATTATATTTTGATGAATTTAAAAAAGGTATTCAACAGTATCGACAAACATTTCGAAGACTCATCTCTTGCTTTCCATGTTTATCTTCTTAAATAATTTATCTTCATGTGTAAAAGAAAAAGCCAACATGTATATTTCTTATGATGGTTATTATGACACTCGACGCTGCTCTCGAACGAGAAGTCAATAAACTCATTAGTACTCAATGGAGAAATCAACCTGGTGACAAAAATCGTATAGGAGATCGATGGGCTATCGTTTTGACAAAAGAAAACACATGCTACAATTACAGTGGGGTGCAAAAGTCTTTGCCTTATACATAGATAAACTTGTTAAGAATCTATCGCGAAAAGTTTTTCGAGGGGATTTTGTGGGGATGTTCTTGCATATAGGTGTACATATACACATATCTGTATATGACGATATTTGTTGGAAACATCCTTTCGTTTAAATAAAAATGACTCAACAATGGATTCGGAACTGTATGAAAACTAAAGGTTCGATCATCTTATTATTCGTTTCGAAATATTATGGATGGTCCCTATTTCATTTGAATTCTACAAAATCACGTTGTTCCTAATGTCAGAAGGCAGTTTGGTACACATTGGACACTACAGATGAACGATGATCCAAAGCATAGAAGTCGAATGGGTCAAAACTTCTGGTCATATGAAGTACCAAAAGTTATAAATTGATCTGAGCATAGCCCGGCCGTTAATTCAGTGGAAAACCTTTCGTCGGTAATCAGATGGCATGTCGGAAAGTGAAAACTGACAAATCTCAGAGAATTAATTATTAATTTTGATACTTTCTTATATTGAACCCTGCCTCATCAGTGGGTATATTTAGTTTTTTTCTTCGTCGTTCATTTCATAATAAATAAATGAAATACTGAAGGCAAATCAAAGATTTTTGCATCCTTCTGTAGGTATCCATTTATGAATTAATTAAATGTTGCACTTTATACCTTTCTTATTTTAAATATAGAACACACAAGAAATGTGGTAGATGATACTGCCAGTTTTAATTAAGTCCGACTAGAGTACAACGATCGAGGCAGTTAGAATTCAATAATTCTGCTGCACGATCTCTAACGTCATTTGATTTACTTTTAATGCATTTCTATTGAATGAAAGTCAATTATATTGGACGGAAAAACAGCTTTATTTTTATTCAAAATTACAACATTATATATCAAACTACAGTCGTTACATAAACTCCATTTTGATGTGACGCAGCATGAACGCTATTTATCACTTGAGTTGCTCGATAGAATTTCTCGATCATTGTTTTCAATTGAGGAATCATAACCATCAGTGATACACTTAAACTTGATACTGATATTGATACAGGCAAAAATCCGATACGTATTGCAAGCGGATGTTCTTCTCCTACTACTAACACATACGCAATCATACCCATAGCTGGAATACCAAGAACAAGTAGCAAACATACAATTAATAATACACGTCGAATAACAATAAAATCTCGATTTTGACTTAATTGAATCAATAATCCTAAATTGTTTCGTCGTTTTCTTAAATATTTTGTTATAAAGACATAGATCAAAAGTAAGATCATAAATGGGACTATATAGACAACAGCTGCTACCCAAAGGACACCGAGGATATTTGAAAATGATGCGTAGCAAAAGTAATAGTTTTCCAAATAAATAATCCCATTCCAATTGATTTCAGGCGATAATAAAATACAACAAACAATGATTTCAATGATGACGAGTACTACTTGTAGTGAATAATTTTCGATCCAACGATTATGAAAGTAAACAATTCGAATAAATCGATAGAATGCCTTCAATGACAATCAGATAAAACTATATTATAAATAAACTATATTTCTTACTTGATTGATAAATGTCATATAGAAAAAGTAGATAAAAATGAATGCGATATAACCTGACACTATGCATGATAATGTGTTAAAATTCATACCATACAAATCACCTAATATTGTTTGAACATTGGTTGATATTAACAAAGAAGAACAAAGTAGTATGGCAAAATAAATATGAGCACAAAGTTTAATTCCCATTCGATCTTCTCGTTTTATTTTCTTTGTATAAATATTGTAGAACAATAGAATTAAGATGACAAGTGATACTACACATGCAAGTAGGTTGAGACATAATTCAGTTAAAGTTAAAATGAATCCCGACGTTTTATTTGTATTTGTTAACATTTGCGTGATGCTTAGTTGAGCTGAAACTAAATTCAGTTAAAAAGAAACGATAAAATTATGATACAGAAATAAGTAAAAACCATTTATTATTATAGAGACAGTAAAGGGAAGTATTTTGATTAATTAAACTATATCTTTTGTGTATGCTTCCGTTGACAATCTTATTATCAATATTAAGGCAATAAAGCTGCATGTTATGTCTTTGTAAGAAAACCCTTAACAAAAAATTAATAAGAACATGCTCAGTGCAGAGTCCAAAGAATGAACAACAAAAAAAGCAGAAAAATATTGCATCTTGAAGCGTAGAATCCGAGTGAATATTTATTCATGAAAGAACTGTTGATTTATAATATAAAATCAACAAGAAATTTTTCGATTAAATTAGTCGTTCCCATCACGAATTTGATCGTTTACAGACGATTTTTGACATAGATATAAGTTGTCGGCGAAATGATATTTGTTGGTAATAAATTTCGAGTTCATTTTTTTAATTAAAAAATGTAATTTGTTACTGTAGAGAATGTAGACTTTGCTACTTTTTTTTAGAAGAAAAAAGTGGGCATTGATGCTTATAAAGTGAGAATATTCTTTTCAAGACTAGATAGTGTATGGACAAAAAATTTGAGTGAAATACAATCAGAAGTATGAGTTAGTTAGTTAGTTGTGGTTCGACCATGTAGAGAGACATGTGTTGTACCAACTTGATTATAATTTTTACAACATTAAAACTGCATGTACATATTATCGAAATGCTCCAGTGAATGTTTTTTGAAACAAATCAAATCCGCCACTAACTTCCCGTACATTCGTCATTGTAGTCTATCATGCTTCGATTTTTCGCTCGAAAATCAAATGGAGTGACTCACTCTCAAGAAATTTCGCATTTATATATTACATGACAAGCATGATTATTCGTTTCTTTCACTTTCCATTCATTTTAATATGCTGTATATTTTTGTTTACTTATAAGCTTCGTACTTTTTTTTTCTGAACTATGCAAATAAATAGCATAATCGATAGCCGATCATGTAGAAGAAAAAAAAGACAGCAATCATATTAAAATGCATTTTACGAACAACACCCCGTTCGTATACATCAGAAACGAAATAAATAAATTTTATTGATGCGTATAAGTGCATTTAGTATCATTAAGAAAAATGGATCAGGTGAATTTTTCATCCAATAAGATATACCTGTCATTTTGGATACATATAGAAAAAAATGATGATCATTTATGACAAGCGAAAGGATAGAAAAACTGCTTATTTATTTTTTTTTCACAATCATAATATCCAAGCTAAAATGTTTCTTAAATGACGATCATTTTCGTATCAAGATCAGTTGATATTCATTCTTCGATGATAAGAACAAATAGCTGAAGACTTAAATCATCGGTTACAATTTTCTTTCGAAAGAGAAACGTGTACTAAAAAACGTTATTCACCTGTATATTTTCCGTACATATATATACACTGCGTTGAAATGAAAAGGCTCGTCCTTTTTATCTCAATAATATTTTTGCTTATTCGATTGAAGCTTATTATCGAAAATCGTATTAAACAATCAAATTCTTTTCAAGTTTAGATATTTTACGTATATCATGGACGTAAATGATGAACAGTTCGACTATGTTGATGCTGATGCTGATGTTGATCAGCCTGATGAGTAAGTGTAATCACTCTATTCGAATCTGCATACGTTCATCTTATAAAAACAGACGACTAACATTAAAATACTCTCTCTCTCTCTCTCTTGTCTTTGTATATCTTTATACTTGAATAATCATTCTAGGAGTCACCGATTTTTCGGTAGAAAATTAACAATAATAATTACCGGAGTAGTATTCGGTGTTGCTTGTGCAATAGTATTGGCATTGTTACCATTATATTTATCTAAAAATGATCCCATTCGATCGGATCAAAATGGTATGTATACATTGATTTTCATTGTGTCAATAGAGAGAAATCATGTAATTATATTCTTATATTATTTTAGTCAGTGATATTATGATATTACAATATGCAACAAATTATCAACCAGGAGAAAAACGAGCACTAGCAGCAATCTCAAGAACAGGATTAGCTACTGCAGTAAGTGAGAAACTAAATGGTTTGTAATGTAAATGAATTTAATTCGAATATAGATGAGTAAAACTATTGGTGTGGGTAATGGAACAATTATTATATCAGATGCTTATTTTATAGCATCAAGAAGTATTCGTTCGAGTGAAATTCGTTATTATCGACAGTAAAATAGATAGTTTTATTTATTTATTTTATTCATCGTAATATTCTATTGATCTTTTTTAAGATCTTCATCGACGCTTAATATGTTGGTTCAACTTGTATATCCAGTAGAATGTGCTGGTATTGTTACATGTCAAAAACAGTTTCGAAGCGCAGTAATCGACAAGTTAAAAAGTTTGGGGAAGTTTTCTCTTGATATACCTCTTGAAGATGGAGAAATTTTAACACTTGAGGTCATTCTTCTATCTCTTACAGAAAATTACGGTGAGTGAAAGTTCATTCCTCCGGTCATAAAAAAAGATTTACAAACAAAATCATATACTTCGATCAGAGTTGAGTGAAATCGCATTTATTTAGTATTTTCTTGAATTCTAGATCCAACGGCTACAACCACAGTACTTACTACTACTGTAACATCGACAGTTATTACATCTACGACAAGTGGTATTCGTACAACTACGACTATTGTTGCAAGAGCTAATTTAACAACATTCACATATAATACGACGTCTACTACTAGTACAATCACTGTTGCGCCGACAGTACGAACAACCATCGGTCCTACCGAAATAATTGGCAGTGATACCACAACTACTACTAAATCACCTGCAATTGAAGCTACAACTATTACTGAAATAATTGGCAGTGATACCACAACTAATACTGAATCACCTGTTATTGAAGCTACAAGTACTACTGAATCACCTGTAATTGAAGCTACAACTATTACTGAAATAATTGGCAGTGATACCACAACTACTACTGAATCACCTGTTATTGAAACTACAAGTACTACTGAATCACCTATAATTGAAGCTACAACTATTACTGAAACCGTTGGCAGTGATACCACAAGTACTACGGAAACAACTGGCAGTGGCGATACTACGACTACTACTGAATCACCTGTTATTGAGACTACAAGCACTACTGAAACAACTGGCAGTGGTGATACTACGACTACTACTGAATCGCCTGCTATTGAAGCTACAACCATTACAGAACCAGCTGACGGCGATACTACAACCAGTACTGAAACAGCTGATGGCGATACTGCAACTCCTAATGAATCGTCTGTTACTGAGACTACAACAACATTAACAACTGCTACTGCCACGACGACCACTACTACTACAACAACTGTTAGTGAAGCCACAACAACAGCAACAACAACGGCAACTGTCACTACTACTACCACTACCATCACTAACATTATGACTACAATAACTACAACGACTAACATCGATATTACTGATAGCATTCAGACAACCACTTCGGAATCAACATCAACAACTATTGTGAATACAGTAACTGATGGTACAGAGAAAGTTGATACAACAATACCTTCATCATTGTCAACATCAACGGGTATTTCATCAATAACAGATGTTTTTGTAACTACTCAGTCCATAGAAACGGACACCACAATACCATCTTCAACAACCACTGAATTATTTACAACAAACAGCATAACTTCTACGAAAAGTACTTCAAATACTAATGGTTCAACAACAATAATAATTACTTCGTCATTATTCACTATATCTCCAACATCTACTATAAATTCTAAAGCATCATCGACAACTCATTTAACAAATGACTCAACTCACTCATCTACACAGACAACAAATAAGTCAACAACCACAACTTCAACTGGTAGTACTATAGTTCGAAGAACTATTTCAATTCCTATAAGAACAACTACAACCTCAACCACAATCATGAACACATCAACATTAGTTACAACAGTTACCACCAGTGTAACAACACCAGTAGAAACAGGTTCAAGTACGGATACAACGATATCAGCAACAAGTAGCACTACCATCACAGCATTTACCGACACAACCCTTGATACAGACACAACGACAACACTAACAAATGTTGACACAATTACAAGCATTGAGGCAACTACGATCACAACATCTCACACTAGAACAGATGATAACGAAACAACAACAACAGACACAACTTCTTCTGTCAATGAAACAACAACAACGAGCACAGCGACCGTTATCAATATAACAACAGCATCGGGGACAACCACAGATGTCAACGAAACAACAATTACAACAACATCATACAGTACTACAATTATAAATGGAACAACAACAACAACAACAACAGCATCATCGAACAGTACCGCAGATATAAATGAAACCACACCAATCACAAATGTAAATGGAACGACCACAACATCAGTCACTACCGCAAATGTGAACGAAACAACAATTAGTTCAGATACCACCACAGCAGTCAATGGAACTACAACAACAACAACAGCTACTACTGCAGACGTGAATGGAACAACAACAACAACCACATATGGAAACGGAACGACCACAATATCAGTCACCACGACAGATGTGAATGAAACAACAGTAACATCATCGAAAACTACTACAGGTATAAATGAAACAACAACGACCACATATGTAAACGGAACGATCACACCATCAATCACTACCACAAATGCGAATGGAACAATAATAACTTCAGATACCACTACAGCCGTCAATGGAACTACTACAACAACAACAGACGTGAATAGAACAACAACTACGTCAGGCACTACTACAGTTTTAAATACAGTAACTTTAGAGACAACTGGCACTGCAACATCGATTACAAACGAAAATATCACCTCTACAGCAACTTCTACGCCATCGATTAGTGAGTCCACATCGAGTGCAATATCTGATACATCATCAACTTCCTTGGAATTGAACACAATAAGTACTACAATTGTATCTACAATAAATAATTCGATGATTAGTGAATCTGACATGCCACAGACGACTAATTTATATACCGGAACAATAACAGAGGAAGTTACTGATATTACAAATGTGACAGATGATCCGAGTGAACAGTTAACCGATGAGGCAACAGCGGAAGATTTGACATCATTCATAATATCTTCTACTAATACTAATACTCCCTCAGATGAATCCACCAATTATTTAACAACTGCTGAGCCCAGTACTGAGAAAGAAGAAAGTACACTTGATATTACACATCAATCGTTGACATCATCCTCAGCAACCGAACAGACAACAACAATAGTGGAAGATTCTTCATCACCCATCATATCTTCGATTGACACTAATATAGCAACAGATGAATCAAATATGAGTACATCATTAACAAATCATTTAACAACAACAACAACTATCGAAAGTTCAAGTACTGAAAAAGATGAAACTACATTTGGCATTACAGATCAAACATCCACATCATACGAAACAACTGATACCAATAGTCAAAGTGGTACAAGTACTACGGTTGTAATAACACAAGAAACAACAACAATAGTTGATAATCCTACAACGTTTATCATATCTTCGATTGACACTAATATAGCAACAGATGAATCAAACATGAGTACATCATTAACAAATCATTTAACAACAACAACAACAACTATCGAAAGTTCAAGTACTGAAAAAGATGAAACTACATTTGGCATTACAGATCAAACATCCACATCATACGAAACAACTGATACCAATAGTCAAAGTGATACAAGTACTACG
>Ga0209935_1004796_pt1 | contig 12058 bp, 19 predicted proteins | sample ThiBio_1000_plan_2_FD_183958 | JGI IMG/M metagenome (GOLD analysis project Ga0209935, IMG submission 183958) | Wastewater bioreactor microbial communities from Cape Town, South Africa - Thiocy_cont_1000_plan (SPAdes) | ecosystem: Engineered > Bioreactor > Thiocyanate-remediating >... | reverse complement strand
TTCTCGGTCGGCATGGGTGCTTGCAGTTTCGCATTTGTCGTCCCGCTTCATGCCTTCCTTACAGAACAGAAGAAGCTGTGTATCAGTAACCACCCTTCAAGAAAATGGAAGGATTCGAAATCACGAACGTGCGCAGGCGAGGTTGAAAGCTGAAAGAGAACTATTGCGTGACCTAGAGCAGAAGTTGGAAGTCAAGCAAGTATGCTCACTATATAGGTTGTCGATTTTTAAATCTCTTTTTCAAGCATTCGGACTGGTACCGCATTTCAAGGAGGGAGGTTGAACTGATGGGGGGACAAGATTTATTTAAGCGGTTTTCCTCGGTGAGGAAAGTGGTGATGGCGATCTATACAGATTACGCTTGGGACTCGACACGCTTCATAGAGGATGGAAGAGTGCGGCGAGGGTATTGGACTGATCCCTTGAATCGATTGAACTTCTTAAACACCATTGCTGAGGAGCTTCAAATTGTGAAGGTAAGGAGGCATTCCACTGTGTTGTACTCAGTGTTGCAACTCGATGGGTAGCCCGAGGGTTGGTATCATGTGCATAGAGGTGATATAGAAAGACGAGGCGGACGCGGACTCTTCCAGGGCCGGTCAACCCTCGCAGAGGTGCTGAGGGAGGTCTATCCCTCAGAAGACTGGCAGGAAGACAAATTCGTCAGATACAAATCCTTCTTTCCCGGCTATTGGAAGAGCCTCGACAGTCAAAGGGCTTTTCTCGAGGAGCTCCGAGATAAGCTCGATATTAAGGAGGTATGCTGCATTCCCCTCCCCTTTCCCTTTGACACGTGTGGCTTATTCTCGTGTCAAGCTGTCTGATTGGTACAGAGTTCCTCGAAAAGTGTTTTTGCAGCAAGAAGGCGCGCATGGATTATTGCAACACTACAACAGTTCGATGGCGGACCTATTAAAGACGGTGTATCCCGAGTACCCTTGGATGGCTTCAGAGTTTGTTCAATCTGGCCCTCTCCCTCGTGGTTGGTGGAAAGATGTGCAGAACCAGCGAGAGTTCTTAGAGAGAATAGGACCGACGCTAGGAGTTAAACAGGTGAGTTTTCAACATATGAGTGCAAAAGGAGTTGCTAAGAGCACCCTTAAGCTATCCGATTGGTACGGTATAGCACGCCATCAAGTGGAGAAGCAGGGAGGGGGAGGACTGTTCGTGGTGGGAGGCTACTCGTCCGTTTTTGAAGCATTGAAAGCTGTGTATCCAGAACATGATTGGGTGCTATCCCGTTTTGCAAGGATCAATCGAGTGAAGGCTGGATATTGGACCGACCCGCAAAACCATGCGACCTTCCTTGATCGCCTTGCTACCAACCTACATATCAATGAGGTATTTTATATTCTTTTCCTTTTAATGATTATAATTAACATAAAAAAGCTATCAGGGTGGTATGCTATAAGCAGGACCCAAATAAAAGAGGAAGGAGGACAGGGATTGTTGAATTATTATGGTACCTGGGAAGGAACATTGCGGGCAGTCTATAGTGAATATGATTGGGATTCCTGGAAATTCTTAAGGCCGAAGAAGCATCCGCGAGGACACACCAGCAACCATGAATACCTCCTCAACGAACTAGAAAAAGTAGAAAATCGGTTGGGCATACAGAAGGTTCTCTCTCTCTCTCTCTCTCTCTCTCTCTCTCTCTCTCTCTCTCTCTCTCTGATATTTGCCTTTCTATCTTTGTAGCCAGAAGATTGGTATTCTATTCAACTAAGTGAGATGAAGGATCTAGGATTCCCCCAACGGGTGACTAAGGTGCAATTGGCTGAATTGTTGGCACTGAAGTATCCCTCTACGGACTTCTCGTGGGAGAAGGTCTACCTACTCCGAGGAAAATTCTCCCAACAAAAACGGCTAGAGCGTGCTATTCGCACCCTCTTTCAGGTAAGTGTTTAGAGCAGAGAGTGCTGTTTTTTCGTACTAATAGGCATCTCCCTACCACTCTCTAATTCTAGGATTATGAAATGATACAAAATGCCAAAAAGGAGGCTGGGTTGATCAATTCTTCAACAGGAGATTATTTGGAACTCGATTTCTATATCCCCGCCTTGTCGCTAGCCTTTGAGTATCAGGTATGATTTTTATTAAACGAGGACAAGGGGCTGGGTTCTCAAATTTGTTTCCTTTTCGCTTCCAGGAACGGCATCACTATGTTGGATCAGATTACGCCTACCAACCTCTGAGTGACTATAAATCCAAGGATGCTCTTAAGAAGAAACTAGCCCAGCAGAAAGGCATCACGCTAGTTATTGTTCCATGCTGGTGGGATGGATCTTTAGAGAGGTAGGATAGCCCTTTTAGCTTTAAAGATATCATGTCGAAATACTCACATAAAATGTCTTGAAGTTTGATAGCTACTGTGAAAGTGCCACGTCCTGAGTTATTATCAACATATGCTGGCAAGGACAAGCCGATATCAGAGGAAATTCCTCCGCATTTCTTCGATAAACAGGAAGTAGCGATCGAGGGGATTGGGTCACCTATGACGGCATGTTTCTTTACAAGGGTTGCTACATACCCGCAAAATTGGTAACCTCTATATTATAGATGGGGGTACAAAAAGCGTTAACTCGCACCACATATATCTTTATCAGGTGGTTGTTTGAGAAGTATGATGGCATTAGAGCATTTTGGAATCCAATGAAGAAAGCATTTTATTCGCGACAAGGTCGTGTGCTACCCATCCCACAATATATCGTAGATACCATGCCATCAGACACCTTCCTTGATGGAGAGATTTGGTAGTGACACCTCTCCTAGATCTTTCAATACGCTGTTTTAACATATATTCATTACAATATCGTTTTTAGGTTTGGAAGAGAAAATTTTCAGGAGGCACTGAGAATATCCAATCGAACCGCTATCGATGAAATACAGTGGAAGGACTTTAAATATGTTGTATTCGATATCCCAAACCATCCGGCTGTATATGAGCAGCGCTACCAACAGCTAGGTATAAACATAACTTTTCACAAAGTTTTTGACGCTATCACAGTTAGGGAAGTTGGTGGCAAATCAAAGTATGTGGAAATAGCCCCAACCGAAGTATGTACAGGGACCGATCACCTGGAATCATTCTTGCAAGATGTCATTGACAACGGAGGCGAAGGCATCATCCTGCGCGACCCTCAATCCCTGTATACATCTGGTCGGTCGGCGGGCTATCTCAAGCACAAGGCAAGAAATATTCTCCCTCTGCATAGTTTAACGGCGGCGTACCAACCAAGTTCAACAGAAATTCAGAGATGCAGAAGCTATCATTCGGAAACAGCTTACAGACCATCAATTTGATTGCGAGCTGTACGTGCTTTCCTGTTTCCTTCATTAAGACGACTCAAACTCCTTTTTAGGCCCAACGGTGTAACATTTGTGGGTGTTCCAGGAACAACCAAGTTCTTGGACCGCTGGGCCCCTAAAGAAGGGGATATTGTCAGCTTCAAGCATCGCGGATATATGCAGGGTAGTGGGAAGCCCAAACTCGCTACTCTTTATCGAATTCGCCACGACCTTTCTTGGCAAGATGTGATTCAAAACTGGAAGGAACGAAAACCCTCTGTAGCAAGTAGGCCTCTCCCCCCCCCCCCACACAACCCCACGCTTCTCTTGGTTATCAATCTACTCACCACCTTTGTTTGAATCAAGTGCTTCCATTGAGACCCAAATCACCGCCTGCTAATCCGAAGGGCTATTGGAACGATAGACAGAACAGAAGAGCATTTTTGACGGATTATGCCCATGAAGCAGGGTTTGATCCCCTGGACGTGCAGACTTGGCGTAGTGTTACCTATTCTTCATTTGTGCAAAAGCCTAAGGTGAGAGAGATTATAATCTTGCTTGCAACATCACGCGCATAACAACAATGTGCTTACGCGCTTCAGGCTGCTGCGTTGCTCCAAAAATATGGAGGCAGACTACGAGATGCTCTCAAAGACTCATTTCCTGAGCTTCCTTGGACAGGTTTGTTGTGGTAGATGCCTAGCGCCTTCGTTTAACACGTTGTTGTTAGACGATTCTGCAGCACATCTGGGTATGGAGGAGGTGAGGGAATTCTTCAGGGCCTATGCAGTAGAGCAACACTTTGATCCGGTCGATGCAGAGGCATGGCGGGGAGTAAATATCCAAAAATTGATGCAACGAAAGGTGCGCTTTGTTTCACTTCTGACTCGGTACGGCTAACAAACTCCTCATAGGATGGTTGGAGGATCGCAGCACAGTTTCGCGGACTCAAGCGGGCACTCAAAGCCTCTCTGCTGGCCAGTGCTTCCCAATAACGCGGAGTTGGGATTATTTTATATATTTGTGTATCATTACAACACCTCTATTTATTTAGCGCCTCCCCGTTACAGCTTGCTTTCCTTCTTCGCGGATGCCAGCTGTTCTTTTGCCTTCTGAAGTTCTTGCAGCCGTAACTCAGCCCTCTTTATCTTACCAGAGACTGTCTTGGGCAGCTCCTTGACGAACTCAACCTCGCGCGGATACTAGAGCGTAGAGCGAGAAGAGAAAATGGTGTAAACAATAGGATAACAATAACCTAGGGATACCTTATATGGCGCTGTCTTTTGTTTGACCCAATCTTAGAGAGAAATCTTTTAGGATGCTATGCGGAGGTGTGTGCATAGAAGAGATATACCTTGCAGTTCCTTTTTCAGTCCATTGGTGGGATGCACATGCGGAACGATGACGATGAACGCCTTCACTATCAATCCTCGCAGCCCCTCAGGGTCAGGGACTCCTACCACCGCTGATTCTAGTTGTTATTGTTAAATGTGTTCCAGATCTCTTATAGTAGGGATACTAACGGTACCTACTACGGCGTCATGCTCAAGTAATACGGATTCGATCTCAAAAGGACCGATACGATAGCCTGCGGATTTGATGACATCATCAGCTCTGCCAACATACCAGAAATACCCATCGCTGTCTCTGTATTATTATTATTATTATTATTATTTTTAATATGATTAGTTGATTTATAAAAGATGATGAACCAACACCCTCTCTACCTGTAAGCTTTATCCAATGTGTAATAATATCCATGCTGGACTACTTCTTTGGTCTTTTCTTCGTGTTTCCAATAATCTACAAATAGACCCACAGGCCATTCTGGATTCACTGGAGGATGGAGACCGATCGGTGTTAGGGCCATAGCGCGCTTACAAAACAAAGCAACGCACCTTTAACAGCGATATGACCTTCCTGCATATCGGGAACGGGTTTGCCATCATCGTCGATAATTTCTACGGTAGTACCGGGGAGAGGCAGCCCCATAGCACCCATCTTGATAGGCATACATCGCATGTTCCCTACAATAGCAACTATATTTTCAAATGAGCGTGCGTGAGTGAGTACTTCTGTTGTGCCGGTAGTGTGAGGTAGCTTGTTACCTGTTTCTGTCTGGCCATAAAAGTCATATATCTCCAAGCCAGTTCCTTCTCTCCTATAGGACTCATGAGTTATCTATATAATTGATCCCCCCCCCTTCTCACTGCCTCCCTACCAACTAGCGATGACTTCAGGATTGAGGGGTTCACCAGCTGACAGACAATGTCGCACAGAGCGAAGGTCGAAGGACTTCAAATCCTCAAGGATCATCATACGATATGCCGTTGGCGGGGCGCAGAATGTCGACACTTCGAATCTCCCCAAAATGCTAAGCGTTTTCTTGGCATCGAATCTATTTTGCATTGCTATTATGTGTGATAGGGAGTTAAGATTGCTGTATGCTTTCCAAATAACGTATACCTTGTCGGTGTTGTAAGATGGTGGCGCCTACAATCCATTGCCCATAGAGATTGCCATATGCCCTATTTTGATATCAAATCAGAGGGGGTAATAAAATATAAATTCACACGTCTTCGCCCATCCGGTGTCCGCGAGTGTCCAATGGATGTCATCCGGCTTCAAGTCCTGCACATAATATGCTGTTATGTAGTGCCCCAATGGATAGCCTATTGCAAAATATGAATTCAATCTCATCAACAGAAGGAGATGCTTACTGTGTGTATGCCGGACCATCTTTGGATTTCCTGTGGTGCCCGATGTGAAAAAGAGGAGCATAGTATCGGACGCCATAGTTGGCTCGAAGGAGGATAGAGATGGTGATGCTTCTGCCATAAGCCGCGAGAAAGATTGCCAGCTGCGGCGATCATCTTTGTTGTTGAGAACAATTCGATTCCGCAAAGTAGGGCACTTGTCCGCCACCTCCTCTACTTTGTCGCAGACCTCATCACTACTAATCACGATAGAGGCCTGCATTTAGGGTTAATGATTAAATTATATATAAAATTTTCCTATTAATTACCCCTGAACTGTTAATTCTGTACTCAATATCCTTCGCGGAGGCGAATACAGTTGTCGGAATAAACACCACGCCTTTCTTGATGCACCCTAAAAGCACATCGTACCATTCAGGCTGGCGGTAAACTAGAATCAGTGCCCGCTCGCCTTTCTCAACACCCAGACGCGTGAGCACATTACAAAATCTAAATTTTTGGAGGCTTAAACGGTAGCCTTGACATATGGCGCTTACCTATTGGACCGCAGCGCTAGATCTGCGAATGTTAATCGCAGCGCTTCGGTCCCCTCGTCATTGACGCTGATGAGGGCAATTTTGCTTGGTTGTTCTTGACCCCATCGATCAACAACATCCCGCGCGAAGTTGTAGTGCGTAGGCACGTGCCACGTGAACTCCCTTTTGGCTTTGCCGTAATCGCTACAGTTGGGGGCCTTCTTTACAAGATTGTTCTCACCCCTCCCGGCTCCTCGAACTGCCATGTCCGCCTTTTCCGCCTTCGCGAATGATCCAATACCACCCTACCCGCCTTCTTCGAATTGAGGGATCCACTAGGCTCTTCAATCTAGAGGCTTGTTTTATTTTAATTTCAGCTGATCAACGTGGCATATATGTATCTCGTGCTTGGAGTTGTGCTTCTAGTCTTGTTCCTTGTATATGATTACAGGAGGGTACGTGCTAACGTTTTGGCTCGCCAAATGAGAGCATTAACTAATCCTCTGTTTATCCAGAGGAATATGTCCGGTGTACCCGGACCCTATGGGCTGCCTCTCTTGGGAACCGTACCTAAGATAATTGCTAACATGAAAGATATGATATCCTTTCATAAGCGCTGTATCAACACGGTGAGTAATTCAAACTCTGTCGTTACATGCGCTTAAATTTTTTTTTTTTTTCAGTATGGTGATTCATACAGATTTACGGCCCTTGGTGTCTTTACATCTGATAGCATTGTTTTCACGGTAGATCCAGAAAACGTGAAACATTTCCTGCACACAAATTTTGACAGGTATCTCCATTTATTTTGCTGCCCATTCTTAATTCAATACATAGCTATGAGAGAGATACAAGGCAAGAAAGATTCCGCCAATTGTTTGGTACTGGCATCTTCATAAGCAATGGAGAGCGTTGGAAAGTACACAGGTATTTTTCGATGTTCGATTTTGTTCAGCGAGTAATAATCCTTTCCGCTCAAGACGCACAGCAAGACCGTTGTTCAGCAAGACAAGTCTAGCGCATCACATGATGCCACACTTCCTCGAGAGTGGAAAGGTTGTGCTACAGATCCTTGATCGCGCCGTAGCCAAGAAAGAAGTCATCGACATTCAAGACGTTTTCTTCCGTTATACCCTTGACGCTTTCGGTTTGATTGGATTCGGTCACCCCATCGGTTCGCTTCTCAAGTACCTGTCTAATCAACAGCCTGTTGTTTCCCGTCCTTAAAATTTCTCCACCTTTTATTAGACAAGTTGAGTTCTCCGATGCATTCAACCGCGCCCAAGATACCGCAGTCAAGAATGGGCGAAATCCTTTTATGAGGGTACCTATCGTACTACTCTTAATGGCGAAATAACCCTAATGACTGTGATTGACTGTCAATAGTATCTGCCAGACAGACAATTCGATGAAGACATCAGGACCCTGCGAACATTTGTAGGTGAAATCATCGAACAACGAAAGAAGGACAAAGATTATCACGACAGAACTGATTTGCTCTCCCGATTCATGACACTGGACAATGAGAGTAAAATTCTTCTTCTCCTGCTTTTCTCCCAAGCCTAAGAGGTGTTTCTGATTTTTATATTCAGCTACCGGCCTTCCCTACACTGACGAGGAACTGAAGGATGTCGTCTTGAACTTCTTCATTGCCGGCCGAGGTATGAATCGTGACTTGTGGAGCTCTCCTGATTTAATTCGTACATGTGTAACAAATAGATACCACAGCCTGCTTAATGACGTGGACAACCTACCTGCTCTCACAGAATCCTGAGAAGAGACAAAAGGTGTGTTTATTGTGGGCTGAAGATGATGAGCGGTTCTAATACGGTTTCATGAACAGCTTGTAGATATTTTGGACAAGAAGCTGCAGGCCGATAGCCCAACCGTTGAGTCACTAAAATCGCAAGAGCTGCCTTACCTGCAACAAGTGCTTGACGAAACGTTGAGGTAACTAGCCTAACCCATACTACTCATTCATAATTGCTCACACCACCCTCAACAAATAGATTGTATCCTTCAGTTCCTTTTGACTTCAGAAAGTGCATCGCCGATGATGTTTGGCCCGACGGAAAGCACATCCCGAAAGGGGTACGTACTCACACAACTCCATCGGATAGCGAAATGATGACATTGTAATGTTTTTCCCTTAGTCGTATGTAGCATATAGTTCATTCTGGATGGGCCGATCAGGTATGTTTACTTTATGAACAACAGAGCACTGAATATTTACTAAGAACTCTTTCATTTCTATTAGAAAAGCATTGGGGCAAGGATGCGCAGGATTTCAAACCCGAGCGTTGGGAGTCTGATCGCATAGCTAAGGAAGCCTTTATTCCATTCCACCTTGGCCCACAAACATGTATGCTCCCCACATGCCACTCGCAATTCATTAACGAATCTTCCTCCTTTTCTTTTCCTGATGCGCAGGCTTGGGCAGGTCGATGGCGTATCTCGAGGCCAAGACGCTGTTGACTCTCATACTGCAACGATACAACGTTACCCTTGTTCCAGGACAGGAGGTATACGTTTCTCCGCGAGTGTGTTTCTATTTATTGATTTTGTGTCCTAGGTGGTACCTAAACCTTCTTTGGTGATGCCCGCAAAGAATGGGCTGAAGGTCACTCTCACCGCGCGCAGTTGATGCATCAAGTGCTGCTGCGCAACTCACACATGTATTAAGATGAATTAGCAATACAATTTCCTGTTAAAATTGGAGAAACAAACAGAAGAAAAAAAAAGCAACAGCGAAGATGGAAGCAAGAGCGCAAAAAACACCACCAAGGCCAAAACGTTTGACAGACTGCAAGCATTTTCTCGACGGGGATTGTAAGCATGGTATAGATTGTCAGTATCGCCACTCCTTTGCCGCGCGGCAAAAAGCTAGGCCCTGTTTCGACTGGGCGAAACCTGAAGGCTGCCCAAATGAAAACTGTGGATATATCCACCGCAACCTCAACGAATTGAAACAGCAAAAGAAGCCCGGCAATGCTGGGCAAGCGAAAAACATTACTGGGCAAAAAAAGCAAAACAAGCAAAAAAAGGAGCTCAGCAATGCTGGGCAAAAGAAGAAAAACAAGCAACAAAAGCAACCCGCAGCGCAACAGAATAATCCTGGGCAACCAAAGAAGAACCCAAACAAGAGGAACAAGAACAAAAATCAAGGAAATAACCCTCAGTCCCCAGCCAGTACTCGGAAGGTACCCAACAGATCACCAAAACTCGCGTGCTCACTTTCTGCTGCAGCCACAACAGCCTCCCCGCAAATTTGTGGGCATTTTTTGGGACATCGAGAACTGTCCGCTGCCGTCCGGTCGCAACCCCGCAGAGGTGATCAAGCAGATCCGCCGCTACGTTGCTGAACAATCGCCTGGCTTCCGCGAGTCCAAGTTCGTGGCGGTGCTTAAAATTACACGGTACGATAAGAACTCGCTTTTGAGCCTCGAGCATGCGGGAGTCAAGCTCGTTCACGTTGCGAGCGACAAGCCAGAAGCCGCGGACCTCCTGTTGCACAAGGAGCTTGATGAATTTAAAGATGCTCATCCTGCACCTGGTATGCCATAATTACAGTCACGCACGCAGTTATCTTCACTCACCTTTTGTTCTCGTTTAGCGATGGTTGTTTTAATATCGGGAGACATCGACTTTGTGCACAAACTCCGTGAGTTGCACAACAAGGATTATCGTGTGGGTCTCATTCACAACTCGCAAGCCAAGAAAGAGTTGACGGACGTTGCCGCGTTCTGCGGAGAGTGGCAATCGCTCGCGCTCCGAGCCAGCCAAACGCAACCGCCACGACAACCACAACAAAAAAAGAAGGCGGGGGATGCCAAGGGACAACCCGGAACGCCAACGAAGAAAAAACGACGCCAAAGGAAGAAGAAAGGGAAGTTCACTTGTGTGGATTGCGATCGCGAGTTCCAAACGAAGGAGTCTCTCATCCAGCATGAAGATGATACCGGGCATGGCGACGACGAATACATGTGCGCAGTATGTGACCGGTTCTTTGCCTCATTGGGATCGCTGCGCCAACACCAGGTCGCGACGGGCCATGAACAGGGTCCCGATGCAGACTATGAGAGTGAAGACAGCGATGACTCCAATGACATCGATGACAGTGACGACGACAGCGATGATGATGATGATGATGACAGCGACGATGATGGGGTTCAGGCGCAGCTCGTTCAGCAACCTCTTTCTCACCCACCACAACCTACGTACTCCTACCCATCACCGCAGCAACCCCTGCACTCTTCGTATCCGGGTCTTCATTCCAGTGACCCGTCCTATCCCCCACAACCGCAGCTTGTTCAACAACCCCCTCTATCATACCCACCCCAGCCACCGCAACCCTCCTACTCGCAGTTCACGCCCGCACCTACTATGCCATCGTATCCGATCCAGCAGCAGGTTCCCATTCAATCGTATCCTCCACCACAACCCTTCTCACCTCCCCCGCAACAACCCTTCTCACCTCCACCACAACAACCCGTGCAAACGGCTCCGATTCAACTTTCTTCCCCTGTTCAAGGCCCGCCCTCAAATTACATCGTTCGCGCTCCATGCAATTCCTTCAAGAGGGTCTGGTACCACGGAGTAAACTCCTACTGGCTCGGCGTGAACAGTGTTATTTCCTTTTTCCGCGTAGAGCCTCCAGAAGGATACGTCAGGTACCTTTTTTCGCAATTCAAACATACAATCAAATTGAATATTTACTTAAAGGTTGGGAGACATTGCAGAAGCATCCTCCAAAGATAGTCCTCTAGGTGCAATATTTGTTGTGAAGGAAATCAATCCTTCGGCCTCATCTCGGCTGTTAGTTCCGCCAGTCAAATATGAAAAAGTTTGGGATGACCATGGCACTGGGTGAACATTTTCAATAATTTGAGAAAGCGAACGATTAATATATGCCTTTCTCTAACAGAGCCAAATTTGGAGATATCAAGATTCTGCGTCCAATTCCTCCCCCAGGATATGTTGCTCTGGGCCATGTTGCTTGGCCGAACCATCATGATGAGCCTCCCCTCAATTATGTGAACTGTGTTCATAAGAGGTTAGTATCAAATATTCTTCTGTTTTTGTCATGCACTTGTTGTTCAACTCATTCTCTTTTTTCAAATAGTGCATGTGCAGTGGGAGCGTGGGTTCCCAAAGATATCTGGAATGACAAAGGATCAGGTAAGCCTCAGTGCAGAAACCTTATGAGTTGAAACTTTTGTATGACAGGCGCGAAAAATGGTGATTTGGCGCTATGGAAGCCTGTACCCCAGAAGGAGGGCGTTGACATGCACACCTTCATATCGACCGGAGGATATTCTAAGCCATTCGATCCCGCGTATGTGTTGCAAGTACCAAACCAGTAAATACAGAAAAAAAGTACATTAATACAATAAATAAACTGTAACAAAGTGGACCATAAGAGTTTTCAGTTTCCCTGTTCTTTGGCTAACTTGGCTTCCATGACTGAGAGAAGGGTGTGGGCGCTAAACGCGCGAAGTGGCTCGAGTTCTGGGCGTTTCCCCATTCCATCTGGATCGA
>Ga0209935_1004792_pt1 | contig 12067 bp, 11 predicted proteins | sample ThiBio_1000_plan_2_FD_183958 | JGI IMG/M metagenome (GOLD analysis project Ga0209935, IMG submission 183958) | Wastewater bioreactor microbial communities from Cape Town, South Africa - Thiocy_cont_1000_plan (SPAdes) | ecosystem: Engineered > Bioreactor > Thiocyanate-remediating >... | reverse complement strand
CCGAACATTATTCCTCCCGTTCGCTACAGCTTATACGGGCACCGTTGCATCATTCGTCTTCATCCTGCACAACGGATGAGATGAGATGAGATCATCATCGTCATCATCAACCTACCGGTTGGGTGGTTGGGTTATTGCTTCCACCAACCAAGTGGTGGCACTCACACACGCATCTATCGGCTGTCTGTGTGCCGTTCGGTGCCCGTCATTGTCATTGTTGTAGTCATTCTGATTGTCTGTCTTGTTGTTGCTGTTGCACACACTTGTCTGCCTCTCGATTCTTGGCGGCATTGTCAACGCAACACCTTCTCTCTCTCTCTCTCCCTACTTTTTTCGATCACAATCGAGATTGCTCCCGTTGCCACACAATCAACCCCACAACTTTGGTCGATTCGTGCCTTCTATTCTACGGCCGAATCCCATCGTTGTTTGTGTGTCTATCTTTATGACCTGGTTACTACTCCCGCGCCTCGCTCCTCCCTCCCTCCCTCCGCTCGCGCTTGGCTACACTGCTAACCCCGTTTACCTTGCATGTTGCGTATCAAGCGCCTGTCTCGCCCATCTGTACGATCCTCGGGATCCGGCTTGCACATAGAGGTTGGTTCCAGTTGCGTGTTTCCAGAACCCTCGGTTCGCGTGGCTACTATTCGTGCTACGGGCCTTGCGTGCACGATGATATGGTTCACACACAGAGACCGACTGACCGATCGACTGGCCAACCTGTCGGCCGAGAGCCGCTTCCATGCTACGGAACTCGGAGCGATTCCGCCCAACTTGGCCGATCTGATGTGATGGTGGTGAGGGTAGCAATAGTGATGATGGTGAGAGCGACAAGACGATGATGGTGAGAGCGACAAGACGATGATGGTGAGAGCGACATGACGATGATGGTGAGAGCGACATGACGATGATGATGGCGAGAGCGGTATGATGACGATGATGATGGTGAGAGTGATATGACGATGATGATGGTGAGAGCGATATGACGATGATGATGGTGAGAGCGATATGACGATGATAACGGTGAGAGCGAGATGGTGATGATGGTAATGATACGGATGATACATACATCAGCTGCGTAGTCAAACTATTTATTGTTACTTACACAAATTCAACAACAGTAACTACGACAATATGGAGTAAAACAACGAGCAACAATCTATCGCTCGATGAGTTGTACAATACGTGCTGAGACCTCGCGAGCAATCTACCAATGCTCGACCTTGTAGGAGGTGGAATGGGCGGCGATTGCGCACCCCACACTCACTGTGTGATGACGCCACCACGCGCTTGCAATCGATCGAGCTGGATCGCTTGGATACGAAGGCTTCGCTCCTGTTGTTCGAGCTCCTCGATCTTACTCAGGAGCTCTTGTCCGGTTTGCAACTCGTGCGCCTCCTCTTTCGACAAGGTCGCTACCTCGTCCAACAGCTGTGCCAGCTGCTGTACCTGCGCAACTCACATTCATCGTCAGCTACTCGCAGCCGCAGTCGTACGCTTGCGCTCGCTTGTACTCGCACGTACTTGCATGGCACTGGAGCCGATCGAGTCGTTGAGATTCGTAAAGAGCGCTTCGCTTGTCTTGAGCGACGCTACCATTCGATCGGTATCAAGCTTGACGCCATCGATCGGCATACCGTGAGTTGTATTGAAGACGCTCGTTGCGAGAGTGCCATATCGCGCCTCGATTTGATCCATCGCTTGTTGTAACTGAGGCAACTCCTCAGCCTATGTACAACCAACCAACCAGTTAGTTGATACGGTCGCCTGAAACTGCGAGTGGATAAAGCCATCATACCAATGCAGCAATTTGCTGGTCAAGTTGCATCGTAAAGGTAGCACGTTCGACTCGTTGTTCAATATCGCTAACTCGCTGTTGCAACCGTTCGACCTCCTCCCACGCTGCAAGCATCGCTTTCTGTATCACGTGAAGAGTGAGTAGATCCATCGTTTGTAACGGCATGGATCCGTATTAGCGTATCTACAAACCTCAGCGTTGGCCTCTCGTTGCAAGAAGCATCGCTCGCTACGAGCATTCACGAAGCACCACTGCAGCAAGCGGGTGTGTAGCAATTGCAGCTCTCGAGTCACGGCCACCAACGAGGCACCGCTGAGCGGCGGCGCAACCGATGATACGCTGCTGGGTGCCGGCGTGGTCGCTGCGGAGGTTTGCGCTTTGCTCGCAGCCGGCTTGTGGGCGATGCTGAACGAAGTCGTCGGTGTTTGAGCGGTGATGATGGTAGGCGCCACAATGGGCGCAGCAGCGGCGACCACGGCGGCGGCAGCCGTGTTGGTGCCGGCCGACGTGCCCTTGGACGGTCCGTCGAACCGCAAGGACTCGCTCGCAAAGTCGCGGTCCAACACCGGTGAGACTGGCGAACTCACCGGTGGTTGAGCGGCGGCGGCGACCACTGGTCGAGTGGCGCCCGCAGAGAGCTCGCTGGGTGTGATCGGCCGCGACAATGACGACGATGTCGGCCGAATGATGTGGCTTGCTGCTTTCCTTCGAGCCGTGCTATCGGGGCCCACCAGTCCAGCGAGGTGCTTGGAGTTCTTGGGAGTGATCGTGGACGGCTGCAACGAGGCGGAAGTCGACGAGCCCGACGCAGGCGCCGGCACAGGTCGCTTATCTGCCGAGTCGAAGCCTCGCGCCGACGGCGACGGCAACACCGACATGGACTGCTGCTTGGCGAGGCTCATGCGTCCTTTGGCTCCTTGGACCACTGGTCGCGAGATGCTGCCCGACTGCGCTCGCACATATCCATCATCGTCGATGGCAGTCATCACGATCACCATCAGGGTCATAACGGCAGTTAGTATCTCAGCCAGCCACACGTACGCGCGGGCGCGGATCCTAACTGCGCGAATGGAGCAGGCGAATCGAAGTACCGACCTGTTGTGCGCGGTTCACGAGCGACATGTCGATGAACGAGCCGCCGCGACTCGAGATCTTTTGCAACTCGGCTCGAAGCTCGGCGGCCGATGTAACCTGCGTCTTGGAGCCGCTGCCGCCCGACGCAATGGCCGAGCCTCCGGCGCCGGGCGTCGTCGCTACCACGGGCGTCGAGGCCGAGAGCGGGAGCGATGCCATGCTCTGGCGACGTTGTGCGAACGCCTGTCGCAACGATGCTCGCGCGATCTCGGCGCTCGAGTTCGACGGCACACCGTCAGGTAGCAGTCGAGTCACAGATGCGGCGGCGCCGGTCGATCCGGTCGATGCAGCCGAGCTGTTGGACGAGGACGAGGGCGTCGTCGGTACTTGAAGCGATGCCACGGTCCTAACGGGCTTCCTCGAGATCACTGTGTACACACACGCACGCACGCACGCAACCGACCACGCCCACGACAAGAAGATCGGAGTGGCGGTATGCCAAGTGTGTCGAGCTCGGTACGTTAGAACATGGGTCACCTCGTCGTCGTGGTTGTGTGGTCCTCATCGCTACAGAACAACGAGCGAAGATATCGACAATACAGACGACGCCATCGATCCCGATCGAACCGCGCATACAACCACCCCACCCACAAGACCCATCCACCCATCCACCTCTCGCACATACGAGATAGACACTGTCGACACATCGACACATCGACATTGACATCGACATCGCTCGGCTCTATCGATATCACGAGCAACGAGGAACACGCACGTACATCGCGAAGAATCGAACGATTGGAAGCGCTGGCGCTCAGGATCATTGGCACCGACATCGTCCGGCTGTGAGATGGCGAGTACCGAGCGTGAGCGTGGATCGCCCGAGGCACTGGTGCCACCTCGGCTAACGACCGTAACGGAGGTGGGTCCCGCTTGCACGCGGTCCCGCTTGCTGAAGTCGATCGATGCGACGCTGCCGGCTCGAGCCATCGGCGTGGCCTTGGCGCCGCCACTGCCGCCGCCGCTGCTGCTGCCACCTTCTTGCAGCGCTCGCTGTCGCTGCCACTCCTCGAGCTTTCGACGACGAGGCGATGTATCTAGGTGGATCGATGTTGTTGTTGTTGGAGAGAGTGTGAGATGCTTCGATGTACGTTAACGTATCGATGAGATCGAGATCAGCGTCTATTGCGTACCTCCCATCTCAGACACCACACCACACTCACCAAAAACGCTGACACACCGAAGACGAACAAGGTACCGTACGACACTAACGCACCCACACGCTAACGCACCCACGCAGCCCGCGAACAGAGAGGAGAGACCAAGAGAGGAGGTAACGAGTGAGGTGGGAGAGGGAGATGATGCGCAGAGGCGACGGCAGCGAGTACAATGGAGCCTGCGTGCGTGGCACCGACGCCGTTAAGTACCGCCCCCAAAGCTGCCCTCTTCGGGGCGTCGGCGAATCTCGTGGTGTGCGCCTCGTGCGCAAGAAGTAGTAGTTGCTGCTGGTGGTGGTGATGATGATGGTGGTGGCTATCGTTTGTTTACTGGGGTGGTGGCAACGTAGATGGATACATAACGGCCTCTCCATTCAAACAAGTGCGCTTCCGGCTACGCGCGTGTGAGTTTCAGGTAAGCTGCTTTGAACCTGCGTGAACTACCTGGTGCATCGTTAGGGTCAACGATCTGGGCGGGTGGCGGGTGTTTATGCGTGTGTGAGGCTTTGGGTGAGGAGGAGTCTGGATCGCTTGGAGTTCTCGTAAGGATACTCGTGTGCGTTCTGCTATCGGTGGGGTTTCTCAGTGCAACGAAGGCGCCAAATATCTCGATCGGCATCTCGGGTCGGCAGCCAGATATTGCCGCATACTCCACAGGTGATTGTGCCTCCATGCACTCGGTATTCCTCTGGAGGCATCCATAGCTGCCCTCGCAGGGAGCAGTAGTACCGTCAGGCGTTCGGCTCGGAGGAGCGCCTCCGAGTGGCGCGTAGTGGGTTGGAAGCCTACGCTGGCCATAGGTGCCACGGTGGACGACGGCACGTATCCGACAGCGTGGATAGGTCCTCTTCCTCCATAGGCTACCGACACCGTGTAGTCGTTCGGTATTGTTTACATCTGCCTCCAGCCACGCGCACTCCTGCCTGCCATGCCTGAAACAACCTCTCCTTCTGTGCCTGAGCGGCTTCCGGTGACGCTGCTGTCCGGTTTCTTAGGCTCGGGCAAGACCACGCTGCTCAAGCACATTCTCAAGAACCGCGAGGGCTTGCGCTTCGCCGTAATCGTCAACGACATGGCCGAGCTCAACATCGACGCGGCGTTGATCAAGAACGCGTCGTTGCTGCAAGCGCAGGAGAAGATCGTCGAGTTCCACAACGGCTGCATCTGCTGCACGTTGCGAGAGGACCTTTTGGTTGAGGTGGGCCGGCTCGCTCGACTCAAGCAGTTCGATTATCTCATCATCGAATCGACCGGGATCGCCGAACCGATCAAGGTTGCCGAAACCTTTACGTTCGAGTTCGAGAACGAAGGCGAGGACGAGGGCGAGGATGAGCGTGAGGACGGTGAGGCCCTTTCAGGAGCTCTTGCTGCTCTCGAGTCACTCAAGGATCTCGCGCGCCTCGACTGCTGCGTGACGGTGGTGGATGCCATGTCGTTCGACGACGTGTTCGAGAGTGCCGATTCCGTGTGCGACACGTACGCGGATGCCGACCAAGATGACGAACGTGCACTCTCGAGCTTGCTGCTCGACCAGATCGAATTCAGCGACGTGGTGCTTATCAACAAGACGGACCTCGTTGCACGCGAGAAGGTTGAGCGCATCCGTGCCTTCGTCAAGACCGTCAATCCCGAGGCCGAAGTGATCTTAACCAAATTCTCGGTCGTCGACATTGATAAGATCACCAACACGAACCGATTCAGCTTTGAGCGGGCCGCGAACGCACCCGGCTGGCTCAAGTCGATGCGTGGCGAGATCGCACCCGAGACCGAGGAGTATGGCGTCAAGAGCTTCGTCTATCGTGCCCGAAGGCCATTCCATCCCGAGCGCCTGCATCAGTTGCTCGAGAGCGAGTTCGTCATTCAGGAGGCCGGCAGCGACGAAGGCGACGACGAGGACGAACTCGACGTCGAGCAGGAAGAAGGCGAGCAAGATGGCGACAACGAGGACGAGGAGGAGGCCGATGCCGAGGCCGATGAAGAAATGGACCTCGAGCTCCAAGCTGCTCGAGCTGCTGTCCATGCTCATGCCGAGAAATTGCGCGAGCTGCGCAAGAGCAACGCCAGCGTCTTCAAAGACTGCCTCCGAAGCAAGGGATTCACGTGGCTCGCGGGCCGCGAATCGGTGAGCGGCGAGTGGTCGCAAGCGGGCCTCGTGATCGAGCTCCACTGCGATGGGCCATGGCTCGCGTCCGTGCCCAGGAGCGACTGGCCGACGGGCGTCGGACTCGAGATGGTGCTGGCGGATTTTCAAGAGCCGCACGGCGATCGGCGCCAAGAGCTGGTGTTCATCGGTATCGACATGGACCAGACGCGCATCACGAAGGCGCTCGATGCCTGCCTCGTGACCGACAGCGAGTGGGCGCAGAAGGACCTACCGGATCCATGGCTCCCGTGGCCGACAGCGGACGAGCTCCTTGGTACCGGCGATAGCCATTGAGACCACCGAGGCCTTCTTTGTTGTTCCATCCCGAGTGCAAGTATAAAGGCGAAATATCTCACGCTTGTTCGTGTTGAGGGTTTGCAGCCTAGGAGCGGAGCGAATAGCAGCGAGTAGCAGCACGATAGAAGCAGCCGTAACTCCGAGCACAGCAGTCCTCTCCTTCCCCTCCAGCACGCGCAACAACCTCCTGCCACCGCGCCCGCGAGAACCGTGGCACACGCCTGCAGCACCTCCAACCCTCCCACACCATGGCAAGGTACCTTCCTCATCACCTCACGAACCATCTCTTCGCAGGGATAGTGGACGAGAATAATCTCGAGCGAGGGAGGCGCAGTCGCGTGTTGCACACCAGCGACAGCAGTAGCCGAGGGGTAGTGCTGCTACTCCTCTGAGAGAACTGCCGTAGAGGCTGCGACTCTGCCGCTGCTGCATCTCCACACTTCCTCTCTCCTTCACACACTCACACTCTCCACTCTCCTCTCTCTTTGATACACACACATACGCCGTCGATAGTCACGGTCACGGCTCAGGTAGCATGTATAAGCGCATACGTTCGTTGTCCGACAAGCGTCGTATCTTGGCCGAGTACCAAGACCTCGAGCATCCGATGCTCGAGGCCGTCAAGAAGGGCGACGCCGTCGGTGTACAGCGACTCGCCATGAACCTCGGATCGGACGCCGTCAACGAGCAGGACGCCGAGGGCTGGACGCCACTCCACGAGGCCTCGACGCGTGGTCGCGCTGATATCGTCAAGGTCTTGTTGAACTTCCAGGCCAACCCCAACGTACTCTCGCAGGTACGCGGCTCGCGTCGCTCTCCTCTCTGGCGCGCTCAAGCTCGATTCGACGTCCATCTCATATCGCGCGACCATGCGTCCATACAACGCGTTAGTTTCATCGAGCGCCCTTGCACAACGCCGCCGCCAGTGGTGTAGTCGCCGTAGCCGAGCTCCTCCTCGAGGCTGGAGCCTCGATCGACCCCAGGAACAACGTACGTAGCCGGCTGCGCTCGAGCCTCATACGCGCGCGCTCTCGCTGACCCTGGTCGCGAACACCACAGGAACAATGGACGCCACTCCACAGAGCGTGCAAGCAACAGCGCATCGATATGGCCGTATTCTTGGTCTCTCGCGGTGCCAACGTGAGCGCTCTGACTGACGTACGTCGCGCCATCACGCCCACAAACGCGCGCGCATCGCGTATCGAGTATCATCGTCGCGACCTCCATGTCAAGACACCGCCACCCAGACCGCTAGAGTGGCGGCTCTATTCTTGTCGGTTGCTTCATTGCCACCGCCGCCGCCGCCGCCGCCGCCGCCCCCATCTATCTCTCAATACCTCTCTCGCGGCTACTACTCCTCCTCGCGATTATTATTGCGCCAGCCGCTGAATCAGTGTTAATATTCGTCGGCGCTGTTTGTTCGTGCCGTGTGGTGTGGATGTATTGATGTTGGCGGCCCGCGCGCGCGCACACACGCATCTGCGAGCATGAGCCCAATCGAACTAACGCCGCTGGAGCACGGCTCTGTCTACGTGTGTTCTTGACGGCCGACGGCAACGGGCCGTTGTCCGTTCGTTGTACGGAACAGAAAGGCGAGACTCCGACCGATCTCCTGGTGAGCTTCGCCAACAAGCAACGCGTGTTGGCGGCCGCTGGCAACGAGGACGCCATTCGCTGGATCGAGGTGCACTCGCACGAGGAGGCCGGCGCCCACAAGGTCCCGTGTCCACGATGCGGCATTCAGATGAACTCCAAGTTCAACTTCTGCGGCATGTGTGGCGCTCGAATGCACGGATCGCCGACCGCCACACCCACGTCGCCAACGCAACGACCGCTCCGAACCTCACACGACCCGACGCAGCTCGCTCTGTAATCTCCATCCGTCTCTCTCTCCCTCTCTCCCGTCGCGTACGTGCACGGTTCTGAATACCTCGTTCGCGTGTCGTTGTCAGCCTTCAACGGTTGATACAGGCTTAGTAGGTGCCACTGTGATAGTGAGTACTCGGCTATGCGCTTGTTTGTGTTTGATTCGGGCTTCTGTTCACGTCTGCCCATCGTGTCTAACTGCCTTTCCGTCTGTCTGTCTGTCTGTCTGTGTCTCTGTTGGCTCGCCCTATCCTGTCTCTGTTACTTTCTTAGTAAATTACTGGGCTCTATGAGATAAACTGCGATCGGCTCATGGAATGAATGAATGGAATGTATTGAATGACCGAGTGAGCAATGATAGGAACGAACGTGCACTACGTCGGCGCTCTCCAGCAGCTCACAAGCTCGATCATGACACGTAGAATTACATGGCAACGGTACTCATCACAATGAGCACAAAGATACATACAAACATCAACATAAACATAAACATCAAGCAATCTACCACTCTGCCGAGGAAGCAAACGAGTGCTCGCCTCCACGACCGCGGCTACCTCCACGACCGCCACGAGCACCGCCTCGACCTCGAGTTGCCATCGAGGACTGCGGAGCCGCGGTTCCAATCGAGGAGCCACCACGACCTCCACCACGACCTCCACCACGACCTCCACCACGACCACGTCCGGCGCTCGGCGTACCGGTGGCGGTGGTGGTGGTGGTGGTGGTTCCCGGTGCCGCTGCAGGCGTTGTAGCGGTGAACTTGGCGAGTAGCCTGGTGCGTTCGGCCTCCTTGCGCTTGCGCTCCTTCTCGTTGGCCTTTCGGAGCTTGCGCTTCTGCTTCTCGCGTTCGCGCTCTTCCGGGGTCGGCTCGACGACAGGCTTCGGCTCCTTGGGAGCACGTTGCATGCGTGGCGCGGTCGGCTGCACGAGGGCCGGGTTGGTCTCGGCCGAGCGCTTGGGCCAACGCACGTAAAACGTCGGCTTGGGTGCGATCGAGGCCTCGAAACCTTGGAGGTAGAGACGCTGTCCCGCGGCGGCGCAGAGGCGCTCGCGCACTTGAAAGTCACACAGCTCCTTGATGGCGGCAGTAGCCGAGGCCTCGAGCTCGTACGTGACAAAGACGTAGCCCTTGTCCCACGAAGGCTTGGTGTTGGCGATGGTGCCGTACTCCTTGAGGATCGACAGCACCAGCTCACAGCGCTTCTCGCGTGCTTGGGCGCGACGCTCGAGTGACAGACTCGCGTCGGCGTCAATGTCGTCAAACGTCACCTTGCTGACAAAGATCTTGCGGCCGGCCGTGGTGCGCTCCTCGAGCAAGATCTGCTCGCGGTTGGTGAGAAACGCTTGGCGCTTCTCGTTGCGCTGCTCCTCGAGCCACTCCTTGTGCTTGGCCCACTCGAACTTGCGGCGACGTTGCTCGATCTCCCACTCCTCCTGGCGCTTGAGCCACTCGAGGTGCTTCTGCGACTTGGCCTCGCGTTCTTGCGCATGCTTGGCTGCACGACGCTCCTCGGCCTTGGCACGCTCCTCCTGGCGATTGCGCTCCTTGGCGATCTCGACCTCGAGCTTACGCTGTTTGCGTCGCTCGATGGCGTCCTTCTCGCGCTGAGCCTTCTCCTGTCGCCGGCGGCGGTGCTCGTCAGCCGCTTCCTGGCGCTGCCATTGAGCGAGGAGGTTGGCCACCTCGCCGCCGGTGCCCTTGCTCTTGCTCTTGTTCTTGTCCTTGGTGGTGCCAGTAGCCGAGGAGGAAGCTGAAGAGCCTTCGACTTGTTGCTGCATTCGGTGAATGCGCAGCAAGTAGTGAGTCTCTTCCTCGGGCGTGGGAGCGAGCAACTCGATCAGATTCGAGAGGTCACTCGAACTCCCACTGGCACTACTCGAGGCAGTGACAGCAGTGGCGGGAGTGATGACAGAATCTTGAACCAACGAGTGCACGGCAACAGCAGTAGTAGCAGAGTGATTGGCGTTGGCGTTGTTGTTGTAAGCCGAGGCAGCAGCGGCAGCCGCTCGTGCGCACAGCTCTTGTATCCTGTCGACAGGCTCGGGAGAAGCAGGCAACCGATCGAGAACAGTGGCACTCGAGCGGTTCGAGAGCTTGGAGCGAGTATGGCGAATGTTGTCGCTGGTATCATCGTTGGAGCTGGTAGCCTCGACCTCGGCAGCACGCTTGGCGAGCCCGGTGGTGCTCAGCACCTCGTTGACTCGTTGCTTGCGCTCCTCAGCGAGGCGGAGGCGCTTCTCCTCCTCCTCGCGCTTGCGCGCTTCGGTCTTGAGACGGCGGGCCTCAGCCTCGAGCTCCTTCTCTTGTCGGCGACGATCGGCTTCTTCTTGTTGTTTGGCGAGGCGCGCTCGGTTGCGTGCAAGACGCTCCTCCTCGCGCTGCTTCTTGAGCTCGCCCAGGACGACGGTAGAGCGGGGGCGCTCGCGATCATCGTTGCTGTTGCTGTTGCTGCTGCTGAGGGATCCGACACTCTCACGAGGAGAGAGATTGGTATCGGCATCGGTGCCCCAGAGCAGCGCACTGAGCATGTCGACTTCGCTGTCGTCGACCTCCATGATGTTGTCGCTGCTCGGCTGCCAGTCATTGGAGGCTGCTGCATTGTCGGTGCCGAATCGATAGGTCGATCGGCGGCTCTCGAGATACGCCGCAAAGTCGTTGCTGCCAAAGAGGTTGTCGCCGGCACTCGATGCAAGCTTCGAGCCATCATCCGAGGTGAAGAGATCGAAGCCGCTCAGAAGCTCATCGGGCTCATCGGGCTCATCGTGGTCGTGGAGCGACTCGGCGGCTCGGCTGCGCGTGTCGCTGGTGGAGTTGGTGGCGGCCGTGCGGGCGCGCGGAGCAGAGAAGGCGTAGCCCTCCTCGGGAAGCATCACTCCCCGCGCCGCCGAGTCGACAAAGTACGAGGGCGGCACGATCCAGCCATTGAAGCTGGAGGAGGTGGCCTTGGAGTCGGGCTTGGCGGCGATCAGATGCGTGCACTGCGAGCCGACGAACGACGACACTTGCCCGCCATGTTGGCGGATCGTGGCCGTGAGAGAGCTCTTATCTCGAATTGCAACGTCTCGAGCAAACGCCACCGTGCAGCCAGCAAACACCTCGGTCGGCTGCTGAGCAAAGAGACCCATGGTGGAGGCTGGAGGAGGTGCGCGCAGCTTCGGGGCGGAGGGGAATGAACGCCTGCCTCACGCAACGAGGCGCCACGAGGCAGGCGACGTGCCCGGGGTACGTTCGGTGTTCTTACCGACCCGAATAACCCCGGAATGAGCTCAATCAACGGTGGCTGCTGTTGTGGTTGTTGGTGTTTGGTTGTTGATGATGTGGTGGTGGAACACTGGGTATTTGTATCGCAGGCAGTCGTGGAATGAAAGAGGAACGAAGCAGATTACGCAGAAGTGAATGCACATGAACAGTGAATAGGAAGGTGGTTTACTTGATGTGATGATACAAGGGGGCGAAGAGAACTGGCCGTTGGGCTATCAAGCTCTCTCACGTCGGAGTGTGAGCTGCTAGTTATTGCTACAACAGAAGGAATGGAATGGAATGGAATAAATGCACGGATACGAGAGCTACTGCGCCTTGGTGGCCTCTTGGTAACGACGCGTGGCCTCGCGCGTGTACTGCTCGCTTCCCCACATGCCGGCAGCAAAGGCGTTGAGCGGGCTGTCGTTGTT
>Ga0209935_1004791_pt1 | contig 12072 bp, 16 predicted proteins | sample ThiBio_1000_plan_2_FD_183958 | JGI IMG/M metagenome (GOLD analysis project Ga0209935, IMG submission 183958) | Wastewater bioreactor microbial communities from Cape Town, South Africa - Thiocy_cont_1000_plan (SPAdes) | ecosystem: Engineered > Bioreactor > Thiocyanate-remediating >... | reverse complement strand
GCCCATTATCTCGTTCCTCATCTAACTCGATTCGTTGTAACCAACAAGTAGCAGTAGTGGAGGTTGAGTCGTTGTTATCATTGCTTACTTCCATTCGGTCCGAGTGTTGATGCGTGCGTGCGTGCGTGCGTTCACGAGCGAGCGAGCAAGCAATGCAATGATGGATCTCGAGAGCGCATGGTCGGATTGTTGATGGTGGTACCACGTGAGTGAGAGTATCTTGGTTGTTCGGTGCTGGTAGCCACCTATCCAATGAACCAATCGACCCGACCAACGCAATCGGGAATGAGATTACTCGAGCACATCGAGCGAGTCATCGAGAGTGTGCATGGCTCGCAGTTGCTCCTGGAACTTGTGTGCATCACACGCACAACCGAACGGAATCTACGTTCGATATCATTCATATCAACCAAGGGCGCATGGATGAATCAATCAGTATCATCCACCGATCACTTGATTGATTGATTGATTGAATCGGTAGTTGATATCGATGGTCGTACAGCCTCAGAAGCGACACACGCCATGCAATGACTGCGAGCACACGCGTCACACGGATGCTCAGCGAAGGTCGGCCAGTGTTGCACCGAGAGCGCCGAGCACTCGCTAGTCGGGTTCTCATTGCAGAACTCCTGTGGGGGCGTCATGATGATCAGATGAGATACCGATCTCGAAGCAGCAGGCGTCGTGATAGAGCGAGAGCGTGTACCATAGAGCAAGGTGGCGGACACGAGTCTTCAGCTGATGCCAATGCAGCCACGAGGAGTACCAACATGGCGATCATCAACGCGAGAGTTCGAGTAGTGGTTGACGCCATAATGGTGATGATAGTAATAAGTTACGGACAAGGTCCAGATGGGTAGATGGATGGAGAGCGATGGGATGGATATGAGCGCCACAGGGACAACAACGAATGGGAGAGGATGATGTCATCGCTCGTGCTTGGCCTCATGTGCTCTATCTATCCAACCAATCACAACAAGTCTGATCGAAACCAACATTCAATATCCAATGGTCAATCAGAGTGTGCGACAATATCGAGTCACTCAATTGGTACACTGAGCATGATGATGATGATAAGCTGGCAAAACAGGAGGAGCGACTCATCGAATCACTCGCTCGTTCTCTTCATTGTTAGAACAACGAGATAATAGGTATGAATGAATGAATGAATGAATGCATGAATGGTTGAATGCACGATAGGTGGTAGGTGGTAGTAGTATAGCAGCTGTTGTTGTTGTTGATGATGTTGATATCTTGTGGCGGTTACTGGTTGTGATCGATCGGTAGAGATGCTCTCGACGACATCGACGAGGAGGAGAATGGGAAGAGAAGGAGTTTGAGGGCAGCTCATCAGTTGGTTGGTCGGTCAGCCGTCGTATGGATTGTAGCGTGTGTGTTTCGTATCGGTCTTGTTGTTGTTGTTGCTTGCGAAGGATTTCGTATGATTCAAAGCTCTTCTGATTTCGGAGGTGTTGGTCGTGTGCGTCGTGGTCGCTTGTCTCGTCGCTCCCAACGACTCAGTCGCTCTTGCAGAGCCTCGAGATGCTTGCTGAGGATTTGTTTCTCGCCACTCACCAATACCAGACGATAATATGATACATCACTATTGCTGTTGTTGCCTTCTTGCTCAGTGTTGCTGCTTCTCCTCGCTTGCAGCTTGCTCAGTTCTTTCAGATCCTCCTGTCGTTTCGCAGACGCAGCAGCAACCACACGTGTCGGGAGGTAAGGCGCACGAATCGGGAGGAGATGGGATGGGGGCATGTAGCTTTGTACCGATAGCGTCGAGGGATATGCTCCGAGCATGCAACGCAGCAACGATACCACAGACGACGTTGCTTGTCGGTCAACGTCGATCAAATCTCCTCCTCGAGATGGTTGCTCGCGTGGTGCTCGTGCACCGATGCGATCACCGCGTGCCATGGCTCGCGCGAACGCATAGAGACCGTCCAGGCTCTTGGGGTTCGAGCTCAACACAAACGACATGGTTCTACGTATGTCATCACCAACGTAGATATGTTAGATACCCATGTGATAGATAGATGCCATCGCGATTCGCAGCCATCGTACCCTCCAGCTCCCGAGCTAAACTCGTCGACCATGTCCTCAAGATCAGCCTGCGACAGCTTGGCCTGGTTGATGAAGAACCTCTCGAACGGGCATCGCGTCGTCGACACGGAGAGCGTGAAGGTATCGGCATCGTTGTTGGGCACCGCGAATCCGAATTGCTGCAGAAAGTGCGCGTTGCTGCCCTTGCCGTACGAGCCGAACACCTGCTCGTTCTCGGCAATGTCGCGCGAGGCCACGAGCGCCAAGCCGTCGTTGGTGATCGAGTACGAGACCGACGGATCGTGGTGGTGGTCGAGCATGTCGGCGACCGGCACCAAGGTCCAGCCCGAGCGATGTGCGAAGGCACGCGAGATCACGACCGACATGGCCCAGGTCCAGTCATCAGCCGTGAACTCGTGCTTGCTCACTTGTTGCAGGATTGGGTGCACGAGCGTCCATTGTGCTGCCAAGGTGCGCTTGGACTTGATGGTGTTGTCTGATGCGTGTGTAGGTCGGTTCGCTCGTTCGTTAGATACGAGTGTTGTGCATTGATACGATATAGAGAGAGTGTGTGCGTGCGTGTACCATAAACTGGCGAGCCTCGAAGGAGTTCAAAATCGGCTGCAGAGTACGACAATGGAAGTCCAATGCGTTGCGGCAGAGCATCTAGACACACAGGCACACGGCTCGCGTAAGATACTCGCCAGCTCTTGCCATTCGGTGGCACGAGCACCGCATTCGCGTCTACAGCAAGCAAGCAAGCAAGCACCGCTCGACATACCGATGTAGGCTCGCCACTGTGAGTTGGGGTCGATCTTCTCGAGCAACAGCTGGAAGGCCACGACGGCGGCGGCAGCGAGCTGCGAGGCATTGCCATCGCGACTCTCGCTGAACTTGTGGGCCTCCAACGCCGCCACGATGCGGTCTCGATGGCCCTGCTTGGCGACGTATGCATCGTCGAGCCAGTATTGCTTGCCGACGAATAGTACCGTCTCGTTCTCCTGTGCCAGGTGGTGAGGATCAGGATGCGATGGATGGATCGATGGATGGATGCGATGGGTGGGTAGGTAGGTACCTTGATATCGTTTGCAGCGACCACTCGTCGAGAGGAGGCAATGTGCAGATGATGGGAGCTGGTCAAGTGATCGCGTGCCCAATCGTTGAGACGCGAGATACGATCGATCTCGCTCTCGCTCGATGATGAAGATGACGATGATGATGCCGCCGTAATCAAGAGAACCACCACCAACGAGATGGATAGTAGAGTAACGGCACTACCGCGGACACCACCGCTCACGAGTGATAGCGGTGCCATGAATGTCGCGGGAGATATTTGTGTATGTGTATGTGTATGTGAGAGCGCGTGTGTGTCTGTCTCGTTCGTCGTTGGAACGATCGAGGTGGACGCTACGCGGCAACTCCACGATAGCTCGCCGTCCTCCTCGTACGATATAACCGCTACAACTACCACCGCCACACCCACACCACCACCAAGAACAACCAGAGTAGATCTCGGTCTGGAGGCGCGCAAAGGCAACACGGAGGCTCCCTCTCGCACACACACACACGCACACACACGCTGCTGCTGCTGCTGCCACGAAGAGAACAAAGCACTGAGAGAAGGAGAGGGAAGCGAGGAGAGGAGATCGCCTGAGGAGATCGCTCGCTCTGCGGCAAAGTCTTTGCGTGTGGGTGATGACGCGGCGTAGGGCACTGGGGGCTTACGGCTCTCTTCGGTTCCCGCTCTTTCTCTCTCTCCCTCGCGCTATTGATCCGACACAATGGATGGATTCGATCAACCTCTGTAAACGCGCGCACTACGGCGCTAGTCTCATGTGTGGTAGAAGCGCAAGAAGGGCTCAACAATCAACAGTGACTGAGACAGTGGAGGAGAGAGAGGAACGACAAGCAAACACTGCCACTCGACCAACACCATCCACACACACTACATGATGTGGCACTTTTTGCGCTCACCTTCGTGCTGCTGCTGCTGCTGTTGTTGTTGTTGCTGCTGCTGCTGCTGAGCCTGTTCCTGCTGCAGTCGTTGTTCTTGCTCTTGTCGCTCCTTATCGAGTTGTTCTTGCCGTTGATGTCGTTCTTGGACGAGCGAAAATTGAAACGGAGAGGCTCCGAGAATGGCGTTGATGTCGAGCTGCTCAAAGATCAAGAACAACAGCTCGTTCGGAAGGAGCGAGAACGACGACCACGATGCAATCGATCGAATCATCGTCATCGTGAGCACGATCTCCTTGACAGCCTTGGGAACGCGCTTGCGTCGCTCGATGCTCCATCGAGGATGTTCTTGAATCGGCGAGTTCCAATCAACATATTGCACAAGAAAATACGATAAGGTCACTTTCATGCGAGCACTCGACTCAATCTCGACTGATCGAAGGGAGGACGTACTGTGATTGCGAATCAATCTCGCAACCTCCGAACAAAGGGCGTATTGAGCAGGAGTACTGCCATCATTCTGGAGTCACCGTGTTGCATGAGATTGATGCTGAAGTTCATCGAACCACGGGAAGTGTAGCACGTACATTGACTACCGACTTGCTGGCACCCTGATCAAGGAGGAACTCGGCGAGTAAGTTGGGTTGGGGATACCTTGCCACGAGATGGAGAGGAGTGCACCCTTGCGAGTTGAGAGCATCGATGTCGGCGTCGCGATCCAGCAGGAGCTCGGCGCATCGAGTATGGCAATTAACTCGAGCCCGGGTACAATGAAATGATACGAGATGGAGGGGCGTATTGCCTTGCGAGTCTCGAGCATTCGCATCAGCGTGATGATCGAGCAGGAGCTCGACGCATTGAAAATGACCTTTGGATGATGCGAGATGGAGGGGCGTATTGCCTTGCGAATCTCGAGCATTCGCATCAGCGTGATGATCGAGAAGAAGCTCCATGCATCGAAAACTGCCATTGGATGATGTGAGATGGAGAGGCGTATTGCTTTCCGAGTCTCGAGCATCCGCATCAGCGTGATGGTCGAGAAGAAGCGCCACGCCTTCGTGATTGTTATTCGCGACTGCCAAATGCAACAGCGTGACGCCTCGCGAACAAAGACCATTGGTGTTGGCATCTCGAGCAAGAAGAAGCTCCACACATTGATGATGGCGCTCCAATGATGCGAGATGGAGGGAACTCTGTCCTTGCACATCACGAGCGTCGATATCGGCAGCTCGATCAAGGAGGAGCTCGACGCATTGAAAATGACCTTTGGATGATGCGAGATGGAGAGGCGTATCGCCTTGCGAATCTCGAGCATTTGCATCAGCGTGATGATCGAGAAGAAGCTCCATGCATCGAAAACTGCCATTGGATGATGCGAGATGGAGAGGCGTATTGCCTCGCGAATCTCGAGCATCCGCATCAGCGTGATGGTCGAGAAGAAGCGCCACGCCTTCGTGATTGTTATTCGCGACTGCCAAATGCAACAGCGTGACGCCTCGCGAACAAAGACCATTGGTGTCGGCATCTCGAGCAAGAAGAAGCTCCACACATTGATGATGGCGCTCCAATGATGCGAGATGGAGGGAACTCTGTCCTTGCGAATCGCGAGCGTCGATATCCGCGGCTCGATCAAGGAGGAGCTTGATGCATTGATGATGACCATTCGACGATGCATGATGAAGAGCCGTCCGGTTCGTGTTGTCAACGGCATTGATGCTGGCACGTCGATCAAGGAGAGAGCGAAGGTCTTTCAATGATCCTCGTTCTGATGCGCGAAGGAGGAGGTAGTCGCGTGATGTCATGCTCGCTCTCGTGTTATCGCGTTGGTGCGCGACGGAGGACTGCAACAAGAGATATCGACACGAGTCCTCACTGCGATCAACGACGACCACGTCGAGGGCAGGAGGGAGGAGGAGAGACGTGAGCGAGCGAGAGGCAGCGAGCAACTGACTTGCGCGAGAGAGAGAGAAAAGAGGGGATGATCGCTCGTATGATTGGGAAGGTGGTGGATTGGATCTGGGGACAGGCCTGATGATGGCACACATGAATGATTGGGTGGATAGGATGGATAGGATTACAGTGTATTCGGATCGAAAGGCCTACTTCAAGCTACACAAGGTAATCCGGCCCGGATTTGTTGGTTAGCGACACGGCTCTCTGTGTGTGGGTACCAGGAGAATATCCAGTGCGAAGACGTACGATCTTGGCCGCCACTTGTGCTCCTGCTGCCGCTTCTCCAGAGACGCTCGAACAATCGCATCAATGTCGATCTCCTCGAAGATCAAGAACAACAGCTCGTTCGGAAGGAGCGAGATCGACGACCACAACGCAATCGATCGAATCATCGTGATCGTGAGCACGATCTCCTTGACGGCCTTGGGAACGCGCTTGTGTCGCTCGACGCTCCATCGAGGATGTTCTTGAATCGGCGAGTTCCAATCAACATATTGCACAAGAAAATACGATAAGGTCACTCTCTTCGCGAGCACTCGACTCAATCTCGACTGATCGAAGGGAGGACGTACTGTGATTGCGAATCAATCTCGCAACCTCCGAACAAAGGGCGTATTGAGCAGGAGTATCGCCATCATTCTGGAGTCACCGTGTTGCATGAGATTGATGTTGAAGTTCATCGAACCACCGGAAGTGTTGCACGTACATTGACTACCGACTTGCTGGCACCCTGATCAAGGAGGAACTCGACGAATAAGTTGGGTTGGGGATACCTTGCCACGAAATGGAGAGGAGTGCACCCTTGCGAGTTGAGAGCATCGATGTCGGCGTCGCGATCCAGCAGGAGCTCGGCGCATCGAGTATGGCAATTAACTCGAGCTCGGGTACAATGAAATGATACGAGATGGAGGGGCGTATCGCCTTGCGAGTCTCGAGCATTCACATCAGCGTGATGATCGAGCAGGAGCTCGACGCATTGAAAATGACCTTTGGATGATGCGAGATGGAGAGGCGTATTGCCTTGCCAATCTCGAGCATCCGCATCAGCGTGACGATCGAGCAGAAGCGCAACGCCTTCGGGATTGTTATTCGCGACTGCCAAATGAAGCAACATGATATCTCGCGAACAAAGACCATTGGTGTCGGCATCTCGAGCAAGAAGAAGCTCCATGCATTGATGATGGTGCTCCAATGATGCATATTGAAGAGCCGTCCGGTTCGTGTTGTCAACGGCATTGACGCTGGCACGTCGATCAAGGAGGAGCTCGACGCATTGATGATGACCATTCGACGATGCATGATGAAGAGCCGTCCGGTTCTTGTAGTCAACGGCATTGACGCTGGCACGTCGATCAAGGAGGAGCTCGACGCATTGATTATGACCAATCAACGATACATGATGAAGAGCCGTCCGGTTCTTGTAGTCAACGGCATTGACGCTGGCACCTCGATCGAGGAGAGAGCGAAGGTCTTCCAATGATCCTCGTTCTGATGCGCGAAAGAGGAGGTAGCCGTGTGATGTCATGCTCGCTCTCGTGTTATCGCGTTGGTGCGCGACGAAGCAAGGAAGACAGGCCTTGCTTGCCTGAGCGACGGAGGACTGCAACAAGAGATATCGACACGAGTCCTCACTGCGATCAACGACGACCACGTCGAGGGCAGGAGGGAGGAGGAGAGACGTGAGCGAGCGAGAGGCAGCGAGCAACTGACTTGCGCGAGAGAGAGAGAAAAGAGGGGATGATCGCTCGTATGATTGGGAAGGTGGTGGATTGGATCTGGGGACAGGCCTGATGATGGCACACATGAATGATTGGGTGGATAGGATGGATAGGATTACAGTGTATTCGGATCGAAAGGCCTACTTCAAGCTACACAAGGTAATCCGGCCCGGATTTGTTGGTTAGCGACACGGCTCTCTGTGTGTGGGTACCAGGAGATTATCCAGTGCGAAGACGTACGATCTTGGCCGCCACTTGTGCTCCTGCTGCCGCTTCTCCAGAGACGCTCGAACAATCGCATCAATGTCGATCTCCTCGAAGATCAAGAACAAGAGCTCGTTCGGAAGGAGCGAGATCGACGACCACAACGCAATCGATCGAATCATCGTGATCGTGAGTACGAGGTCCTTGATTGTCTTGGGCGCATGGCTGTGTCGCTCGACGCTCCATCGAGGATATTCTTGAATCGGAGGTCGAATCAACATCCAGCACATTCAGCGAGTGGTATTGCGAGCTGGCGGGCGTACTGTGATTTCGAAGCAGCTGTACAACGAGGCGCGGATGGGAATTGGAGGCATGCTGCTCGGGCGTGCGGCCTTCGTGCTGACGTCGTATCGATATGCGTGTGGAATGAGACTGGTGTGAGGGCAGCGCGCGCGACGATAGCGAGAGATTGAGACGCACATCGAAGATCGAAATATCGGCACCGTGATCGAGGAGGAGATTGACGCATCGGTGATGGTTATTGCGTGCTGCGATATGGAGAGGGGTTTGGTTGAATGTCGTGCGCGCGTCGATGTCGGCGGCTCGATCAAGGAGGAGCCCGACACATTGATCATGCCCATTCAGCGATACGAGATGGAGTGGCGTGATCTTGTTGTGGGCACGAGCATCGATACTGGCATGCCGATCGAGAAGGAGCTGTATGCATTGAAGATGTCCGTGCATTGATGCATGGTGCAGCGGTGTGTTCTGGAAGAAGTCAAGAGCGTCGACATTGGCGTGTCGATCGAGCAGAGAGCGGATATCTTCGAGGGAGCCTCGCACGGATGCACGAAGGACAGCATCATCGAGCTCTTGTTGATGACGTCGTTGTTGCCGTTGTTGTTGTTGTTCATGATGATCCATAGCTATCGATTCGTGGCTCAATCAAAAGCCGAGTTCAGATGGAAGGCCGAATGTATGGTTGAGAGATGTGAGCGAGCGAGAGGAAGCGAGCGACATTCCTCGACTCTGCCTCATCAATCAACCAATCAATCAATCAATCCAAGCCAAGCGAACCTCCACAAGCTCTGCCTCTCTTGACTCAATTACATTACATTGGATTGCATTGAATGGAAGGATCGATGCCAGCCTCAGATCACATGACATGGCATCGACGGTTTGGCTCGTTGCTCGGTTCTTCCTGTTGTAGTCGTCGGCCTTCTTGAGATTGCTGGAGACTTGGTTGTTGTTCTCGCTCTTGCGGCGGTCGTTTCTTGCCAGAGGCTCGGAGAATGGCATTGATGTCCAGCTGCTCAAAGATCAAGAACAAGAGCTCGTTCGGAAGGAGCGAGATCGACGACCACAACGCAATCGATCGAATCATCGTCATCGTGAGCACGATCTCCTTGACGGCCTTGGGAACGCGGCTGTGTCGCTCGATGCTCCATCGAGGATGTTCTTGAATCAGGATGGAATCAACGATCAACGAGTGATATCAGCACACGCACGAGAGATTGGAGGCTGTCGATGTGAAGCATTCGAGCACGTACCAAAGTTCCGAATGAAGCTTGCAATGGCCACGTTCTGCGTGCATCCGTCGGGAGTACGGCCTTCGTTCTGATGGCACGGTGCAGAGTGAGACCGTGAGGCGGTGGGACATACGATTGCCGGATGCGACAACAGCGCTGTTGGAACGTACATTGACGACCGATTTGTCGGCACCGCGGTAGAGAAGGAGCTCGACGCAATCCAGGCGGCGATTGGCAGAGGCGTAGTGCAGAGGCGTTTGGCGGTAAGTGGTGATAGCGTTGATGTCGGCATCTCGGTCAAGAAGAACCTCCATGCATCGGAGGTGGCCGTTCGAAGCAGCATGATGGAGTGGTGTGTACGTGAAGGAATCAAGCGCATGGATGTCGGCATGTCGATCAAGCAGGAGCTCGATGCATTGATGGCTGCCTGTCGCAGCAGCATGATGGAGAGGCGCTTTGTTGTTCGATTCTTGAGCATTGATGTCGGCGTGTCGATCCAGAAGAAGCTCGACACAGCGAGAGCTATCGAGCTGAGATGCGAGATGGAGAGGCGTGCTGCCTTGCGAGTTTCGAGTGTTGATGTCGGCATGTCGATCAAGCAGGAGCTCGACGCATTGATGATGGCCCTTCCAAGATGCAACATGGAGAGAGGTGTTCCCTCGCGAATCACGAGCATGTATGTCGGCATCTCGATCAAGAAGAAGCGCAAGGCATCGATGATGACCACTCGTTGATGCACCATGGAGAGGCACAATGTTGTTCGAATCGGGAGCGTTGACATTGGCATGTCGATCAAGCAGAAGCTCCACACATTGCTGGTGACCTCTCAATACCGCAAGATGAAGAGCCGTCCGGTTCGTGTAGTCAACGGCATTGACGCTGGCACGTCGATCAAGAAGAGATGGAATGTCGTCCAATGATCCTCGATCTGATGCTTGAAGGAAGAGGTAGTCGGGTGATGTCATGCTCACGATCTCTCCCTCTGGTGTTGTCGTGTTGTCTTCCACGCAAGGAAGATAGCCCTTGCTTACCTGAACGATCAACGACGGCCACCTCGAGGGGCAGGAGCCGGGAGGAGAGATGTGAGCGAGAGAGAGGCAGCGAGCAACTAACTCAATCGATCCGAAGAGCTGCATTGAATTGAACTGAGTTGCATTGGATTCGAGGCTTTACTCGTTGGTAGGCTACATATCACTACATTCTACTGCCACACACCAAACAAGCTCGCTGGAATGAAGGGTCGATGCATGATCGAGGCCGAGGCGGCAGCTGGTGTGGTGCCGTTCTTGAGGGCCTCTCTCAGCGCCAGCAACTCGGTGAGGTCCGATTGCTCGAGTTTCGCGAGGCTGCTGTCGGCTGCGAGAGTCTCGAGGTTGCTCTCGGGAACGATGAAGATGTTGGCTGCATCTCTAGCTCGTGTGTGCGCGGGCGCGTGTGCCAGTGAGCGGGCTTGACGACAGAACGCCGCAGCCAGCACACGTACCTCAGGATCTCGAACTTCTCAGTGACGATCGGGCAGCTAAAGCGAGACACGAGCGTCTTGAACTCGGTGATATCTCGCATCAGCTTCATGCCGCCGAGTCCGAGAGACGGTGAATTGCGCTTAATGTTGCGCAATATCGATCTGACCCAAGAGAACGAATCCAGTTGATTGTATAAGCGAGAGCGAGTGTGGAGTGGACGAGCGTCATTGGTGTTTACGCTGCGAACGTACGAGTACATGCCACTGCCAAGCTCGCTCAGGAAGGCCTTGAGGTTGTTGCCATCGAGTGATAACACCAACGCATTGTACTACAATCCCAACACACTCCTAGCATCAGAAGCGAGACTTTGACTGCCATCCACAAGCACCAAAGCGCACGTACATGCGTGGTGATGTACTCCACTGCCTTGAGGCAGGCCTTGGTTGGTTCCGAGGTGCTGAAGCTGCTGTCGTCCGCGATACGAAAGTCGTTCTTCTGTTGTGTGTTGAGCAGCAATCTCTCGAATCCTCCGAGCAGCACTATCATCGATCGAGCTCTGCGTCAGATATCGAAGAGTCTTTGAGCGAGCGAGAAATATGGAAGTTGTGAGTACCAGTGAGCGAATGATTCAAGCCCGTATCGATCATGGCCTCGAGAGCCGAGATACGTTCGTTCTTCTCGAGCACTACTTGGGTCTGTGCAGTCTCAGAACTGGCGACATTTGCAATCTGTTTGTGCATTCGCCATCATGAGTGAGTGAGTGATTGTAGGACGGCGCGGCCAAGGCATTCTTTGGACGTACGACGAACGAATGAAAGTGACGCTCGAGAAGGATAGCAACTTGGTTCACTTGCTGTACGACCGAGAAGAAGCGCGACAGCACGGCATCCATGGTCGGAGAATCTTGTTGTGTGTTGGCAGCTAGTGGTTCGAGCGCCGACACGGCTCGAGCCAGCTGCTTCTTGACACAAATATCAACGAGGTACCGTAGAAGTGCTGCATGCAGTAGCTGCACGCCTCCAGGTCTGTGTGCGTGTGTCGGCTGTCAGCGTTACTCTCAAGACTGACACAGCAAGCAAACGTACATTGCCTCGGGCGACAAGATATGTCGGCATCGTGAGATCGATTCCTCTGCGGCATGAGTGAACGAGATGGCAATCTCACCTGCATCATCGTCGACCACGATATCGGTGATCTCACGTCGAA
>Ga0209935_1004790_pt1 | contig 12074 bp, 22 predicted proteins | sample ThiBio_1000_plan_2_FD_183958 | JGI IMG/M metagenome (GOLD analysis project Ga0209935, IMG submission 183958) | Wastewater bioreactor microbial communities from Cape Town, South Africa - Thiocy_cont_1000_plan (SPAdes) | ecosystem: Engineered > Bioreactor > Thiocyanate-remediating >... | reverse complement strand
ATCTATCTATCTATCTATCTATCTATCTATCTATCTATCTATCTATCTATCTATCTATCTATCTATCTATCTATCTATCGTGATCTATCTATCTATCGTGATCTATCGTGATCTATCGTGATCTATCGTGATCTATCGTGATCTATCGTGATCTATCGTGATCTATCGTGATCTATCGTGATCTATCGTGATCTATCGTGATCTATCTATCTATCTATCGTGATCTATCTATCTATCTATCTATCTATCTATCTATCTATCTATCTATCTATCTATCTATCTATCTATCTATCTCTCTCTCTATCTATCTATCTATCTATCGTGATCTATCTATCTATCGTGATCTATCTATCTATCGTGATCTATCTATCTATCGTGATCTATCTATCTATCGTTACTTATCAACAATGATTACTGATTCCATTCGGGTTACTGTAGGGCTGGATAACGCTGGAAAGACCACGCTGATGTATGCTGCTGTGATATCGCGACCAGCAGCACCAGTAGAGCATCCTAACCTTGCTTGCTCGCTCGCGATCTCCACGCAGACACAAGCTCAAGTACGGACAGGTGAAACTCTTCACGCCCACGCAACGTGCACAGATGGAAGAGATCGTGCTTGGTCGAGTTCGATTTCGAACGTGGGATCTAGGAGGTTCGTGATTGGATGCGATCGAGCCATCGTTGCGTTGATCCGGGGGAGAGCGAGAGAGCCATTCGATTGATTGGAATGGATCATCGACGCAGGACATGAGCAAGTGAGGACGCTATGGCGTGACTACTTCTTCGAGACCGATGCGATCATCTTCATGGTCGATAGCGCTGATCTAGAGCGAATGGAAGAAGCCAAGCAGGTTGGTTGGTTGGTTGGCTGGCGCCATGCATTCGAGTGGAGTGGAGTGGCACGATGTATTGAATCGATGGTTGGATCGATGGATCGTGTCGATACTAGGAGTTGCATGGGCTGCTGGAAGACGACAGCCTCGAAGCCACGACCTTCTTGATCCTCGGCAACAAGAGCGACAAAGAGGTACACATCGATGGCGCCTTCGAACCTCGATTGGTTGATCGATTGATTGATTGGATGGATGGTTCGTTGGTTCGTTCGTTCGGTGCCAACAGGGAGCCTTGGCGCGAGAGTACTTGATCGAGGCGCTGGGACTACAGAACTACGAGATGGGCAATAACACTCACCTCAAGGACGTGCGCTCGATCGAGGTCTTCTCATGCTCACTGGTCGAAGGCACCGGAGTCGCGGAGGGCCTCGATTGGCTCGCCGATTGTATCTAACTGGAATCCACACTCAAACACCCTTACAAACCAACAAACAAACAAACAAACAAAACAAGCCAATTTGGATCGCAAGGTCGTTGTAGTACTCCATGGAGTGTGATTCATGATGGCACGGCATCCAGCGATGCTTGTGGCTTGGATTGGATTGGATGATGTCATTCTCAGCATCGACATTCCATATCGAATCGAATCGAATTGACGGATTCTGTTCCTGCCCAACCAATACGCCAGCTCGTCAGCGATAACTAACCTCACCAAGATCAGCCAACCCTCCACCACAGCAGTCCAGCCTTGAACCAACCAACCACCAACCACCGCCGGCTCGCTCGTTCTTTCCACAAGAGCTTCGATCCCGCGCTTTTTTCGCAGTTGCTCATCATTTTTCGTACTCGAGCAAGGTTTTTTCCTCAGGCGACCTGAGAGCGCGTGTTTTCATGGTTGGTTCATTCTGCTCGTTCCTCGCTCACGCACGCACCTCTCTCTCCCACTCTCTCTTTCGATCTCGATCACATACGCACACGGGTCATAGCTCCCAGTGCATTGAACCATCTCTTTCATTGGATCGAGAGTCGAGTAGCTAGAGCTCCACCCAGTCCATACGATCAATCTCCCATTTGATCAATAACGAAGCAGCAGTTGTAGCAGCAGTAGCAGCATCGATCGACACAGCAGTCGTCTTCGTACCATGGATACCAAGCCTGATCTGGGTGTCAACGAGGTCATCACGCTCAAGTTTCTCGATCAAAATGGCGATGTACGCACATACCAACATCACTACCGACGAATGATCGACTCGTATTGTTGGCTCACGTTCACTGGCGGGTGGCTGGGCGGTCTCTATCTCATCATCATCGTCCTCATCATCATCGTGGTTTGATTTGATTGATTGATTGATTGATCGATGTCGATAGGTGCCAGTCGAGATCAAAGCGCGCAAGAAGACAAAACTCGACAAGCTCGTAGACGCGTACGCCAAGCAGCGTAACCTCGACGTCACGGCGTTGCGTATCTTCCACAATGGACAACGACTCAATACGGGACAATCACTCGCTGAGGTACCCCTCTCCTATCGCGAATCTCTCTGGAATCTGATTGATATGCTCATACCGATTGGATTCGATTGGATTCGATAGCTACAACTCGAGGATCAGGATCAATTGGATGTGATGGTGCAACAAGTCGGAGGGGCTCCATGCCACTGCTAGAGCCTCCTTCATTGACGCCAGCCAGCCATCCATCAAGCCATGTAGTCGTCTGTTCTTGCTCTCTACCTGCGTGTGAGCTCGTGTTTGTGCGTTTATGCGTGCGCGTATGTATGTGCGTGCGTGCGTTTGTGTTCTAGCCGATGCTCGAGATCTCCGCATCACGTGACCTCCTTACTGCCACTCTCCAACGTCAATCGCCCACGTCATCATCAACATCAACTACTACTACAACTGCTGCGCATATCCGCTGCAGTACGTGATATGGCGGCCATCGTTGCGAGTGTGTCCCCCTTCCTCGGTCTTGTAACACTATATCCTCCTCAAACAACGAACCCGCCAGCCTACCCATCTATTTTCATCCTTCAACGAGTACTCTCGCTCACTCACGCTTGTATTGAAGCCGCTGGGGAATCTATCCACCACCACAACCACTACTACCTTCTACGCTTGAAAAAGTGCCTTGCTACCTCTGAATGCTGGCTTGCTTACTACTACGACGATGACAAAACTTGCTGCTGGTCAGGCACGACTCGGTTGGATGACTCAATGTGAGTGCGAGAGTGTGAAGAGACACGGGCCTACTCTACTCCGATGCGAGTGGGTTCACATGCACGTCCTTGACCGCACGACCCGATGGATCAGCGAGCAGCTTGAACTTGGCATCCCACTCGAGCGCCGTCGGAGTGCTGCAGGCGACACTCTTGCCGCCAGGAACCGTGGCCTGAGACCAGCAGGAACACAATCACAGGCCGAATTAGCCCGTGGTCACGAGAGAGACTGAGGTCGAGATGATGATTCGTACCGCAGCAGATGCCGAAGGGAAGTGCGATTCGAAGATGGCACGATACCTATGGATGGTGGATTCGCGAGGAACAGGAATGAGCAACTGCTGATGCAGCCAGCAGCCATCCTGCACACATGGAAGCGAGAGAGAGGGAGAGGCGTACATGTAGGCCTCCTTGGTCAACGGCGTGTTGTGCGGGAATCGATGCATGGCAGATGCCATCTGAGCGTCGGTGACACGAGAGTTGGCGAGCTCTTGCAAGCCATCGATCCAGCCATATCTACCAATGCCAACACGAGATCAATCAAGATCGAACGAGTGAGTGAGAGACAGCGTTGAAATCATATAGTGGCTCACTGGATCGTACCCGACACCATCGGAGAACTGCTCCTTCTGACGCCACAAGACGTCGTTCGGCAGGTAAGGGTTCTCGGGCGTATCGAAGGCCTTGCGCAGGATATGCTTCTCCATCTTGCCGTCGCGAATCAGCTTCTCGCTCGGATCGATCATCATCGCCACTTGGAGGAAGTCAATGTCGAGGAACGGCACGCGAGCCTCGACGCCCCAGGCGGCCGTGGCCTTGTTGGCACGCAGACAATCGTATTGGTGGAGGCCTTGGATCTTGCGCACGGTCTCCTCGTGGAAGGCCACGGCGTCGGGAGCCTTGTGGAAGTAGAGGTAGCCTCCAAAGACCTCGTCGGCGCCCTCGCCCGAGAGCACCATCTTGACGCCCATGGCCTTGATGCGACGAGACAACAAATACATGGGGGTCGAGGCGCGGATGGTCGTGACGTCGTACGTCTCAATGTGATAGATCACGTCGCTCAAGGCATCGAATCCTTGCTGCACGGTGTAGACGAACTCATGGTGCACCGTGTTGAGGAAGCTGGCGACCTTGCGAGCGGCCGCGAGATCCGGCGAGTTCGACAGACCGATCGAGAACGAGTGCAGTCGAGGGAACCAAGCCTCACTGGCGCCCTCGTCCTCGACTCGACGCTTGGCATATCGAGATGCTGGCACCATCGTCATCGTCATCGTCATCGTCATCGTCATCGTCATCGTCATCGTCATCGTCGTCAGTACCGACCTCTTATGGTCTCACGACAAGAAGGACAACGACAACATACCAATCGATGCAATCAACGATGAATCGAGTCCACCGGACAACAACACTCCATACGGACAATCGCACATCAATCGACGAACGACCGCCATCTCGAGTGCCTTTCGCAAGCGCGTGAGGTCCAATGGTTCGCGAGGCACGAAGCCCGGCTCATAGAACGACGGCTTGTAGTACTGGAACAAGCCCTTGTCGCGAGTGTACGCATGACCCGGCGGGAAGATGCTCAGCGTCGGACACTCCTCGACGAGCGCCTTCATCTCGGACGCGATCCACAATGATCCGTGACGATCGAATCCGTAGTACAACGGCACGATACCTGTCGATCACGAATTAGAGATCGGCAACGAGATATTCCAATGGGAGAGATAGTTCAGTGTACCAATGGGATCTCGTGCGGCAAGGAACTCGCCCGTCTTGCTATCGGATATCACAAAGGCATACATTCCACGCAAGCGTTGAACGAGCTCCTCCTTGTACTCGAGGTACAACGGCAGCACGACCTACGCTCCACCAAAATATCCACCACCACCAAAATATCCACCACCACCAAAATATCCACCAAAATTCCAATGTTTTCCAACAGAAATCGCACTGCTGTCAGCGCTTCATGATGGCGATCATGATCGATAGAACAAACAATCATTTGTGCGTGGAATGAACTGCACCATCGCTCGTGCGTGAGGTGCAAGAAGCCGCGAGACCCACGCACCTCACAGTCAGACTGTGTGCTGAAGGCGTACGGCGTAGCGAGCTCGTGCTTGAGCTGCTGGTGGTTGTAGATCTCGCCGTTGATGCTGAGCGCCACCGATCCGTCGGGAGTCAAGAGAGGCTGCTCTCCCGAGGTCATATCGACGATCGCGAGACGTTCGTGCGCCAGGATCGAGCTGCACGGAGCGCTGCCGTTTGCGCCAGCAGCGAACTCCTGCACGTGGATGCCGCTCCAGTCGGGACCACGATGACGAATGATCTTGCTGTACTGGAGGATCTTCCTGGAGAGCGGCGGCGTGTTTCAAGTGAGCCAAAAGGCATTGCAGGGATGGGATGTGTGGAGTGAGCGGGGGTTGAGGTAGCGTGAGGTTGATGCTTGAGCCAGCGAGAGAGAGAGAGACAGTGTGGTTGGTGCGTGTTAGTTGGTTGGTTGCGTGCTCCGAACGACGTACTTGCGAAGCTCAGCGCCATCAGCCGCGCTCAAGAGGACAGCGAGGATACCGCACATGTTTGTCGTTGGTGTCTTTGTGTCGTAGCGATAACTCAATCAGCAATCAAACGCGTGGGTGAGACACACGAGCGAGAGCTGCAACTATCGGCAAGGCAGGGAGAGACGGCGTGCGTGGCGTTTGGTGCCTCTCTTTTATCCGCCGCTCGGCAGCGCAAAAACTTGAGGTTACTTGAGCAGGAGAACGAACGCGAACTCGAACGCGAGATATCCAGGCCAGGCTTGCTCCTGCTTGGTGGTGCTAGTGGTGGTGATGCACGGTATGCTGCGTGAGACTACGGTTACAATAGCGATGGTGTTTATAACTCCCTCAGCTCCCTCAACAACTATCAAAACTCTCAACGCAATCAATATCTCTCTAGCAAGCAGCTCCTCTATCTTCTCCCTCAATGGATTGATGTGTGGATGGTGTGGTGTGGTGTGTGTGTGGTGTGTGGTGGGGGTATTGACGAGATGGTTGGCGGCAGCGGCTAGAGCGCTCGCGCGCCGTCGAAGAGGACGATGTATGTGCGCTGTTGACTGCTGGAACGCGACTCTTACATCACATTACCAACAGGTGCTCGGTTCTCGCACGGCAAGGTCTCGTTGACTAACGCTCGACTCGTTCAAGGGAGAGAGTCAATTTTCTGTGCGAGCACGCCAGCCAGCCAGCCAGCCAGCGAGTGAGAAAGTGTACTCCAAGTCTAAGCCAGAGCAACCACGCCATCGAGGTGTACCTGTTGCGCCCAGGCCGCAGTGGTCTGCAGCTTCTCGTCGTCGACCTGCATCGACTGGCTCAAGATGGTGGAGTAGAGCGGCGCTCGAAGCACGGGCGCAACTCCCTCATGCGTTCCCAGTGCGTCGGCAATGTCACTATCATCACGAGGTTGGTTAGAGAGGCACGTGGTCGTTGCTGCTGCGCGAGCTCTCGCACTCACGAGTAGGTAGCTACATACCCAATAATGCCCACCAGACCAGCCAAGACCGTCCTGTCACGCGTCGGGTCGCGCCACACGTACTCGATGAAACCCAGCAAGTGTTGCAAGTACGGCAGGAACGAGGCAGCTGATTGAGAGCGAGAATGTAAGCACAAGCAGTAGCAGCGGCCAGCCCCTCAACTTGCTACGTACCATTGTTACCAGCGCTCAAACCGCTGATGATTCCAGTGTAGGCATCAAAGACCGACGAGCGCAGCAGGTTCAAAAAGTCCACGTTCTCCTCGTACGACTACACAGATGCATGCAAGCATACGAACGAGCGTGAGTGGAGCAGGTCCCTTTCACTCGACGGTCGAAGGAATACGTACGGTGTCGACAGTGGTCTGCGAGGCGTCCTGGAGAACCGGGCAGATGAACTGCAAGAAGTGGTCGATCTTACCTCCGAGAGCAAGAGCAATGTCACCAAAGGCGGCAATGCACGCGCACTTGGCTTGCTTGTTGAGCGTCGGGATCTGGAGTGAGTACATCATGGCTCCGATGAGGTCGCCACTGTACTGCACGATGCCCTCGCCGATCGCTCGGCACACGTCACCGACCACACCGACGGCGGTCAAGCAGACGGAGCTCTCCTCGTGGCTTCGCAGGCCGAGGATCAGCACTTGATGCAGCTGCGGCATCACGGTCGGTACGATCTCCTCGAATTCTACGTTCATCACCACGCGATGGAGGAGGTTGGCGTTGGAATCAGTCGGACACAAGACGCTCACTCGGTCACTTGCACGCGTGTAAGCTGGCACACAACAACATACGCTGAATCAAGGCGCCGAACAGACTCAGGGCCTCCTCGTGCACCGTGTTGGTCTTTGACTGGAAGATCGAGAACAAGAGCTGGATCGTGGGGTTGATATACGGACGGTACTCGGCGCCGAGGACGTTGAGCGAGTTCTCGAGCGTGCAGCAGAGGGCGGTCTGCAGTTGGTTCTGCTGCTCCTTGTCGAAATCGGGCGAAAAGGTCGCTTGCAGTCGCTCGAGGAACTTGGGCACGAAGGCATCGATGCAAGGGCGGCAATCGACTGGAGCGGCATTGATCAACTCACCGATGGTCTCGTAGGCCGCAGATCGGAGGAGGTTGTCGTCATCGTCATCGCTAATGAATCCAGCAGCAATACACAATGTTGTGGCAGTAGTTGTGTATGTGTGTGAGAGAGAGAGAGAGAGAGAGAGAGAGAGAGAGAGAGAGAGAGATGGCGGTGAAATGCAAGGATCTGTCGACACGAAAAGCCCATGGCCTCACACACACACGTACCGATCGGCCGTCGCCAGCAAGGCAGTGAACAAGTCGAAAAAGTACTTGGACAAGGGCGAGGTCTTCTCGTCGGCCTCCTCGGCAAAGATGAGGATCACGTTGTGGAGCGCCCAGGTGGCGCTGTTGGCAACCTTGGGAGGCTGCGAGAGCGACTGACCGAGAACGTTGATGACGACATGCAGCACGGGCTTGATCGAGTCGGGGTGGAGCTCAGCGATGCGGCCAAGCGTCCAGGCCGTGGTGTCGCGCACGGGCTCGCTGGGGTCGGTCGAGAGCTGCTCGACAAACGTGGCGATCGCGTCATTCATCACGGACGCAAAGGCCTCCTCCTTCGGGCCATCGAGAATCGAGCCGAAGGCCAGCGTAGCAGCCTCACGGAATCGCCATTTCTAATGTTCCCCGTGTGGTGGTTAGCGATGGTGGTGGTGGTGGTGCGGCGTCAAGAGTGTCACGCAACAGCTGTGGAAGAACGTACGGGATTCTTGATGTTGGCGTGGATGAATGGCATCACGACCGGAACGATGTTGTTGCCGACGGCCGAGGCAATGAGGCCCAGGCACGCACCGGCAGCCATGGCGGGATTCCACGTGTCGGAATCGACGTCCTCCTCCTGCTTGGTGAGCGTGGCAGTGAGGACATCGATGAAGCCCGGCATCGTGATGGCTCGTGCGATGAGTGTGTGGCAAATACGCGAAGGCGTGCTGCCCGGTGGGAGATCGGCCTCGTCATCGAGGATGCTGATCTCCTCGTCGCAAACCGTCGACCAGAACTCGATGGCCTGCAATGCGACGACCTCATCACCGTCGGGAGCCGAGATGGCCGCCATCGTGGCCTGTAAAACATTCAGATGGCACAGTGTTTTGGTTTGTTGGTGAGATTCGAGATGAGGGAGGAGTCAGAGAGAGGAGGGAAGCCTCGTGGTACCTCGTAGATGGCAACAATGTAGCCAGGCAGCTTGTCGTAGTAGTTGTCGGCAACGACCACCAAGCACTCGTATGCAACGCGGCGGACTTTGATGTCAGGATCGGCGGCAGCGTTGAGAATCTCTCGCATGATGTAATCACGCTCTCCCTGCACACCCCAATCGACACGGTCAGCTTCGAACGTGGTCGCACACGCAACGCAAAGCAACATACCTCGGTGTTAAAGTTTGCACGGACGAAACGGAGCGAGTTCAACAAGGCAACGATGGCCACACGCCTGAGATCGCCCACGAGCGCCATGCCCGAGATGATGGCAGTCAAAATGTTGTTGGCAAGGTTCTCGGGGATCGCTTGCGGGCTCTAGAATGCGGTGTGCCACGGGTCAGGCCGAGCGAACGGAGATGGAACACAGCGAGGTGAGCTCGAATCAGCAGACGACGTACAATGTCCTCGCACAGGTAGCCGAGGGTCTCGAGCGTGCCGTGCTTGACGTAGTCGGTTCCCGAGCGCATGTTCTCGAGCAACACACCAATGAGCTCTTGCCACTCCTTGCGCTCGAGCTCAATGACGCCGATCTTGGCACATGCCAGCGCGGCAGCATGGCGAGCCTCAGCGACAGCTGTGTGCAGCGAAGCCAAGATCTAAGCGAGCGGCAACGAAAATAAGTCAGACCCGAGGAGCCGCAATGAATATGAACGAGCGAGGCACGGTACACACCAGGTTCTTGATGGCAGTTCGTTGGTCGATAGGGATGTGCATCCATCGCACAGCCTTGGTGAGGGAGGCATACTCGTCCTATTGAGAGAGAGCAGCGAACACGAGGAACATTAACCGAGCTGCCTCACGCACGATGATCGGAGCTCTTGTTTGTGGGTGCTGCTGCTGGCACCGGAGTGAGGAGATAGCTACGTACACGCTCGACCGAGACGCCGTTCTTGATCATGATACCGGCGAATCCACGGCTGTCTGGTGTGGCATGCTCGTTGTTGAGTTGTGTGGCGAGAGCATGGAGATACAGCGCCTACACGCAGACACCATCATCGAGCACAACCAATATCACGATGAGTACCCAGCTCCGCACGCATAAACTCACTCGAGCATATGCAAATGTGATTGAACAAGCAGCGGCGGCGCTTGTTGATGCTGTTGATGCTGCAGTAGTGTATCGTGTGTTCGTTCGTTCGTTCGTTCGTTCGTTCGTTCGTGAGGTCGGGGTGTGGCGGTGTGGCGCGCATACCGTGTTCTGGTTCTCGAAGGCCTTGAGCTGCTCGGTGGCGGCCTGGCGCTGCTGCTGTGAGACTACACCACGAATCATCAATGAACGGGCATTAGAATCGAGAGATCGAGAGTCAGGCCGTGCGTTTGGATGTGTCGCTGGCCATGCGGGCATCGTACTCGGTCCCGAGGACGACAAGAGATCGAGAATCTGAATGACCTCCATGATGACGATGGATCTCGCTCACGGACGATGGAGACGATGGAAGAAAGAAGGCGGCCCGATACAAGCACGACGACACCGAGCGGGTGGAACGAGCGAGGCTGCGGCGGGGGGAGGCGGGGAGCACGGGAAGCTTCGGCTGCGAGAGACAGACACAGCGACACGTGGGTGTGTTGCGCGGCGGTGGTGGTGTAGGAGAGAGAGCGCGGGCAGCAAGCAACAGAGCCGCCTGTGCTGCTGTGGCCTTAGCACTGAGGCGAACGAGAGGCGCAAAAGGGCGGGTTCTTCTCCGCCTCAGCGGGCAGAGTACGGTTCCCGCCAAAAACCCGAGCCTGCGCCGTGAGTTGATACCGAATAATCTCCATGCCCCGGGTGAGGGATGGCGAAGATATCGAGTGCCCCGGAGTGTAAGGTGGTGGTGGGGCTTGCTATTGGTTTACGCTGGGAGGCACTGGTTGCTCTTTCGATCGCTCGATCGCTTGTTGTTTGGTGCTCGCGCGCGTCTGCTGCTCGCTGAGGAGGTGGAAGAGAAGGAGGGCAGATAGCAGAGAGGCGAGGAGGGAGCAGATAGGCAAGGCCCAGGGAGTTAGAGTGAGTCGGTGGAAGTGTGTGTGGAGTAGTTGGCGTATCGTGGTGTGGTGGCACGTTCTACAGTGTCAGCAAGCAAGCAAGCAGCAGATATCTCGGATATCAGTGAGTGTTGCTGGCTCTCTCGCTCGCTCTTGATATCTGTCTCGTTCTCTCGCGTGGCATCAGACTCGATCGGTTGCCTGCGTGCCTGCGTGTGTGCCATCCACGGTAGCGCTCCACCACCACCATGTCTGCCAAGGATGATTTCCAAGCTCGCCTCGCGGCCATGAAGGAGCAGCGAGAGGCTCGTCGGCTGCAGCAGGCCACCCGCTCGGCCTCCGATACCGCCGCGCCTCCTCGACCATCGGCGCCTCTCCCGTCCTCGACCACCTCCACTCCGACGACGACGCCTAGCACCACCACAACCACCCCAGCAACCACCACTGCTGCTTCCGCTGGTGCAGCTGCCAGTACTGCTTCGACCTCGTCGCCCACGCTGTCGGTCGCCTCGACACCGACGAGGGCGCTGTCGTCGCCGAGTCTGCTGGCGACGAAGCCGCTGCCGTCGCCCGCCTCGGCCACTACCTCGAGCTACAATCGAACCTCGTCGTTCGGCTCGGCTGCTCTCGCGAAGCCCATGCCTACGCCTCCAAAGACCACCACGCCGACCACGAGCACGAGCGTCGCCGCTGCATCGCCTGCCACCTCGTCGGCAGCATCAGCGGGCTCGACATCGCCCACGACGCCAGCCGCCTCAGCCTCCTCCTCCCCCACTACAACCCCCGCATCTGGATCTACCTCTGCGTCTTCCTCTCCTTCCTCGTCGTCGCCTGCAACCACCTCCGCCTCGACCTCGTCGAGCGCCAAGCCGACCTGGGGCGTTGGACAATCGCCCAAGTCAACGGGGCCAAGCTGGCGTGCCACCAAGAAGGTCGACACTCCGGTCATCGATGTCGGCGCGAACGGTGTCGCCGCCAAGCCCGTGCCGCCCGTTCCCGCGGCCGATGCAGCTGCGCCTACACCTGTCAACGGTAGCGAGCCGAACTGGAAGCAGCTGTACGAGACCGAGATGGTCACTCGCCAGCACTTTGAGAAGGTCATCCAAGAGAAGGTACTGCCACCTCCCTCTCGTCCGCTCGCCCTCGGCCCTTGATGCCTGCTTCTCACCACCGTCTCCTTCCTGGCGCTCTCAGACTGGCGAGCTCTCGGCCTTGAAGGAAAAGATCATGCAGCTCTCGCAGACCGACGCTGCCAAGGAGGTGCTCTCCAAGGGCGGTAACATGACTCGCGAATTGAGCT
>Ga0209935_1004789_pt1 | contig 12075 bp, 22 predicted proteins | sample ThiBio_1000_plan_2_FD_183958 | JGI IMG/M metagenome (GOLD analysis project Ga0209935, IMG submission 183958) | Wastewater bioreactor microbial communities from Cape Town, South Africa - Thiocy_cont_1000_plan (SPAdes) | ecosystem: Engineered > Bioreactor > Thiocyanate-remediating >... | reverse complement strand
TCGGAAAGGAATCATCCTCCTCCTTTTCTACCTTCTATTCAACCCTTCGATCCATCGAACCCCCGGTCCCGGGTCGAGGTTCATTCGCAGGATTCCGCGCCACTCAACGAGATCGACACGAAAACGCCAAGCGAAAGAGAGGCGCACTCCACACACGATAAACCGCAACGGAAGTTTCTCTCAGCCAACCACTCGATGCAGTGCGACATCGGAAAAAGTGGGTGGGAGTAGGGGAGAGTGCTGAGGAGTCACGTACTCGTCTCTGGTTCTGGTTTTCATTATTTCGTTGTTGCCCCTCACGTGCTCGCACCTCTCGCATCGCCACACACGCACACTCGCGAGTGAGAGTCTATCTCGATGTGGAGCTCGTCGCGTATCGCTGGCGCCTTGTTGGCGTTGGTGTTCATCTCGTTGGTGGTGATCCCCATCGTCGAGGCCGGTATGAGATCGAAAATTCTCTCAATCTCGATAGAGATCATACCGTACTGATGCATCATTCGATCGCTCGTGCGCACTCTCGCTCTCTCGCTAGCTTGCCCGCATAACTGCAGCGGCCATGGAGTTTGTAGCCACAACACCTGCACCTGTAACGCTGGATACACGGGCTCTGATTGCTCGATGCGTAAGTATTTAGTTTTCTTTCTTTTCTTTGGAGAGATCTATTATTTGTTGATTGCTGCGATCTCTGATATGATGATCTATCGTGATCTATCGTGATCTATCTATCAGGTATCGTTGCGTTGCAATCGGGTCAACTTCAAGAGGACTCGTTGAACACGTTCACGTGGCGTTATTACAGCATCGTGGTACCGGCCGGCGCGTCGGCGCTCAACATCACGGTGCACCAGACCAACGCGTGGGGCGACGTCGACACCTACGTCTCGCGCGGCACGCTGCCGACCTTCACCGACTATCTCGCCCGAGACATCACGACCAACAAGAACTACGAGATCGCCATCTCGCCTGCGCCGCCGGGTACCTATTACATTGGCCAGTACGCGTACTTTCATGTCGAGTACACGATTCAAGCCGATATCATCGGTACGTGTCGTTGAGCTTCGTTTTCGAGCAGCTGGGCGCGAGAGATCATCGATCTCAATCGCTCGATAGCAATGCAATGATGTATCGCTGCTGCTGCTGCTGCTGTTGTTGTTGTTGTTGTTTCTACAACTATGTATGATACGACGTCATTAACTTGATGTTATGATGATGATAACGATGGTGGTGTCATTATCGTCTCTCACACTCTCACTCTCACTCTCACTCTCACTCTCACTCAATAGTCTCGTGCGCCGTTGATTGCGGAGAGCATGGCTCGTGCGTCGGAGAGTCGTGCCAATGCCACCCGAACTGGAGTGGCGAAATCTGCAACGTTTGTACGTGGTCCTCCTAACCTCGAATGCCATACATCGACCTCTCGCTCGCTCTTGCTGATTGTCGAGGATATGATACGATTGCGGTAGACGACGAGCTGCTGGTGTCAGGTCAGACGGCCTACAACACGGTGCAGGACCAACAGTGGGTCTACTACCACATCAACGTCAACGCGCGGCAGACGATGCTCATCCACGTTGAGCAGAACCCGGCTCCCAACCAAAACTGTGACGTCGATGTCGTACGTAGCCGAATGCTCCGTGAACGAGTCGCTGCATCTCATTGACTCTTGTGTGTGCGTGCGTGTGCGTGTGCGCGTATGGCGAGTACAGTACGTCAAGAAGAATGAGTTCCCGAGCATGTTCGACTTCAACTTTGCCAACGCCACCATCAACCCGATCACCGAGCTCTCGCTTCGCGACCCTGGAGCCGGTCTGTGGTACATTGGAGTGTACGGCTACCGCGGATGCGCCTTCAGCATCGTCGTTACGGTCAGCGAGATGCAAGGCTGCCTCTCCGAGTGCTCTCGCCATGGCACTTGCATCGGCAATGTCTGCAGCTGCAACCCTGGATTCAGCGGCGATGCATGCGAGAGCAGTACGTCTACTTTTCGAGAATGAGAGCGCACTTCTCTCTCTCTCTCTCTCTCTCACTCTCGCTCACGTAATCAACCAATGTGTAGAGGATACTTTGATTCAACTCGGTGTTCCGGAGACGGGTTACGTCGGCCGAACTGAATGGAATTACTACAAGCTCCAGGTCGACACGACCAACAGCATTCTCGTGTCTGTCTCGCAAGACTCGGCGTCCGCCGATTGCGATCTGTTCGTCAAGCGCGACAGCAGGCCATCGAACTTTGACTTTGACTACTCGAACCTCTCGTTCGAGCAGTTCTTCAACGTCACCATCAACGACCCGAGTACCGCCACTTGGTACATTGGTGTTTATGGCTGGACCGACTGCGGCTACACCATGACTGCCTCGATTCCGAGTATGTTAACGCTCGCTCACTCTCTCTCTCTCTCTCTCTCTCACGCTTGCACTCGCACTCTTGCTCACTTGCCCTTGCGTGCTCCAGCCACTTGCGCTTGCGCCGAACCCTACCATGGCCGCTGCGCACCCAACTCGGCGCAGTGCATTTGCGAGAACGGCTGGTCGGGCGACCGCTGCGACCAGCAGGAGAACCTGATGCACAACGGTGAGGTGTACTCGGATGGAGTGACGCTCAACCACTGGCAGTACTACCGCATCACGGCCGACTCGAGCGCCATGCTCATCTCGATGAAGGAGTCCGAGACCGTCGGCCGCCTGTGGTTGTTTGCGAGCCTGAACGGCTTCCCGGCGCTCGACTCGTACGCCAAGGCCGACATCTCGACCAAGAGCGAGTTCCACGAGGTGCACTTTGTCTTTGAGGAGCGTGGCCGTCGTGTCTTCTACATTGGTGTGTATGGCAGCCCGTTCTCTCCTACCGAGGTCGAGATGCCATTCACCATTACTGGTACGTACCTGATTCAAGTGCCTGCATTCATGCATGCAACACATTGCTAACGAGCTCACGTCGGTTTATAGCTTGGGCTCCTCCGTTCTAAGCCTCTATGCCTCAATCCTCTATCTCAAGTTCTCGCCATTGTAGAACCACCTCCAACTCATATCTCCTTCGTCCTCGAACCTCCCTCCTCCTCCTCCAATCCTCGCGCGAGTCTTCATCAATACACCTAACCTCTCCCTCTCCCTCCAACTATCTGTCCATCTCTCTCGTTGTTTGGTCGTTTATTTGTTTGGCACCACTGATGGAGTAGTTGTCACGCACACATGCGCAGACACACACACACGCACGCGGTCTTAGTTGTTCTTCTTGGCGCCATCGACGGCAGCGAGAGCGCACAAGATGCGCGAGCCAGCAGCCACCATGATAAAGAACGGCACAATGATCCACAAGCCATTGGGGACCAAGTACAAGGCCACCAAGGTGCGCAGATCGTTGTGACCGACGTTCTCGAAGCCCGACACGATCTCGAGTCCGAGGTACAAAATGGTCTTGGAGACCGTCATGGTGGCGGCCGTGAATGCGGCCAACACCGAGGCACGCGATCCGCCGAGATGCAAGAAGAACGCCAAGAAGCCAACCGCCACCTCAAGCAGATTGATCCTGTGGGTTCGATGGCAATGTAAGCATGAGATGAGTAGTTCGTGGTGACTCTCTCATGGAGTGGCTTGATTGGTTGGTTGATTGATTGGTTGATTGATTGATATCACGCGTCGTCTCGCTCTTGAGAGATGTGACAACACTCCGAGAATACCCCGTAGATATCCTATCTTATCTATCTAGCTCGTGGGATATCGATATCGATATCTATCTGTTTATCGTGATCGATATCGATATCTAGCATCTCTTGTGGTATCTTGGAAGGTATGATGGTACGTACAGAGATTGGGTGAGACAGAAAGCGTCCTCGAGGTTGGCGTAGACCTTGTCGATCGAAATGTACAGCTCGTCTGCGGTGTGTATGTGCGCGCGTGAGTAGATAGAATCATCCAGCATCAAGAAATATCACAAGCATAGCGAGAAACGATAATGGAGATGATGTTGCCAGTGGAGTTTCATAGGAGCTGTTGAGAGACCAAGATCCTATCTTGGTTTGAAGGAGAGATAGATACGTACACGGGCCAAAGAAGTGAGCGTACTTGCCGCCAGGGAACGAGTCCGGTCGCAGGAAGACGAAGGCGCCGTCCCAGAGCACCACCAACTGCGACACGACGAACCACACCCATACCCACCACGGCAAGAAGTTGAAGCCCTTGCTCTTGGCTGGTGCAGCTACCGACTTGGGGGCCATGTTCAGAGAGAGAGATATTGAGAGCGAGAGATGCTGCGAGCAAGAGAAGGCAACGACACGAATGAAGAGAGAGGCCCTTCTCTCTCAACTCTCGATTGTCGTGTATGTTCGAGCTCTTCTATCTAACTAACCTCTCGGTCATAGATAGTATCACACTCTCTGAGTTTCATGATAGAGATAAGGCCTCACTATTGTACTGGATAAAAGTCATTGAAAGAGGAGATGAACGGCTCACTCACATCAGGCTATGTGTGTGGTACTAGTGCGCACACTGACAACCTACTCGTGCTTGGGTCGCTTGACGGCTGCAGTGCTCGAATCGCCACCACCACTCTTTCGCTTGCTTCCTGTTAGTGAGAACTCGACCTACGCACGAGAGCGATTCCGATATGTGTCCAGATTAGTTTAACGCAGTAACAACGCGAGACGCACGTAACCATCGCATTCTGTACCTTCTTGCCGCCACTTGCACCACGATGAAGTACACCAGATTTGCCGGACGACGTTGTAGATGACGATCCCGAACTCGTATCGACTTCGGTCACTGGTGCCTTCGTTCCACCAAGCAACTCCGATGTACTATCGCAGCAGCAATCAGCAAATCAGAATACCGAAATGGCCAATGGAGAAGGATGGAGTTCGAGTTGAGAGCAGTACGTACTTGATCAAACCCTTCTTGCCGCTCAGTACGATGAATGGCGATTGCTGCATCTTGGTCTTCTCTTGAAGCTTCGCCAAGGTTCCCAACGGTGTATCGGTGTTGCTCATGTATCGGAGCTTCATTTCCTCCTCGTATTGGCGCTTCATTTTCTCTTGCTGTAGCAGTCGGACAATCGTTAGCCAATGCACTGGCGCCATCTTGATATCAAGACGAATGACATGAGCATACCTTGCGCTTGCCTGGATCTTTGCCGTGGAACTTGTACGACAGTTGTCGGAAGGCTTCCTTGGGAGTGAGCAATCGTCCGTATTCATCACGATACTCGAGATTGATTCCCGGCGCTGGATCGTCTGAAGATTCTGGTGCAATCTGTAGACAGTTCAATCGTTAGATTCACCAAGCAAGGGGAGAGGGAGGAGAGAAGAGTATTTTCTGCACATGGTACGTACATAGTCAGTTCGACGACCGGCATACATTTCGGTGTCCTTCATCGAGGGAGGAGCGGTTTGGCGAATGACACGAAGCGTAGCACTCAAGCTATCGGATACAAGAGCTTCCTCATCTCCAATGGCAGTGCGCCCGGTCGACCCATTCCTGTTGGAATCGTGGCCATCTTCTTCATCATCATCGTCATTGTTGCCTTCGTCGCCACGATTGCCAGTGCTTTCGATGCCATGCGGCTTGGAGTAATCGGTATCCATAGTGTCGTCGTTGTTGCTGCTGCTATCGCGCTCCTTCTTGACCGAAGCCAGCTCGGGTTTGATGCGTCGCTCGAGTTGATCCTCTTCGAACTCCTTTTGCTTCTCGAGCACGCGACAGAACTCTGTCGTGTCGGTGAGAATGAGTTCTTGGTCGGTTGCATCAGCGGTATCCATCGACGATGATTGAGCCACCCTGCGCTTGGCAAGCGACTCGGCAATCTTCTCGGCGATCGAGCTCTTGCTCTGTTGCTGCAAGAGACGCTTCTGCTCGAGAGCCTTCTTTCGAGCCTCGGCCAGCGATTGATATAGTTCATCGTCATCCTACAAACAACATGTGAGGATACGAAAGTAGCGATTCGCATGGATGATGTTGCTGCTCGCGTACCTGCAACAAAGATGCCTCGTCCTCATCGGCCATCAATAGTTTGGTGGCATTCTGCGACTTGATGACGGCGGCCTCGTACGCCGCATCCTTGTTCTGTTGCTCCAATGCCTTTCGAACTTGTTCCTATACGTCCATGGGGTTTTCAGTCAGTCAGTCAGTCGTCAAACAACAACGACCATACTGTATCAACGCTTGACGGCATACTTGCTGTTCTCTCGTGCTACTGGCACGAGAGCCATGATCGGTTCCAGTCGAATCAGTTGGTGCGGTATCCTCCAGGATGTCGCTCAATCGAACCTTCTTGCGCTTCTTGCCTCGTTCCTTTCGTTCCTGCACGCATGATCCAAGTACACGAACACCAATCCATCAATCAATTGATCGATCGAACGAATGAATGTACGATCGTTCTTGAATGTTGATCGCGAGAGAGATACAAACCTTGCGAGGCTTACGAAAGGCGATCATCTCTTCTTGCGTGTAGTATTCCGTAGCGACCGAGCTCTCGGTGTTGAGATCGAACGCGAGCTTGGCACTCGCCATGGACGACGCGACGGCACTCGATGGAGCCTTCAGGCCTCCGGCGCCGCCAGCGCCCGATAGCTTCCTTCGAATCTCTGCGAGCTTGTTCTCTCGAGCCTCCTTGGTCTCGACGACGCCGCCTTGGAGCACGAAGCCTTCAGGCTGTTGTTCCTCATCGTATTGGCTCAATATCGAGGTTTTGGAGCCCTATCGTCATCATCATCATCATTATCGTCGTGGTCGTTGATATGGTTGTTGATGCCACACACGCGCGCATAAAGTGAGTTCCTCTCGATCCATTGATTCGAGTATCGCTCGCTTGATCGATCGCTCGCGTTCGAGATACGTACATCAAGGGCACCGAATACATCATAGATCGGCTTCTTCTTACGCGCCTCGATGTTCTTCTTGGTCTTGGCAAGGTCCTTGAGTTGGATATCCTCGAGCTCGTCCGGAGCTGTTTCGATCATGCAACGATACATTAGCACCTGGTCGCGTTCATATCGAACGAGGTAGCGATCGAGAGATCATGCGTACCATCGTTGAGAGAGTCTCCATCGAGCACGGATGTGTCCTTGAGCGTGAGGATATGGACCTCTCCCTCCTTGAACTCGCTCACGTCGTGGCCGACCTTGATGCCAGTCAGGCTCTCTGTGCATCACAGGCGCGCGCGCGCGTGAGACATGAGTGAGTGAGAGAGACGTCACGTATGTGCAGGTGGTGATGTCTAGCAGGGAGTGGTGGATTGCGAGGCATTGAACATACTCGATGTATAGCGCGACATTATGATGGCGATGGTGATGCTGATGGACTACTTGATTGATCGCTTGATAGTAACCACACCTCGAGTTGAGGATTGCTCGTGTGTGTGTGTGTGTGTGTGTGTGTGTGTGTGTGTGTGTGCCTCGAGAGATAGATAGCAGGCGATCGAGGGAGATGGACGAAGGTATACGTCGATGGATAACGGTAGGCAACCAAGGTGCGCGAGCGAGAGGGACAGCAAGCGAATGAGAGACCGCCTCTGCTGTTCCTTCGATGACGTCGACCACGCCCCAACCTCCAGACCCTGGACCCCAAACCCCAACCTCAACTTGAACCCTGACCTCCGATACGAATAACCCGAAGCCCGAAGGCTCACCTTCTCTCGACCGGTCCCCTATCTCTTGGCTATGGTGCCATTACCTCCATCGACCACGCCCCAACCTCCAGACCCTGGACCCAACCTGAACCCTGACCTCCGATACGAATAACCCGAAGCCCGAAGGCTCACCTCCTCTCGACCGGGCTCCTCCATCTCCATCAATACACACCAATCTAGAATGCCTGCAACTTGCCGAACAATAGTACCATTCGATCATTGATACCGTTCTTCGTTACCGCGATTTCGGGCAATGATTGCTTGTAACTTTACAGTGTGCGGCTGCCACGATTGTGAATGGACTGGATGAAGTAGAGGCCTAGATGCGGCAGACGTAGGATGAAGCCTGCGTGATGTAGCGCACCCAGCGATGGGGTGCGTAATCTTCTGAGCGCTCGACGATGGTGAGTTGCTTGATTTGCGTGTTGGACGGCAGGTACATGGCAACTTCGAACTCCAAACTATCGGCATAGAATGAGAGGATGTTCGTTATTACAACTGCGATGCGGCCGTGGCTGAAGTGATGCTGTTGGCGTACTTGATGGGTCCGAGTTTCATGCGGAGATGCGGGTCGTACTCGGGTAGAGTCAACTTGATACGTAACTGCTCCTCGGCCTTGCCTTGCAGTGTATCTATGACCCACAGGATGACGGAGTCCTTGCGATGAAACTCGGCAAGGTGCCCCTCCTTGATGCTCGATTGTGTGAAAGCGGCTCTGTATGATGGGGAGAAGTTGTGCATTAGAGCATTGCCTTGGTGCAGAGGAGGGGGAAGGAGGAGATTGACGCACCCCGAGACGCTCTTTGGAATGGGACAGCAAACGCTGACGTTGCTGGCAACGTAACCCGACGGAAAGTCGGCTCTCACTCGAAGAATAAGGTCAGCTCGTTCATCCGAGAGATACTCTAGAGCAGGGTAGACCAGCAGTGGTATCGGAAAGGTCGAGCGCGAGATTCGGTACGTCATGACTATCGAGATTGCGAAGCGGCGGTTGTACATCATGATTCAGTATGGCACGAACGAACGAGCAGACTGATGAGACGTACGAGTGATTTGACCATGAGGAGGTCGCAGCCACAAGGATCGTGAGCTATCGAAGCTCGCGCTATTGACGCTCTCGTGGAAGGTAATGTCATCGAATGGCATCGAGGCCGTCGGACCGCGCATCTCGCGATTGCGTACAAAGAGGTCGGGATTGAATGCGATCGTGACCTGTGGCTCACCGTGCAGATACGAACGGATTTGGAGCTGTCCATCGATCTGCCCACGCACGACTTGGCCCTATCGATCGTAGGAACGATGGTTACAGAGCATTCGCGCCATCATCAAAGACCATGAGTCGTGCGAACCTCGGATGTGATCGTGACCGTGAGACTCTCGATGAGATCGACAAAGACCTCGTTGGCTCCTCCAGCTGCCGAGTTTTGTCCGACTGCAAGACTGATTGGTCGATTCGCTGCGATGCTCGATTGTCTGGTCAATGATCCCTGTATGTGTGTGAACCAAGCATGCTTGCTGTGTGAGTGAGTTTGTTCGTTGATTGATTCGATTGTTGATTGATTGATTCGATTGATTCGATTGATTCGATTGGTTGAGAGAGAGACCTGTGCCCATGAAGGAACTGATAGTGATGAGGTCGGTGGGATAGCTTCGTTGTAGACGAAGGGCATCAAGAGGTCGGTGCTGGTGCATTGAGGATAGCCATTGTCGAGGGTCTCGTCCAACAGCTCGTACACCAACACAAAGTTCTTTCGAATGGCATCCTCGGTGAACACTCCACAGTAATCCTATTGTCGTCGAATCGATACACGAGCATGTCTCCCAGCATCGATGAGCCATGATGGGAGAGAAGGGGGGCGAGCGAGAAGAGAGTGTGGTGGTGGTGGTGGACCTTGATGATGGTCGCCAGACGAACGAGCAGACTGATGGCCATGGTCGGTGAACAATCGACCATCGTCGCGAACACGAGCATCAACGCATCTCGCTCGATGAATAGAAAGTGAACCCCTTGTGTGTACTGGTAGGAGATATCGCGTGTGGTGTCAGTGGAGGCGGATGGATCGTGCCACAGCCAAGGCAAGGCATCGTCCGTCGTCGACGATATGAGAGGATCTTGGATGAGAGGACCGAGGTCGTTCGATATCGCGAGATACGTACAAACGCAGGATCCACGAAGCCTTGGCGCTTCTTCTGATCGAGATAGGTCGTAAAGAAGAGATCGGTCGTGTCTTTCGAGAGCTCTCCACGATCTTACACATTGAGATACAAGTGAGTGAGGGAGTGTGAGAGTGTGAGCTCGAGCGACGCTGCGTCGTACAATCGCGAAAGATGATGGCATCACCACGATGCGAGAGTATGAAGAACTGCGATATCATCGAAGCCTCGATCGAATCAAAGCCGCTCACACATGCGCGTATGTGTATCGATGAGACTTGCTATATCGCGAAAGAGAGATCCTGGGAGGGATCCTATTGTATCTGTCTCTCTGTGCGTGTGAAGGGGAGCAGGCGAGCAAGCAACTGAGCAAGAAGCCATGTCGGCCTATCAATCCAGCACTCGAACATCGCGGCGTATATGCGCCACGCTTGAGACTCGGTACGAGTAAAGACCATCAAGGAAGGACGGCATCACCTGCGGATCGAGTGTATGTGCTACTTCCACTTGTTTGTTGTGCCAGACGAGTTGAAGCTGCAGCGTGGACGCGACGAGATGTCGGTCCACGAAGAAACATATGGCGAGTATGCAGAGGTATGTGTGTGGACGTACGACCGACCGACGACACATATCTCTCTCGCACTTGTATCAACGAGGAAGTACAGTATGACAACAGTGGCGATGATGACGACGATGACCTCATTGTCCAAGAGAGTGATTGGTTGGAGAGATGTCATGAATCTAGTCGGCATAGGTTTGGAGCGCAACCTTCCCGTGTAAAACAAGAGCCGTGACGCGATGGCGTACTGCATCATTCGCTATCCTCGTGACAGGCTTGGTCACGAGACGCACGTGAGTGAGATAGGTGGTTGTCACGTGATTCTTGCAGAAGGGGTTCCAGCACTCCGAAGGAAGGTGGCGATTGTACTCCTGCCGATACCACGCGGTGCCGAGCCATTCGTCGAGAGCGCTGGGATCGATCCACTGCTGCAGAGGAACGAGCACGCCCGAGGCAAGCTCCAATGACTCATCATGCAGTAGCGTGACTGGCGCATGTATCGTCCAGCGACAAGTTGGTTGCTGCGAGCCTTGAGGGAGCCGCTCCGCGATGGTACCAAGTACCGGTACCGCCATCAAGGCGTACACATCGAGCAGGGCAGGAGCAATCGTCGTCGATGGCGCTGGCGATGACGGCGTTGCTGCCACCGATCCTGCGGTTGGGCCAGCGTCGTCGCTGCGGTGTCGCTTGTGACTACTTGCCTCCTCTGTGGCACTCGCGTCCGCGGGTCGCTTGCTCATTGGGGGCAGATTGACAAACACACCCTTCACTCGAAGCAGGCCTATGGCAGCGTTTGCTGTTCTTGAAGTCAGTCTCAAGCTCCCGGCAGCTCTATCGTGGTGGCTTGCTGTTCCTCACTTCCTCCTTCGTTGTGTGCATCGTTTCGTATGCTAAGAGTGGCTCCAAGATGGCGCAGCGCACGGCCGCAGTAGCGGCTGCTATCTGCTGCGTATATCTCCTTCAGCTACTTGATGAGGCGGACCTAGAGGACGAGGAGGATGCCGACGATGACTATGACGATGGCGAGATCCTTGCACTCATCGCCGAGGACGATGACGAAGACGATGGCGAAGACGATGACGAAGACGATGACGAAGACGATGACGAAGACGATGGCGAAGACGATGACGATGACGATGGCGAAGACGATGGCGATGGCGATGACGATGACGATGACGATACCCTTGCGCGCGTGTTACCTCCGAACCAAAGGGTCGTACGGCCCTTGCTCCACCGCAACGCGCTGCTCACACCTAGCTGCGCCTCGGTATCACAATTCCTCGCGGACGCGAGCGATCTCGACTTCTCCAAGTTCATACGGTTGGATCGCAGCGCCTTCGCGTTGTTACTTGAGCGCTTTCGGCCACACTATGAGAATGCTCGGCTTCGGCCTTCGGAGGCGCCAACGTCGCCAGTCTACCGGCCTCACCGCCGCCTCGGACGACGCGCGCTTACGACAGAACAAGCCCTGTTAGTACTCCTTCGTCATCTGGCCGGGGGAGTAGCTGTGGGTGATCTTTGTACCTTTGCAGGTACTACATCATCAAGCTCCACCTCTTGGTAGTTTAGTTGCTTATCTTGTAAGGCGTCGGCGGCGGTGGCAACGGTGGTGTAGGAGTTACACAAGCAACTATCTCTCGAGTGCTCGTCATGGGCAAGCATTCATTGCTACACACGTTGAGATCCTGGTCGTACAGCCGTGTACAGTTTCCTCGATCAGCCACTGCAGCGGAAGCGCTGGCCCAAG
>Ga0209935_1004788_pt1 | contig 12083 bp, 19 predicted proteins | sample ThiBio_1000_plan_2_FD_183958 | JGI IMG/M metagenome (GOLD analysis project Ga0209935, IMG submission 183958) | Wastewater bioreactor microbial communities from Cape Town, South Africa - Thiocy_cont_1000_plan (SPAdes) | ecosystem: Engineered > Bioreactor > Thiocyanate-remediating >... | reverse complement strand
CTCCTGGCTGAGACAAGTGGTGATGGCAGAGGCATCCAAGCTGCTTATCGAATTCAACACAAACTTGTCAAAATCATACGTCAGGTCCTCTTTGCACGGCATTCGGTAGAGTTGCCCTATTAACAAAGAACGAACAAGAGGAGCTCCAAACTCCAGGTTGCCTCCTGCAACACCAATCATGCCTCTTCTGAGCAAGGAATCCACGGAGGCAGGCAAAGGGTCGGGTGTTGGCATACTATCGTGCACCATAAGCTGGCGCAGAAGCTTTTTGCTCTGTTTTGGTATATAGAAACCAGTCAGCGAAGGCTAAAGCGGGTTGTATTTACCACTGGATTAAATTTTTCAGCTGTGATCCCCCGCCAGCCAACCAGGAGCTTGCCGAAAAAATTGCTGGACAACAAATATCGTGCAACATGCGTGTCTGTCAATGCTCTCGGCGCAGGGTGGCTAGCAAACTGCTCCAGTGCCAAGAGAGTTGCAACTATCAAACCAGGGTGACCCGCAGTGGTGGCAAAGATTCTATTTTGAGAAACTAATGAAATGGAGAATGAGTGAGGAGAAATAAAGGAATGAACGTTGTTTGGGAAGGGTATTACCTTTGCTCAATGCCAAGACCTTGCCTTTTTCGGTGGTACTGTACATGGCAAAGAATTCATCAAATTCTTCTCGCGTGAGTCGAAGGGTCTCCAATCCAAGCACAAGGGGGAAAGTAATTGGTGTGGAAGTTAGATATCCATCTCGAGATTCACCGTACATTCCAAGGAACAGAACACAGCAGCCACCGTCTTCCTGCCGAATACGTTTTATCTGGCGCCAAAATGGGTGGTCGGCTCCCAGAGAATAAAGAAGTTGAGCTTCATCGATGATGATGATGGTGTTCTTCAGAGAAGCCCATGTAGCGCTTGGAGGAAGACCCCTTTCTTGCAAATACTTCTCGATTGGTTGTCGCGAAATTCACCCCAGCAAGGTAAGCAAATGCACCTGGAAGCCCTGCTTAGATGCTGAATCGGAGAGGATGCCGAGGGAAGTTTTTCCAGAAGATGGAGGCCCTCTCACCAAGCCAACTTTGTGACCCACAAGTCCGTTTAATGTTTCTTGGCACGTTCGGGACCTGAGAGATTAAGTTAGCCTTCAGCCCTCATTCCTATCGCTTACATACCGACGAGAGATTACTGTGCTGCGCAGAGATATTCCTTCACTCGTTCCCAAACTAATTTTTAGGAGGCCCTATCATCGAAAAAAAAAGAATGGCTAATAACGGGGCCACTCGAATTCACGATTGCAGTACCTTTTCTTTCTTGGAGCTCGCGATAAAGAGCAACACCTTCCAAATACACCCCACCGCGTTCTTCAATCTTCTCAACAAAGTCTTCCTTCGATAATGCAGCAACATGTGCGCCAGAAAGGCCTGAGAACGCTGACGTATACGAGGCAAAGCAGCTGTTGGCAAGCCATGTCGTAACATGCTTGGAGGTCCAGTGTTCCAAACAGTCTGAAAGAAGTTGAGCTCCCCTGCCGAAAAAAAGAGGCTTTACCTTCCGGTTCTTTTTCTGCTGTAAGCCAGTGTTCTTTCAACGTATCTTTTAACACCAGGGATCACGCAGAGGATTGATAGGTATTTGCCTGTTGTAAAGGATTTCCCAAAGAACATTGAATTTGAGGCAGGCGATGCATAAAACAACGGAGGGCGTGAGAGTAGTGGTGAAAGCCTAGTGCGCCTTAGCGTGACATACTCGCAGAATGAACGGCGCATGTTAGCACCCTGTGCCAGAGCTTTAGAAACGAAGGTTTGGCAATCAATTCCGCAAGTTGAAGAATTGCGGTCAGACTGCAAATTTCTAAGACCTTGGCAGAACAATCGTGGAGAAGGAAATTCTCTTGAGTTTATCGTAAATAGCTTCTCTCTTGTACCCCCTTTGGTAAACCCGATTACTGCCCACCCAAGAATTTGACCACAATATCTTCATGTCCTTGTCTGCGAACAATTGCACTCTTGAAGTCCGAATCGAGGAGAATGTACCAAAAGTTTTCCCTCAATTCACTTACGTCTGTTGTTCTGAAGTCCAGCAATGCAAACCTGGGATTTCCAAAATAAATTATTCTGCCAAGCAAATAACTCAACTTACTTGCGGATGGGAATGTCCTTGTACCGGCCATTCAAAGGATCAAATCGCTGCTCATGTTCGGTCGCATTGCCTCCTTCCCAAATTGTCTCAATGGCCCAGTCCTTCTCCTCGGATATACAAAAGAGCATCGTTTCAGATCCACCACATTCGTCTTCACTTGGGAAAATAGCACAGGCATCTGGCGCTAAGTGCCCTGTAGGCAAGGCTGTTGTTGCCGCCTTGTAATACTCCAGCTGCCAGGTCCGCTGAATGGCTCTTTCCTCTGATCCGAGGGAACACACAATGGTTGAGGAATTCAAATGGCAGAGCGAATTCAACACAAATTTGTCTATGTCGTCCGCCAACGTATCGGCTTTACAAGGCGATCAGAACAACCGATGCATGAAGAGGGACCGAAGAAGAGGTGCAGCAAACTCGAGATTTCCATTAGCTTCTCCGAGAATGCCTCGTCTGAGTAAGAAATATATTGAAGGAGTCAAAGGGTATTGGAGACCCACTCTATCTTGCACCATAACAGATCGAAGAATCTGCGTTGCCTAAAACAATTTTGTTTTTGAGGATATGATAGGGAGCACTGACCTCTTCTCCAATTTCAACATGGTCAAAAACCGAAATGGACCGTCGCTCGTCCATTCGGCTCCAAAATCCCTCACTTAATAAATATTTTGCCAAGTCCTTATCCGTCAGAATCCCTCCTGTGGCAATGCTTTGCCATCTGAGCTGTAAGGAATTCAGAATTGAATATATTAGCCCCGGATGACCATTAGTGGTAGCAAAGATTCAATTTTGAGAAACTAATGAAAAACAAAGAATGAGACTCATGGCTGCGACAGCGGTATTACCTTTGCTCAATGCCAAGACCTTGCCCATTTTGGTGGAATTGTAATTGGCAATGAATTCATCAAATTCTTCTCGGGAGAGTCGAAGGGTATCCAGTCCAAACGTAAGAGGGAAATCGATTGGGGTAGCGGTTGAATTACGTGGCGGTGAGTTTTTAGACGGCGTCTCGCTTTATTATGAAGGTAAGTTTAGGTTTTCCAACAGCCCTTTTGGGAATATTTATTTCTTGCAGTAGGGAAGAAACCAAGTGTGGAAGAAGAAGAACAGCTTTACCTGGGAACTGGAGAAGGAATTTTTCTCACCCGTACAGCAATCTCTCGCAGGTACTTTGTCATTCCGCTTTTCCAGTTGAAGCGAATACAGCGTGTAGGTCCCAAACACGCCAAGAGATATTACGCAAGCTCTTCTTGGAGTGCAAAGTTGGCTTGGTGAGAGGACCTCCTTCTTCTGGAAAGACTTCTCTTGGGATTCTCCTTGCTGATTTGGCGCAGAATCAGAACTTCAAAGTGCATCTGGTTTCTTTGCTGGAGTGGCATCGGCCTACGTCGATAACGGCTTTCTTCCGACAGCTACGACTTCCAATTGCAGAGTGGAAGTCTCTCCACAATACCATCATCATCATCGACGAAGCCCAAAAAATCTATTCCCGGGGGCCCGATCATTTCTTCTGGCGTACAGTTAAACTAATTCAACTGTCTGATGGCTGTTGTGTGCTGTTCTTGGGAATGTTTGGTGAATCCAGAAAACAAGGTGGGAAGCTGACGGCTGTAACAATGTCCTCCTTCAAGAAGGAAGCAACTTGCACTCCAGACAGGCCTGAAAAGGCAGAAACGTACTGTGGATAGCGAGTATGCTGAGCGAGCCACTTCTGAACCTCATTCGGGGTCCATTGTTCCAAGTCTTCAAGAAAAGAAGAATATAAGCAAGAATATTACATACAATTCTTCACCATTGCGTATTTCCTCTGAGGGACTGGCTTCCCAACTCAATTTCCCTTCCACAGTGTCTGAACGAAGTTAAAGAAATTATTTGTATAAAAGCTCCTTTACCTTCCAAGATTTGCTGATACACGGATGTATGGAACGTACTAGATGTAGACGCTGAGCTCCAAAGAGTCCGCGAAAGTGGTCGCTGCGAACACGCCCGTACAGTCTGCCCTAGAATACCGCGGTACGGGCGCATTTTGCCCCACTAGTGTTTAAATTCCTGGGAAGTTGTCTCGACGAATTAAAGCAGGTTGATCTCCCAAGAGCTGTGAGGCACCTTCTCTTATTATGCTGTCCCTTGTGGCAGGCCTGCCATTGGTGGGTTGGGCAGTAACTATGATAATATTGCCGGTCTTTATTAGTATCATCATTATTTTAGAGTTGCTCAAGCAACGAGATTTGTCCGGTCCATTCCTGCAGTATCACGTTGACTCTTTTGGTGCTTGACGCTTGCTGCTTTCTTCACAGCATTGTTGTTCTCTGCACCCTCATCTCCATCTTTACCAGGAACGCACCGCAGCACCCTAGAAGTACCATCCACAAAGCGGGTCTTGAAAACGACATTCGCATTCTTCCACATCCCTTGTTTCAAGGACACGATGAGAAATTGCGAGAACCTATTGATATCATAGGGAAAAGAGAACGAAAGTCAACAACTCTTGGGGAAAAAAAAAATAAAAAGGAAAGAGAGAGAGAAAATGGAAAGCGTACTTGAAATGAGTCCGCAACATTTGGCCGATATTTTCGGTGTGTGAGAGATCGAGGGCAGCATCAATCTCATCGAGAATATACATGGGTGCGGGTTTGAAGAGGAGCAGCGAGAGGATGAGGGAGAGTGCCAGCAAGGATTTCTGTCCCCCGCTCAACTCGGTCAGATTCTTCCATACACCGCTAAACGCCACCCTCATTCTCAAGCCATCCAATACCGTTTGTCCTGAGAATAATTGAAGCGGTCAACAAAATGATACAATGAAGATTGAAGAACGAAAAGAGGAAAAAAGAAAAAGCAAAAGGAAAGGGAGAGAACTTAAGGAAATTTATAAACTTTTGTTTGTTTTTACCTTCCGGAGGCTCAAGGCGGGCTTCAGCGCCTTTAAGCAGTGTTGAAAAGATGGACCCAAAATCTTTGTTCACCTTTCGCCACGTTTTTTCCAATGCCTCGTTTTTCTTCTCGTCCAACTCCTTAATGACGTCCATCAACTTCTGTTTGTCCTTGCCTATCTGTTCTTTCTTCTTCGTGAGCTCTTGATATTCCTCCTCCGCTTTCTCATACATGTTCATCACCTTCGAATTCAGCCTATTTTTCATCCTAGTGTTGTTGTGTGTTAGAGTTGTGTTGTTGTGTTGTTTTGTGTAGTGCGTTGTTGTGCAGTGTGGTATTGCGGGTTGATGTGCGTAGTGCGTTGTTGTGAAGTTGTGTGTTGTGTGTTATTGTTGATGGGGTTGTTGTGGTGTGTTGTGTAGGACGTTGTTGTGTGGGTAGGCGGGTTGTGTGTAGAGTGTTGTTGTGTAGCTGGGGTTGTGTGTGGGTAGACGGGTTGTGTTGATTGCCCGTATTAATATTCATATTATTGTTTGATCAAACAGATAGAAATTGCATAAAAAGGGTAAAACAAATAAATGAAAAAAAACAAAAAAGGAAAAGTATGAGACTTTGACTAGAGAGAGAACTTACTTGTGTTGTTCCTCGTCCAACTGCGCTAGTCTCCTTTGCGCTTCTTCGGGGTCCGTCTTCTTGAAGTCGAAGTCGGTGCCAGCCTTGCCAAAGAATTGTTTTTCGTTTGAGATGAAGGAGTGCTTCTGTTCCATATGCTCGACATACTTTTGAGCCTCGGCCTTATCCTTATGGAACCTCTTGATCTGGTGCACCAACTTCTTCATCTCCACATCGATGTTGATGTGTGCCTGCGAGACCTCCTCCTTCTCGCGCATCAACTCGCCAATCTTGTTATCGGCACTCAACAGGGACTCCTGCTTGCTCTCCAATTTGCGCTTAGCAGCCTCATAGGCAGCCTGTCGCTCCGTGAGACCCCCAGCACCTTCCTCCATCTTCTTCAACTCCTTCTCAACCGCCTTGATCTTCTTATCGAGATCGCTCATCTTCGACTCCTCGAGGCTCTGCTTTTCTTTCCTCATCTCTTCAATCTCCAACACCAACTTTTCTATCTTTTGCTTTTGCTCCTTCAAAGTCGCTATGGCCTCCTGAAGTGCCGTTTTGGCGGCTCCCATTTTCTTCTCTATCGCCTTCATCTCAGAGGCCTTGCTTTGTCCTATTACACATTAAGATAAGTCTTTCTTTCTTTGTTTGTTGTTTCGTGTTTACCTTCGCCCTTTGCCATTTGCTTTTCAATCTTTGCCGCCTTTTCTGTCGCTTCCTGTTGCCTCTGAGTGGCTGCCTTAAGACTGTCCCCAGCCTCGGTAAGCTGTTCCTTCATCTGTTTGATGTCCTCCGCAAGTCTGAGATATGATTGAAGGGAGAGATCAAACTCGAGTCTTTGTGAAGTACTGACATACCTGTGATGGGCATTCTGACCTAACCGTTCATTCAACAATTCAACCTCATGCGATTTGAGTTCAGACTTTTGTTTGAGTTGACCGAATTTCTTGGAAGTCTCTTGTGCCTTGATGATTGCTTCTTCAATTCGCTATTGCGGGGAGAGGGATGGTTAGAGTCAATCCGTGAGTTGAAAAAAGAGATAGAGATACCTTCAAGGCGTCTTTGCGTCCCTTCAGTTCGCTTTTAGCGTCATTCAGCTTCTGCAATTCAAGCAACAGATTGCCGCTGGCTGGCCTTGAGCCTCCTGTAAGAGTACCCGCGGGGTCATACACGTCACCCTCCAACGTCACTGACCTCGCCCTCACATCCTTCGCAAATGTGGCCTTCTTGGCGGCATTCTCATCTATAAAGATTCATATTAGGATATATTCGAATTCCTTTTTAAAGAAATGATTTCTTTTTACCTTTACAAACCAGAGTGGTACCGAATACATATTGCATGGCGGCCTCGACATCGTCGTCGAATCCGACCAGTTCGAGGGCAAGAGTGACGTTCTCCTGTCCCACCAGCTTCTCTGCGTTTTGAATCACCTTCTGCGAGAGAGTCCTCTTGGCGATCTTGTTGAGAGGAATGATGGTGACCCTTCTCTTGAGCTTCCCTTTATCAAGAAGAAGCTTGCCCGTAACCTCAGTATCTACTACAACCTAGTTGTTGATTAGTACTTACTCGCAGAGACAACAACAACAGGCAACTTACATTGTACAACTTGCCACCCGCAGTCACTTCCAAAGCGGTTGCGGCATGGACGTCCTTCAATTTGATAAGGCGGGATACCAGACCTTTGACTCTGCTGCGATCAAAGTCATCTGTGGGATCCGAATACTCGAATTTGACTCCACCCAGTTTGGCAGAGAGGGCATCGACACTCTCCTGCAGATCCCTAATCAAAGTCTCCTCTTCACGCTTGGCCTGTAAAACAACAACGTGAGAAATGGAGTTGTTCACAACACCACACCACACCACACCACACCACACCACACCACACCACACCACACCACACCACACCACACCACACCACACCACACCACACCACACCACACTACACACCATGTATCCTATTACATACCTTGATCAACTGTTCCTCCTTCGCATCATCGCATCCAAGCGACTTGAGCTGCCCCAGGAGTGCTGCAGCTTCCTTCTGCGCTGCCTCGAGTTCTTTCCTCAACCCTCCGCATTCGTCTCCTGCGTTGTTGAGCGTCTTTGTCTTGCTCACAATCTCCTTTTTAAGATGCTCAATCTTCAACTCGGTGCTCTTAACTGCGATGAATGTGATGTAATGAATACACGTTTTCAAGATTAGAAAAAGGATTGGACGAAAACTCACCTTCAGTTCCAGCATCATTGGCTTCCTTCCTCGCACCTATGAGTTGCTCTGCGAGTGTCTTACCAGCACCTTCTTCGGCGTTCTCTGCCAAGCTGGCATTGTTGGCCTGATATGCCCTCTGATAGGCTAAAATAGACTAAATTAGCCTATTTGTTGTTAACTAGATGACTAGTAATACCTGTGTAGGTGTTGTTGCACTTGGTTACAGCCTCCTCCAACTGTGTGGCACGCTCTCGCTCCTTTACAAGTTGCGCCTCAAGCTTTTGTATGGCTCCCTCCAACTCCACAACTTGTTTCTCAATGGCCTCTTTCTTGCCCAATTCAGCATCATGAGCTTCTTTCTTGTGTTGCCATACAGCATTTACTTGTACCTATTCTCAAGAATAAGAGCAAGAAGAGAGAGAGAGAGATAGATAGAGAGAGAGAGAGAGAGAGAGAGAGAGAGAGAGAGAACAGAAAGAGAGAGAACAGAGAGAACGTACCAGTCCCTTAGAGAGTTCGTTGACTTCCTTTTCCAGATCGGCAAACTCTGCCTTCATTTCCTTCTCCTTCTTCTTGCTCAGTTTGGCTATCTTTTCCTTAAGGTCGTTCATGCGAATCAGCATCTTTTGCCCAGTCTGCTTCAACTCCTTTTCCTTGTCCTCCATCTCCTTCAACTCTTCATCAGATCTTTGTAAGGTCGCCTAGTTTGGAGATTAAGATTAAGATTAAGTTTTTTGTATATTGGGAGATCCCACCTTGGCTTTAGTGTATGTGTATGCGATGACGAATCGGAAGAGATGCTCCCTCTCGTTCTTGTTGTTCATCCAGGCCATATATGTGTTTCGATCTTTGCGCAAAGTTTCCATCGTTGGGATGATCTCCTCATCCAAGACGGTTTGGATCTGCTGAAGCTTCACGTCCTTCTTCTCAATCGTCCTAAGTGCGCTCTGCTTCTTTGTCTCGAACATTCGCGTTCCTGCGGCTTCTTCAATCATGCCCAAGATTTCAGGCGGTTTCATGTTGAGAACCTATGTAGATACAGTGTTACAAGGCAAAGCGGAAGAGGAAGAAATACCTGTGTGATTTTGCCTTGCATGATCAAGAAATGAGGATTGTTTACATTCAATTGTACAGAATGGAAGAAGTTCTGAACTTGTCCAGCTTTAGCAGTTACGCCATTAATCAAATACTTGTTGCGTCCTCCAATAACAACCTAGGATTAACGACGATTAGGCTTTTCCCGTCATATTTAATTTAAGATTCAAACCTGGCGTGCAACAGTAATCGTTTTAAATTGCTGATAGCCAACGGGACTACGTTCTGCATCTTCATTGTTGAAAACTATTGTTACGGTGGCTTTCGTAACCCCCGCTTGTCCTTGTTTGTACACAAGCTGCTGCAAATTACTCACGCGAACCTATTAGTTAAAATTAGCTTGAGAGAAAATGATCTGGGGCCCAACTGACCTGGCTCAAGTTTGTGATACCCAAAACAAAGCAGATAGCATCGAGAATGTTCGATTTTCCAGTCCCATTAAGACCGGTGATTGCATTGAAGGATGGATCGAAACCAGAGATAACCTCACGCTGGGCGTAGGATTTGAACCCTTCCAAAATAATCTCTGTGATGTACATTTAAACACAACACAGACAGCAGTCACGAGCGTCTCTGCCTCTTCCTTTCCTTCCTGTCTTGAAAGAAAAAAAAGGCGGGAAATCAAGGTTGATGCGTCGACAATAATCGGAGTTCGGAGCTAAGATCGAAATTAATTTCTTTGCCTTCATATGATCATTAATGTCGCGCTCCGTATCATAACAAGAGAAAGAAGACTGCGATATCATGAGCAACGTTACCTTGCTGCGGCAAAGTAACGATGGAGGCAACCGCACCCCTCGCCTGAAACGCTCGCACGACGCTGAAAGTGGTGACGGCGATACTTTGGTACTGCAAGGTATTTCTAAATCATCTCAACACCGCACAGCAACGAATATATTTTGCAAAGATACTAATATTATCTCTGCTACTCCACAGAAGAAGGCAGTGAAGGGGAAGGAGAACCGTCCCCAAGAGGTGGGGGAAACTCTATCAAGAAAAAGCTTTCAAGTATGCAAAAGGCCTCCCGGCGTCGTTCATTTAAACGAGGCTTCACTACTACCGCGCTCATCACCCGTAACGAAAAGGAAACACCCGTCAATGATACTCCTCAACCCGCCACGCGACCCAAACGGGGGACCACTCAACCGCCTCCTCCTGTTCCATCCTTGATGCTCGATATAGAGAAGGATGAACAGAGGAAGGGGGAAAAACCGCAGACACCTTCTGCTTCGGGGGGATCCCTCAAAAGACTGGACCTGCCCTCAGGGCGAAACTATAATCCTCCTCATTCTCCTCCACGACAACCACCACAACCCAAATTAAGCGCAGAGGAGATGTTAAAGAACGTGCGCGAATTCGTAGTCAGTTCGGACTTTATGGCAGAAGCCCTCTTGCGCAATATTAAACAGGCGGATTGTGATGAGCTGGCCCTCGAATTATTGAAGGTCTTTCACGCCGAAAAGAACGCCGGAAAAATTCGGAACATCGCGATAGCCGTAGCATCTGAAGATTGTACGCAATCCTCCCACAACTTTTTAAATTTATTTTCCCTATCTTGCGGCTAATCTCTCGCATAAAACAGTCAAAAATGACCCGAATGATCTTCTTCGGGGATCAACGATTCATATGACTGTGCTGAGCGAGTACATACGGCTCGTCGGCCATCAATACCTTTTATCGGTTGTCAAACCGCACGTGCGGCTGCTGACAGGCGAACATGTATATCTCGAGGTAATCTACATCTCCCCACCTCTCATCCTTAAGATTTACTCATCTATCCTTCAACCTAAAGATCGATCCTACAAAATTGAAACCCGAAGACAACCAAAGTTTAAATTTGGAACGGCTTACTGCTGCTGCCCGAACTCTGTTGATACAAATAATCTCATCCACCCATTTGATACCCTTGTGAGTATCTCCCTTCCCCTTCTACCTTTTTCATCAATTTTAAATTATTTTTTTCTCTCTTAGCCCTTTGAAACAGACTATCATCTCCCTTAAGAAATCCCTAGTCAACGCTAATGACGTTCAAATCATCGGCAGTATCTTCTTCCTTCGGCTTATATGTCCCGCGCTAGTCACACCCGAGCGCTATTCGATCGTTAGCGGTAAATAGCAACCTCTCTTCTTTACTTTTCTGTTTAAATTTAAATTAACTTTTATTTTTATTTTTATTTGTATTTTTTTAAAAAACCTCGCAGAGCCGATCATGAGAGGAAGAAGAAACTTGATCCTCGTCGCTAAGCTGTTGCAAAATGTAGCCAATAACAACACCGAAACAACCGAACAGGATTCGAAAGAACCCTATCTTCAACTCTGTATACCATTTGTAAAGGAAGCCATCCCAAAACGTAAGCTACATATTTCTTCCCATCTTTCCTTTTATTTATTCCAACTCTTATCTCTCTTTTTATTATTTATTATTTATTTCTTTGTAGTCGCAGGATTTGCTGAGAAGATATTGGATGAAAATGCGGACTCGGATTTGCGGCCTTCCAATTATAATCTGAAAACGGATAACCGCGAAGGATTAGTGCTGCTCCGATGGATGCAACGGAACAGGGAGAGTCTATGTGCATATTTACTCGAAAGACACGACCAAAAGGCCAAAATGGACTTCGAAGACTTTCTTATCAAGGTTATTGAAGACCTTTACGAAACTAAGAAAAGATTAACTAAACTAAATATATGCAGTATCCTATGGTTACCGAAGACAAAGACAGCGTATGGAATGTACGACAACATGAAGAAGAACCTAAGACAGCCCGATTTGGACCTCCCAAGAAGCCCAAGAAAACAAAAAGTATTTACTCCCCTTCTTCCTATCCAAGGAAGTGATGACTAACTGAATTCAAAAACAAAAAAAAAAAAAAGGAAAATCCTCCTCTCTGCAACGCAAACGCGCCAATCCCTTCCGAAAGAGTGTGGATGTTATCCTTGATAAGGATGATTGGAAATGGAAGATATTTCAACAGTTGAGATCACCTTATTCCTCCCTTTAATTTAACAACAACGAATTCTAATCCTTTTCCAGTCATGAACAACAAACCAACTTGGAGAAAGTCCTCTCGAATAGCGCTGAGATTCGCTTGCCGCCAAACAAGAGAGATTGGGCTGAATCGTCTTTCTTTCGTCATTCATCCTCCGATTTGAAAAAGAGTAAGTTTCA
>Ga0209935_1004787_pt1 | contig 12087 bp, 9 predicted proteins | sample ThiBio_1000_plan_2_FD_183958 | JGI IMG/M metagenome (GOLD analysis project Ga0209935, IMG submission 183958) | Wastewater bioreactor microbial communities from Cape Town, South Africa - Thiocy_cont_1000_plan (SPAdes) | ecosystem: Engineered > Bioreactor > Thiocyanate-remediating >... | reverse complement strand
TCGGTGGCTCCCTCCTCACAGGCCTGCAACCCGTCATTCGACGAATAAGTCGCCAGGAAGTCTCTCGACTATCGGAGAAGGTAGTCATTCGATTGCAGGTCGCGACCAGGATCTCCAAGGCCTACGAGGCGTTGAGGCCATTCATGAGACCGAGTATCGTCATTGCGATCCAACGAGCGAATATCGTACATCTTGTTGAACGCCCAAGTGCTGACTGGCAGCTTCGATATCCTTCTTGAGTAGCGCTTGAATCGCAGCAACGGCCGTAAAGATATCGTCGATCACGGCCTCGGCCATGCCGAGGACTCGCATCGCGGCCTTCGTGCGATCCTCGGTCTTGCGCACCGGAGCCATGGTGGAGAGATCCCGAGATTCCAGCGTCAGTTTCGAGATCGTCGAGCTCAAGTACGTCATACTGTGCACGTCGATCGATGCCGCAATCGGTCGATTATCGACAGCATCATCGCGAGAGTGCAGAATCGTGACGAGATGGTAACCATCGCGCCCGAGGAGACCCTTCAACACGAGCGACACGGCTCGCAAGCGATCCCTCAATGAATGAGGCTCTTGTCGATCCGATGATGCGGCAAGCTCGGCCCAAGGCGTGGCTCGTTGAGCAAAGAGTTGGTCGAGCACTGCATCATAGGTGTCCGAGAGATTCAAGGTACCACTAAATACCGATCCAGATGCGCGATACCTTGGCCATGAGAAGGATTGTACTGTTCGATGCGAGTGCAACTGGACGTACCATACGACGACCTCGCAGCGAGATCCACTCGGCACCTTGCTCGAGGCATGTTGCACGAGGCGTGCTGCGTGAGTCGCTGCTTCGTCAGCGGTTCCTTCGACCCAGCGCCATGATTCACCCGACGGCAGTGGCTCTCGTGCAGTGCTATTTGGTGGTTCACGCGACGCCATATCAAGAGAGAGAGAGAGAGAGAGAGAGAGAGAGAGAGAGAGAGAGAGGTGGAGCTTGAGTGTGAGAGAGGTGGAGCTTGAGTGCGGCAACGAGAGGAATGTCGCTCGAGCCAATCGATCAGCAACATCAACAAGAGCGATCACTGTTCCTAACATGCCTCACTTCTCTGCCTGGCGCCATCGCGACCGAGACTCGGTACTCCTGGATATTGGCAGGGAACTCGTCGAGTTGCTTGCTATCTCTATCTCTCTTGCAAACTATAAAAGAGATTGGAGTTAGATACGTGCATCCAAGAAGCACGACAAGATGAGTACTCTCGCAACGCGACAAGAGTATCTCGCGCGTATTCGGGAGGTACAAGCGCGCATCGCGTCACTCGAGCGTCTCGCTGCTAGCAAGTACGTTCAATCCATCGCTCTTGCTTGAGCAAACGGATTCTCCGTACATATCGAAACGGTGTGCTGGGTCGTGTCACAGGGAGGAACGAGCGACCCACATCGACGATGTTGTTAGTCGTCGCAGCGAACGAGCACGAGTTGCTCATGTAGAGAGTGCCCAAGCTCCCACATCCATCGATGGCACAGCGATCGAATCTCATGATGAGACGCAAGAAGTGGACGACTGTCTACGACAGGAAGAGCGCGAGTTCGAGCAGCAAGTGAAGGCGCTCGCGGCCTTGACCTCGTGCAAGCTTCTGCGTGTATCCAACACGCCCTATCCGCTCGCGGCGCAAGGTTCGAGCGTTCGACTAGCCAACCGAGCCGCAACACGATTGTGATACTGACGATCGATGATGAACTCCTCTCGCGACCCAAGATCGCCAATACTTGATTCTGGGCATCACACACGGCCTGTGGTTTCGCCTCAAGATGCACGTCGGCTTCAAGGAGCACGATGCTCAACTATCCATCAAGCAACTGCGCGTGCAAGTGCGCCCAGATCTTCGAGCTCGATGTGACGACTTTATATCGCGGTACCGATGCACCCAACGACGTTGTACTCTTCAAGAATCGATAGAACCGCTGACTCGCTACCGCCATGGCAAAGTGTGGAGCGTGATTGCAACTGTAGTGGGTTCTTTCGAGCATGGCACAAGTTCGCAGCTGCCACGCAACTGCGATCCAAGAGCTTTCGTGAGCTACATCAGGCCTATCCACACTATGTATCACTGCCACGCGGCCTATCGTGCTCCGAGATGCTGCACTTCTCAGGGTACAATCACAATGGACTCACAGCACGGTACTCGTGCTTGCTATTGACATGGGCTGACCTCCTACGCAGTGACGAGGCATCGATGATGCATCTACGCTTCAAGTGCCTGTGGCGCGTGAGTATCTCTATCGCCGGATCAGTCACTCAATCGATCGTGCTCGTTCCTCAAATGACTGCCACACGTACGCTCGAACTCGTTCTCCTACGGCCATGGGCTATTCGCTCGCACTGACCAAGCCTACCATACAATGCGAGCATACGTAGTGCTTGATGCTAGATTCGCCGATGGACGCAAGTTAACATGCCACGAGCTCTCGCGTCGCTTTCAAGAGCTCGTCGGAGCGGTTGGTGCATCGAAGGCCCTGCATATCATGGCACAGGTGGCTTTGACCAGCGGTCTGCGCCACTAGTACGCCAGAGACTATGTATTCCCTCGAGCATTGTTGATACAACCCCCATCCATCTACAATCCTGCACTCGGTGCTGCTCGAGAACGTGGCGTTCGTTTGCACGTGTATGTATATTGGCAATGCAGTCTTTAACTAACTAACAATCGAGGATAATGGCTCAAGGCTCGGTGTCGGATTGCACAAGCCACGATGACTCGATACGACCGAGCAATCGAGCGTTGGAGTACGCCATCTCAGGCGTCAGAACCGTGGCAGCGCGGTAGCCGGTATCGACACGTTGCAGCGTTGCGACGAGAACGACCTTGTTGTTGAGGAACAGCGGCAGCAGTAGCTGGACCTGACCGTCGTACCGCTGCGGGATTGCGAGTCGATAGTTGTAGCGCGCCGCACGGCGCTGGCGAGACAGCTCCTCGGAGAACCAGCGCTGTTGCTGCTCACGTTCCGTGAACTGTGTGGCGGTCTCGAGGCGGTCCTTGTTGGTGTCGCAAATGTGCTTCTCGTCCACGTCGACCGGCAGGTACGCATCGAACTGCAGCTCGTCGGCACGGTCATAGAAGCGCGGTGGCTTGATGCTGGTATGGATCGAATCGTCGCTGATCTTGGCGGCAAGCTCGGGTTCGACCAGGTTCGAGAAGGTGCCGAACTCCTCGAAGCGGTACTGCGGAGGCTCGGCGAAGCACCGGGTGATGCGCATGAAGAGTGGTAGCATAGTCTTGGACAGCAGGTTGATATTGACCAGGAACGAGTCGGATCCGACCGGGAACAGCTGCTCGTCGCCCATCTCGAACTGCCGCACGATCGTCTGATCGACAAAGTTCTTCAAGATCCAGAGCTTGTTGCCCCAATTTTCATCGAGCAGCAACTTGCTCAATCCCACCACCGCTGCATCGAGTCCTCCGCAAAAGAACACCGAGCGCTCGGCACGGTAGATTCGCGCTACCGAGAGGATCGGGGCGCTGTAGCGACTCAAGGCTTCTGCGAGCGTCTCCTCGCGATCGTCGATCAAAATTGCCGGCTGCGATGCCGAGTCTGGCTGTGCCCCCGACTCGGCCGTGGGCTCAAACTCAAACTCTTCGTCGGAGAAGGTCGAGGAGGCCTGCAGGTGGTCGGTCTCGGTCTCGACAACCAGCTCGTCCGAGTGGTTATCGTCGACAGAGCTAGTCTCGCTCGCGGCTGGGCTCTCTTGGAGCGGGTCGTTACTGAGAACGAGGCCACATCGGGCCGTGCCTCCTCGAGACAGCACCTTGGCTTGCTTGAGAATATCAAAGACATCCTTGCAGGAGAACGTGGTCGGGAGCAACACGTCGCGCTCCTTCCGCTCCGCCACGAGAGGGAGAGTCGCTGGTTCGGTTACATGTCAGTAAGGAAGCGAACCTCGTGGGGTCAACAGTGGCGCCAAGTGCGTACCGTGTTCGATCTTCAGGTAGCGCAGAAGCGTCGTCAACGGCTGTACCGGGAATCCGTCGTTGATTCGAAAGTTGATCGTGGTGAAGAGGATCCGAATGCCCTCGTTACCGTGGAACGTAACCCACTCGGCAGCCTGCCGCCGCCACTTGGACTCGTTGAACGATTCCTCGGTCTGCGGGTCCCGTGGGATAAGGAGCGGATGGTGCGGTTGAGAGTGGTTGACTGGCCGAGGCCTGTCCTTCTCGAAATGCACGCGTCGTATCTCGGACATGTGGCGGGCCTCGTGCAGTACCTCCAGCTTGCGATTGCTGTCGGTCCATCCAGTGCCACGGTACTGGCCCGAGGAGGTAGCAGTTACCTTTTGCTTTGGCTTCGGCGTTGGCGTGGTTGCGGCCGTGGCAAGCGCCTTGGACTTGGGCTTGGACTTGTGGCGAACTTCGTTCCAGAGGTTGCTCATCGTGTCGGCGTGGGTAGAGGTGGAGTGGGTTTGGAAGGGCTTGCAAGTTGGGGCGGGAGACGACACAGGAGTGGATGGTTGGCAGACGACTGATGCTGAGAGGTGGGCGAAGGAGGGTTAAAAGAGGCGCTCGGGTGCGACCGCAACGTGTACGCTCTGCCAAGTGCGACGTGCGACGTACGCTCTGCCAAGTGCGACGTGCGATGTAGGCTCGGCCAAGTGCGACGCGTGACATACGCTCTGCTATGAGGGATGAAGGCGCATTCGGCCGACAAGTTGTTGTTGTTGGACGTTTGAGCAACGCCGCGGGCAACCGTTGACTCGGTGGACAGCAAATGAATGGTAATTGAAGGATAGGTATTGAAAATCTGACTTGTCATCAATGTGCTGGATGGATAAAATGAGGACGGTGACGACGACAGCGACACGCTGGATAGTATCGTCACATCATGGTGCACCTCCTCTTGGTGGAGATGGTGGTGGTGCTTGTTCGAGATCGATCATCACATGGAGATGTTACGATTGACTTCTCTGAGGCCAGTATGCTCTCGTAATAATGTTGTTGGTGTTGGACGTGTTGTTGATGATCAAAACGAATCTCAGGCTCTGGAGACGTGAGCATCGAGAAGATCTCGAACAAGAGCTCGTTCGGAATCATTGACATCGCCGAGCACTCATCGACCAGCGATCGAATCATCGTCATCGTCGAGATGGCTTGCTTCATCCATGATGGTGCATGTCGATGACGATCCACGCGCCATGTGAACGTGTCGGCAAGCCATTGATTGGCTCCAATCACATGCACTCGATTGCCTGCCGAGAAGGCGATGAGACCTCGATGCTCGTCGAATGCAACGGCCCATGGATTCTCAGTGCCACAATCGAACGATGAGATGTGATGGCCCTCGTGAGTGAATGCTTGCAGCCGATAGTTGTGGAAGTCAGCAACGATGATTCGACCTTGATTATCGATGCACACTCCTTGAGGAAGGGCGATCTGGCATGGCTGGTCGCCTTTGGAGCCGAACTCGAACAAGAACGAGCCATCGATCGACGACAATACTTGCACTCGATAATTCTGTGTATCAGTGATGATGATTCGATGTCGATCATCATCGATCGCAATTCTTGATGGGCGATAGAACTCGCCAGGCTGAGATCCTCGCTTGCCGACCGAGAACAAGAACGAGAGATCGATCGACGACAAGAACACCAATCGATGGTTCTTGGAGTCGACGATGATGATGCGATGATGATGCTTGTCGATCGCAATGCCATGAGGATAGTTGAACTCGAGGTCTCCTGATCCATATTGGCCGATGCACGACAAGAACGATTGCTCGCTCAATGACCATGATTGTACTCGATCATTGGCGCTATCGACGATGAGGATGCGATCATGATCGTGATCGATCGCAAGGCCATCAGGATTCACGAACTGGCCTGGTTGGTCACCATACTCGCCGAACTTGGACACGAACGATCCGCCATCATCATCATCACACGAGAGTACTTGCACTCGATTGTTTCCGCAATCGAGGATGAGCAAGAGATCTCGATGATGGTCGAACGCCAAGCCTCGAGGAAAGTAGAACTGGCCATCGGCATCGCCATGTTGCTTGGTGCCGATCGAGAGCTTGATTCGAGCATCACGATCAAGAGCATCGTTTCCCATCTCTTCCACTTCAATCTCTCTCTCTCACAACGACGACGACAAAGAGATGTTACAAGCTCCAAACTGCTCAAACCAAAGAGATCACACGAGACACGAGAGAGACCAAGCAAGCAAGCAACAAGCAACCAAGCAACAAGAACCAATCGATGAAGGAACAAAGAACAGCACCTCCCTCCCTCAACCAACCACTCCCTCACACGAGACGAAGATATGAAGCTCTCTCTCTCTCTCACACACACACGAGACACGAGACACGAGACACGAGAGAGACACCAAGCAAGCAACGAGCAACAAGAAGCAACAAGAACCAATCGATGAAGGAACAAAGAACAACACCTCCCTCCCTCAACCAACCACTCCCTCACTCACACGAGCCTCTTCTTGATCTTCATCATCATTCTTGAATCTTCTTCTCTTGGTCTTGGTCTTGGTATTGGTCTTGGTATTGGAAAGAGAAGTTGATTGAGATTGATACAATGATTGATGAGAGAGAACAAGACTCATATTGAGCAACGCATTTGTGTGAGAGAGAGAGAGAGGCCTTGATTGATATCTCGTTCAAGATTGCACACGACTTATCAATCATCAAGACCATTGATTGATTGATTGATTGATTGATTGATTGATTGATTGATTGATTGATTGATTGATTGATTGATTGATTGATTGATTGATTGATTGATTGATTGATTCGATTGATTGATTGATTGATTGATTGATTGAGAGTGAGTGTGCTGCACGATGAGAATGATGACGATGAGGAGGTGGCGCTGGATAGTATCGTCACATCATGGTGCACCTCCTCTTGGTGGAGATGGTGGTGGTGCTCGTTCGAGATCGATCATCACATGGAGGTGTTACGATTGACTTCCCTGAGGCCAGTATGCTCTCGTAATAATGTTGTTGGTGTTGGACGTGTTGTTGATGATCAAACCGAATCTCAGGCTCTGGAGACGTGAGCATCGAGAAGATCTCGAACAACAGCTCGTTCGGAATCATCGACATCGCCGAGCACTCATCGACCAGCGATCGAATCATCGTCATCGTCAAGATGGCTTGCTTCATCCATGATGGTGCATGTCGATGACGATCCACTCGCCACGTGAACGTGTCGGCAAGCCATTGATTGGCTCCAATCACATGCACTCGATTGCCTGCCGAGAAGGCGATGAGACCTCGATGCTCGTCGAATGCAACGGCCCATGGATTCTCAGTGCCACAATCGAACGATGAGATGTGATGGCCCTCGTGAGTGAATGCTTGCAGCCGATAGTTGTGGAAGTCAGCAACGATGATTCGACCTTGATTATCGATGCACACTCCTTGAGGAAGGGCGATCTGGCATGGCTGGTCGCCTTTGGAGCCGAACTCGAACAAGAACGAGCCATCGATCGACGACAATACTTGCACTCGATAATTCTGTGTATCAGTGATGATGATTCGATGTCGATCATCATCGATCGCAATTCTTGATGGGCGATAGAACTCGCCAGGCTGAGATCCTCGCTTGCCGACCGAGAACAAGAACGAGAGATCGATCGACGACAAGAACACCAATCGATGGTTCTTGGAGTCGACGATGATGATGCGATTATGATGCTTGTCGATCGCAATGCCATGAGGATAGTTGAACTCGAGATCTCGTGATCCATATTGGCCGATGCACGACAAGAACGATTGCTCGCTCAATGACCATGATTGTACTCGATCATTGGCGCTATCAACGATGAGGATGCGATCATGATCGTGGTCGATCGCAAGGCCATCAGGATACTGGAGCTGGCCTGGTTGGCGGCCTTCCTCGCCGAACTTGGACACGAACGAGCCGCCATCATCGCCATCGCACGAGAATACTTGCACTCGATTGTTTCCGCAATCGAGGATGAGCAAGAGATCTCGATGATGGTCGAACACCAAGCCTCGAGGAAAGTAGAACTGGCCATCGGCATCGCCATGTTGCTTGGTGCCGATCGAGAGCTTGATTCGAGCATCACGATCAAGAGTATCGTCTCCCATCTCTTCCACTTCAATCTCTCACAACGACGACGACAAAGAGATGTTACAAGCTCAAAACTGCTAAAACCAAAGAAATGAAGATATGAAGCTCTCCCTCACACGAGACACGAGACACGAGAGAGACACCAAGCAAGCAAGCAAGCAACGAGCAACAAGAAGCAACAAGAACCAATCGATGAAGGAACAAAGAACAGCACCTCCCTCCCTCAACCAACCACTCCCTCACTCACACGAGCCTCTTCTTGATCATCATCATGATTCTTGAATCATCTTCTCTTGGTATTGGTCTTGGTATTGGTATTGGAAAGAGAAGTTGATTGAGATTGATACAATGATTGATGAGAGAGAGCAAGACTCATGTTGAGCAACGCATTTGTGTGAGAGAGAGAGAGAGAGAGGCCTTGATTGATATCTCGTTCAAGATTGCACACGACTTATCAATCATTCCTTCACCAAGACCATTGGTGCTTGATTGATTGATTGATTGTGATTATGAGTGAGTGTGCTGCACGATGAGAATGATGAAGAGGAAGAGGAGGTGCAGGATAGTATCGTCACATCATCGTGCACTTCTTCTTCTTGGTGGTGCTCGTTCGAGATCGAGCACATGATGATGACGTGATCGTTGCGGTCTCGGATTGATGTTGATGATCAAGAGGAATCTCGAGCTTTGGAGCTTCGAGATGCGAGAAGATCTCGAACAACAGCTCGTTCGGAATCATCGACATCGCCGACCTCTCATCGACCAGCGATCGAATCATCGTCATCGTCGACACCGTGCGCTTCATCCATGATGGTGCATATCGATGGAGGTCTGGACGCCAAACGATCTTGGTGTCGGCAAGCCATTGATTGGCTCCAATCACATGCACTCGATTGCCTGCCGTGAAGGCGATGAGACCTCGATGCTCGTCGAATGCAACTTCCCATGGCTTCTCGGAGCCACAATCGAAGGATGAGATGTGATGACCTTCGTGAGTGAATGCTTGCAATCGACTCTTGAAGAAGTCGGCGACGATGATTCGGCCTTGATTGGCGATGCATACTCCTTCAGGATCGTTGAACTGGCATGGTTGGTCGCCTTCCTCGCCGAACTCGAACAAGAACGAGCCATCGATCGACGACAATACTTGCACTCGATGATTGAGAGTATCAGTGATGATGATTCGATGTCGATCATGATCGATCGCAACATCTGTTGGATAATTGAACTCGCCAGGTCGGGATCCTTGCTTGCCGATCGAGAACAAGAGCGAGAGATCGATCGACGACAAGAACACCAATCGACTGTTGCCGGTGTCGGCGATGATGATGCGATGATGATGCTTGTCGATCGCAATGCCTCGAGGAAACATGAACTCGAGATCTCGTGATCCACGATGGCCCACGCACGACAAGAACGATTGCTCGCTCAATGACCACGATTGTACTCGATGATTGACTTGATCAACGATGAGGATGCGATCATGATCGTGATCGATCGCAAGGCTCCATGGCCTGTAGAAGTAGCCTGGTTGGTCACCATGCTCGCCGAACTTGGACACGAACGAGAAGCCATCATCATCGCACGAGAATACTTGCACTCGATTGTTGCTGCAATCGACGACGAGCAAGAGGCCTCGATGATGGTCGAACACCAAGCCAGCAGGACTGTTGAACTGGGCATCAGCATCGCCTTCTTGCTCTGTGCCGATCGAGAGCTTGATTCGAGCATCACGATCAAGAGCATCGTCTCCCATCCCTTCCTCTTCAATCTCTCTCTCACAACGACAAAGAGATGATCCAAGCTCCAAACTGCTCAAACCCAAAGAGACGAAGAGATGAAGCTCTCACACGAGACACGAGAGAGACACCAAGCAACCAAGCAACGAGCAACAAGAAGCAACAAGAACCAATCGATGAAGGAACAAAGAACAGCACCTCCCTCCCTCAACCAACCACTCCCTCACTCACACGAGCCTCTTCTTGATCATCATCATGATTCTTGAATCATCTTCTCTTGGTATTGGTATTGGAAAGAGAAGTTGAAGATTGATAAAATGATTGATGAGGGAACAAGAGTCATATTGAGCAACGCATTTGAGAGAGAGAGAGAGAGAGAGAGAGAGAGAGAGAGAGAGGCCTTGATTGATATCTCGTTCAAGATTGCACACGACTTATCCATCATTCATCAAGACCATTGGTGCTTACTTGCGAGTGAGTGAGTGAGTGCTGCATGATGACGATGACGATGAAGAGGAGGTGTAGCATAGTATCGTCACATCATCGTGCTCTTCCTCTTGTTGGTGGTGGTGGTACTCGTTCGAGATCGATTGCATGGCGCAGTGCGATCAGGATGGACTCAAAGATGCGAGAAGATCTCGAACAGCAGCTCGTTCGGAATCATCGACATCGCCGAGCACTCATCTACCAGTGATCGAATCATCGTCATCGTCGACACTGCTTGCTTCATCCACGATGGTGCATATCGATGGAGATCCGGACGCCATGTGAACGTGTCGGCAAGCCATTGATTGGCTCCAATCACATGCACTCGATTGCCCGCTGAGAAGGCGATGAGACCTCGATGCTCGTCGAATGCAATCCCTGATTGGTACTCGCGGCCACAATCGAAGGACGAGATGTGATGGCCTTCGTGAGTGAATGCTTGCAGCCGATAGTTGTTGAAGTCGGCGACGATGATTCGACCTTGATTGGCGATGCCCACTCCAACAAGATAGTCGAACTGGCATGGTTGACTTCCCTTGGAGCCGAACTCGAACAAGAACGAGCCATCGATCGACGACAATACTTGCACTCGATTGTTGTTGCCATCAGCGACGATGATTCGATGTCGATCATCATCGATCGCAACATCTGTTGGATAATTGAACTCGCCAGGTTGGGATCCTTGCTTGCCGACCGAGAACAAGAACGAGAGATCGATCGACGACAAGAACACCAATCGGTTGTTGCTGGAATCGACGATGATGATGCGATGATGATGCTTGTCGATCGCAATGCGCCGAGGATTGTCAAACTCGAGATCTCCTGATCCATATTGGCCGATGCACGACAAGAACGATTGCTCGCTCAATGACCACGATTGTACTCGATGATTGCCGCTATCGGTGATGAGGATTCGATCATGATCGTGGTCGATCGCAAGGCCCCATGGAATCTGGAGCTGGCCTGGTTGGCGGCCTTCCTCGCCGAACTTGGACACGAACGAGCCGCCATCATCGCCATCACATGAGAGTACTTGCACTCGATGATTCCAGCAATCGACGACAAGCAAGAGACCTCGATGATGGTCGAACGCCAAGCCAAGAGGATAGCTGAACAGGCCATCATCTTCGCCTGCTTCTTTGGTGCCGATCGAGAGCTTGATTCGAGCATCACGATCAAGGGTATCGTCTCCCATCTCTTCCACTTCAATCTCTCTCTCACAACGACAAAGAGATGATCCAAGCTCCAAACTGCTCAAACCAAAGAGACGAAGAGATGAAGCTCTCTCTCACACGAGACACGAGACACGAGAGAGACACCAAGCAAGCAACGAGCAACAAGAAGCAACAAGAACCAATCGATGAAGGAACAAAGAACAGCACCTCCCTCCCTCACCCAACCACTCCCTCACTCACACGAGCCTCTTCTTGATCTTCATCATCATTCTTGAATCTTCTTCTCTTGGTGTTGGTATTGGTGTTGGTATTGGTCTTGGTATTGGAAAGAGAAGTTGATTGAGATTGATACAATGATTGATGAGAGAGAACAAGACTCATGTTGAGCAAGGCATTTGAGAGACAGGGGCTTGATTGATATCTCGTTCAAGATTGCACACGACTTATCAATCATTCCTTCACCAAGACCATTGGTGCTTGCTTGATTGATTGATTGATTGATTGATTGATTGATTGATTGATTGATTGATTGATTGATTGATTGATTGATTGATTGATTGATTGATTGATTGATTGATTGATTGATTGATTGATTGATTGATTGATTG
>Ga0209935_1004786_pt1 | contig 12093 bp, 10 predicted proteins | sample ThiBio_1000_plan_2_FD_183958 | JGI IMG/M metagenome (GOLD analysis project Ga0209935, IMG submission 183958) | Wastewater bioreactor microbial communities from Cape Town, South Africa - Thiocy_cont_1000_plan (SPAdes) | ecosystem: Engineered > Bioreactor > Thiocyanate-remediating >... | reverse complement strand
ATGATGATGATGATGATGATGATGATGATGATGATGATGATGATGATGATGATGATGATGATGATGATGATGATGATGATGATGATGATGATGATGATGATGATGATGATGATGATGATGGTGATGGACGTCTGCGGCATCGGCATCAGCAGCAGCGGCAGGTCAGTCACCAGCTCCAGCAGCACGAACGACACCAGCAGCAGCGTCGCCCGTCGTCGACGTATCAGGAGTTCGAGCGGCGGCTGCGGCAGCAGCGCCAACCACATCAACGACACCGAATGCAGCAGGCTCGATGCCTCCAGGAAGGACGTTCTCCACCGCAGGAGTACCTCCCGGAGCCGGAGCGGCTCCCGCTCAGCGTCGCTGGGCTGAACCGTATGTGCCATCCACTGCTGCTGCTACTACTGCTGTAGTTGTTCTCACGGTGTACTCTCTCTCTCTCTCCTCTCTCGCTACCGTGCGTGTGCTTGGTTGCTATGATGCTGGCAGTTCCAAGCCACGAGAGCGCACGTACGTTTGGGATTGTCGGGCTACGTGTGCTTTCTAGAGCCGACACTAACAAGCACCTGTGATCGATCGAACGAATGAATGCTGCTCTCGCCACGAGTGTAGATTCAGCACGGCTGACCAAGAGACCACTCGCGAGCGGTACGCAAGCATCATCGCCAGCAGCAGCACCTTGAAGCAATGTTGATCGATCGATCACGGACCTTGTACTCCAGATCCGAGTCAGTGGTGAAGGTGAGCGCCGCTACTGCCGTCGCTCTGGCTTCAACTGGCGCTGCCGTCATCCCAGTGAAACCGGTGGAACCAGCGGCGACAACGACACCTGCTGCCGCAGCAGCAACAACCACACCGACGGCGACACCCGCCGCTGATGGCACCAAGACATCTGTATGCATCCACATTGTAGCTGTGAGAAACACGGAGGAAAGGCTCGTGTGTGCGTGTGAGTGACACGATTCTCGCGTGGTGATAGGGTAAGATTCGCTCGATGGCAGACTTGCAAGCGGCCATTCGGAAGGCCGACCGTGTGAAGCAAACGGCACAGACGCAAGGGCAGTTGGACGAGCTCCGTCGGCAACGCCAGATGCGCCGCGAGGCTCGCAAGGCGCGTGCGTGTGTGGTGAGTTGGCGTGACGTGTGAGTGGTATATGCTGACGAGATGTGTGATGATGCGGTGCGTGCTGTAGACCATGACCAAGGAGGAACGCGTGGCTCACCGCAAGTCCGTGCGCCAATCCAAGCGCATGACGGTCGAGATGCAAGCCAACGAGAGCCGCAGCAAGGTCGAGCAGCAGATCGGCAACTTTATGCAGATGCTCACGACGCTCGAGGGCGAGTGGCAGCGCCAGGAGGAGACGCGCTTTCAGAAGGAGAAGGAGCTCAACGAGGTCAAGGAGCACTTGACCAAGGTCGGCGAGCAGATGGTCGCCGTCGGCAAGGTGCTCTCGGACACGAGCGCACAGATGGACCACCTGAAGAACATACTCGACAAGATCGTCACCAATGCCAGCCCCAAGGTCCGCAAGGCGGACGAGAAGTGGTTCGGCGACTTTGAGGCATTCCAGCAGAACTTTTGGCAGATGCGCCATACCATGTACATTCAGCAGGCCAAGAACAACAAGGTGCGATGGTCTATCCCGCATGCTCGCTACATCTGAGCTATTCATTCACGCTCGTTGACTCCGATCGATTCATACAGATGATGGCGCAACTCGGTGAGAGCATGAACAACGCTGCGGTACTCGGTGATGGTGCTCAGCCCGTAGACTTTTCGTCAATGACATCAGACGACTCGACAGTACCGGCTCCGGTCGCCGGCAGTGCGCCTTCACCGCCACCCGCTCCATCGTTCGCTCCGACCGCAGTGGTACCCATAAGTGCGAATCCCATCTCAGGTACAAATCACAAGCTGCTTGCATCACAGCAGCCCCGTTCGAGGCGTCGCTGATGACGGCGCCGCTGTGGCTGTGGCTGTGGCTGTGGCTGTTGCTGTGTAGCACTATTGAACCAAATCCGCACCGGCACGAGCCTCAAGAAGCTGGATCCCGAGCAGGCCAAGAAGGAGCGAGACGCGCGTAAGAACCACATTCGTAGCTCCGTGATGCTACTCCAAGGCCTGCAAGATACCCTCAAAGAAGCGCTCGACAACCGTGCACTTTCGCTGCTCGACTCGGACTCGGACGATGAGGATGACGATTGGGAGGACGAGGACGAGGAGTGAAGGACCGAGCCAACTCGCACACGCGTACGCAGTCACTCAGTGAGTGCCCGGAACGTCGGTCTCACTCACATTCACAATGTCGTTGCTCGCTCGGGCGCTGCAGTTGGCTCGCTGGCTCGCTCGCTCCGGTTGTTGTTGTTGTTGTTGTTAGTTTTTTGATTCGTTTGTTAACCTGCACGCACGATTACATCTCAGTACTAGTACACTTGCATTCACTCGCATTCACTCACTCACTCACTGATGTCGGCACACAAATCTAGACAATCATGAGCATATTCTCGCTCGCTGAAATGCAACTCGCGCTGAGCAAGACGAGGAGGAGCTGTTGTTGGTCGTTGGTGGGTGGGCAGCATTATAATGACATTCACAAAAAGCAACTGTAACAAGCACTATGATAGATAGAGATGGATAGAGATGGATAGATAGATAGCGATCAAAACACAAGCAAACTACAAGGAACGGCAGAGCCATGAGCATGGTAAGCTCGGTCGCTCGCCTGGTACGACGGCGCTACAGCACAAAGTCGTGCACCTCGATCAAGATGCGCACGATTCGGAACACGTGTTGCCGCTCGTTGAGGAACGCCAACGGTGATTGCGACGGTGCATCGAGCAACACCGGACCGAACACGATCGCGAGGTTCTCGGCCGTCATCTTGTTGATCTGTCAACGTGAGGCGAGTTAGAGCGCCAACAACAATCATGGCCACGACGACCACGACGATAGTGGTGAGGCATCACGATGGTAGCGAGCAGCGTACTTGGCTGTACTCGGTGACTTGCTGCAGTAATGGACATAACACACGCAAGATGGCCACGTGTGATGGCGGTAGGCTCTTGAGTTCGAGGCGTAGCTTGCGTACGAACACCTCGTCATCCACCGGACAGGCCTCTACAATCGAGAGAAACCAATCGAATCCGATCCAATCCGATCCAATCATGAGAATCAATCGAATCGAATGAATCCCAGTATCCGACTGGCTGGTTGGTTCGTACTCGAGACATCGACTAATGGCTGGAACAAGCGACGAGTGAGCAGTGGATCGGGCAGTTGTCGCAAGAAGAGCTTCAAGGCACTCGCGACATCATGGACCTCGAACGACTCGAGAGCCACATTGTCCTGCACGGCGGCATCGAAGAGATTGCGAATGTGATGCACGACGTCCTGCTCGCCCGAGATACGGAACAAGCCCTCGGTCTTGAGAGCTACGATATCGACATTCGCATGGCATTCCATCATGAGTCGAAGTCGTGTTGCGTGGTGGTTCAGCATGAGCAGAGTCCCGCAGATTCGATTGGATTCGATTGGATTGGATAGAGGCAGTGCACGTACCTTCCTCGCTCGAGAGTCGAGCGACAGCTCGGAGTACAAAGTGTGGCACGCGAGTCTTGGGGTCGAGATCACGTTCAGCGATCTCCCATAGTTTGGTGCCAAACACTGGATGATGTTGATGATTGCGTGAGCATATGATTGCGATACACGCACGCAATCAATCAGACTGCATCTCTCTCTCTCCCTTGTGTTTTATCGTGGTGGTCGTCGCGATATCGATGAGATATACGCGCACTTGTACGCAGGTGTGGTTGGTACCTTTGTTGGGTCGAACGATGACGCTGGTCACGCGCTTGGAATGCTTGGATGCGAGCAAGGCGCGCTTCTCGTCCGGTGTGCCGGGTGCGCCATCCGAGGCGGCTGCTTTGTTGGGGTCGCTGCTGCTCTTGAGCGAGCTGCTGCTACTGCTACTACTGCTGTTGTTGGTGGAGCTGGTGGCGGCGGTGGATCGTTTAGAGACGTAGTGAGGGTTGGGAGCAGGGGCCAGTCGAGGGCAGCATGATACGGTCAAGGCAACGATGGCGAAGCCAGCGAGCCAGAGCATATCTCTCTCGCGCGCGAGCGTGCAACGATGCTGGCTGGCTCAAGGGTTGTCGTCTAGCAAGCTGGTAGGTATTCTCAGGATGTAGATGTAGGTATGTGTGCGATGGTGGAATGGATTGGGTGTGGTGTGTGGTATGAGGCGAATGAACGAATGGATGGTTGTCTGGTGTCGTCGATGATGTCGTGATGTTGTAGAAGCCGCTGCTCCGAAGCTGGCGACCACAACTCCGAGATGGCGCGCTCGTGTCGCTGAGAGCTCGGCGTCGTGGTGTTGTAGGTGGTGGTCGTGGTAGCGGTACCACGGTGGAATAGGGAGCGAGGCAGTGCCTCCTTGGGGAGCTTCGACCCAAGTGCACTCCGACTCTCTACCTGGGTGCGCATGAATATCTCGGCCAAGCTCCCGACTGGTGAGGATCTTCCAAGGCTGGAGGTCGAACCTTGGAGCCTGGCTCTCGTAATCGGTGGCACGTTTCAACTCGAGTGTCCCGAGAGTCGAAATCGAACGCTGGCGGCTGATCCGGTCGTGGTACGGCTTGAATCGGGGTTGGGGGTTGTGGTCGGGTTCCGGATGTCACTGCTGACGAGCAGACGAGCTCTGACGAGTGACACCGCCATTGTTCTGTTGGCCCTCTCGCTGCTACAGCTGCTGCCAGTCCCGCTTCTTGCACTCGTTCATTCTACCACTGTCGACGTCTGGTTCCATTTTGATATCGTTCACGTGAACGGGTTGGATAGAGCCACCATGATCGAAGATATCAACGATGAGCGGCCACCGAGGAATCTCTTCAAGCCGGCGATCATCGGCTTGCTGGTGCTCGATCTCTTGATGTCGACCATCGGCATCGTGCTCTTCTTCGTGTTCGATCAAGAGGACGCGTACTTGATACTCGGCGTGCTGTTGGCCATGTTGGTGCTCAAGTTGGTGGCCGATTCGTTGGCGGTCGTGGCGTCGTTCCACAAGACGCTGACGCTCGTGGCGCAGCGGCGATTGCGCGCGGCCTTCGTGAGCCTCAAGTGCATCCAGCTGCTGGCGTCGTGTACCATCGAGCTGTTCCTGCTGTTGAGCGTCATCTCGTTGCATCGATCGTGGCAGCTGGCACAACGACGATCGTCGTATACGCTCGTGTACTTGATGGCGAGTTTCTACACGGTGTATTTGGTCGTGTACTCGATGATACTCGTACGTTGCGAGCTGTCGCTGTTGCTGCCGTCGGAGTCGCTGTCGTGTGTGCGTGTGAGTGATCGATCGAGGTTAGCTAACATGATGACGATCGCCAAGTCGGTGGCACTGCGCTTCATCGAGCACGACATCCACGTGTCGGGCGACTACGATCTCGCCGACGACTACTCGTACTCGCCCGTCACGGCCATCACGACCGACTCGGGCTTCACGTCGCTCTACGATGCCTCGCCACGAGCGAGCTCCTCCAAGAAGTCATCGCAGGTCATGATTCGATACGATCAAGTGCCGCCAGTGGCGTACAGTCAGACGCTCGACAAGGAGCAACGAGGAGCGTTGTTCGATCGACCTTGAGCGACATTGAGTGCGAGTTGAGCGCCGCCTCTCTACGTACCAATGATGCTCTCACGCTCTCGCTCTCGTGCTCACTCACACCGATGTTAGCTATCTATCCATCTATCTATCAGCTAGCATCTCATTCATTCATTCATTCATTCATTCATTCATTGATTCATTGATTCTGCTCTTGTTTGTCTCACTATCTATCTTACTATACCGAATCATCATCATCATTACCTCAACTGACTCTCTTCTCGCTGATAACTGTACTTTTTGTGTTTGGTGTGTACGTGTGTTCTCGACAGCACCACCATCTATGATAAATGACGAGACGTGGCCACACTGCATATGTGTGTGGTCTCGCGTATTGAATTACAAGTACTTGATGCCTAGCATTCGTCGAGCGAATGGAATACGAGCAATGACGACGACCCACAAGGCCGAGAGCACATAGGCGAATGCCGTGAGCGCGAGCACCTTGCCCTCAAAGTTGGCAGCGTGCAGCGCCGGGATCGAATTGATGAAGCAGGCACCGACGTAGGTCCACAACGGATGGCAGAGGATGACGCCGAACGTCAGGTCCGAGAGCAGGCGCATGAGACGGCGGTCCCACGACGGTCCGTCGAACGGATGGTCGGCGTAGCGCTTGAGGTACGCGATGCAGGCGAAGCAGTAGACCCAGCTGCCGAGGTGGTAGAAGATGCGCTTGCGTCGATCGTGGTACGAGACGTAGCCGGCCGTGACGAAGAGGAAGTCGGGCGAGATGTTGCCGGTGACCGAGTTGGTCCAGAGCACGAACATGAGGCACACGAAGAGCGCAAAGAGCGCGTTGTTCTCGGGCAGGCTCGGATAGTGCGGCGCCTGCAGCGTCCACAGGAAGCCGGCGAGGAAGAAGGCCGAGTGTCCGTAGAACATGAAGAGCAGCGCGAACATGCGGCGCTTCGAGATCACGGCGCCGAGCATGCCCGGTACGCGCTCGTCGTACGTCGAGAACTTGGGTATCCAGCTCGGCATCGCGGTCACGAGCACGCAGCCCAACACCACGAGACACATGGCGATGAACGGCGCGTTGCACCACAGTCGCGGCAGCGCGCGTGGCAGCGGCCGCCAGTGCGTCGGTGCGATGACGGCCACCAGCGGCGCCGCGACGTAGATCAGCAGCACGCCGGTGGTCGAGAACTCGAGGTCCGGCAGCCACCATTCGGTGAGTGCCACGAACGCCAGCGGCATCGTGAACGCCACGACGTACACGCCGGTAGCGAACGAACGTCGCTGCAGCGACTGATGGTACACGCACTCGGTGATGTGGCTCCAGACGCCGAGCGCATTGATGCCACGGCCCGACATGAGGCCGATCAGCACCAGCGAGCTCCACAGCCACACTTGCGCCCACGAGTCGTACAACAATGCCACCAGCACGAGCAAGTAGGCCCATGCCACGCGTCGATACCAAGATGGAATCGACGCTCCATACGATCGAAGTGGTGTCGTTTGGAAGGCACCACCGCTGCTGCGACCACTGATACTCGCTGCCGAGTGTTGTTGATGCTCGACGTCATTGCTGTCCTCATCTCGCTTGTTGCTACTCGACAAACCCATGCCAATGCTTGCACTCGATGATGATGATGTCGCTCCTGTTGAGGATGAGGATGATGTCGCTGACGATGCCACGAAGGGTGCCAGAGCCGAGGTCGACGTGACGACGAGTGTCGAGTGAGCATGCCGCTCGTAGGCCTCGTACATGACGGCGAACATTGGCAGATGGACGGTCGAGAGAATGAAGAGGTACGGCAGGAAGCTGAGGTGTGCCGGGTCGAGCAACTGCCAACTCGGTGAGCTCCAGATACCTTGCAGCTGCGCGAGCGAGAAGACGTCGAATCTACATGACTCGATGACGATATTGCACGGTATCGCGATCACGAGCCAACCGAACGCGAAGCTCACGAGCAGCTTCCATGAACGCTCCCGCACCATGGCCGCGAGGCTCTTGCGTCTCGTCGCCATCGAGAGCACGGCAGAGATGCCTGCCAACATGCAGAACTATCCATCCATCCCATCCATCGATCCACCAATTCAATGCCATGTCCACTGCAGAGAGTGAAGCGAGGCCACGAGCGATATCATCATAGAGAGCGAGCGAGCGAGCGATGCGTACGAGATTGAGACCAGCTTGGAGCACGCCACGTTGTAGCTGTTTGATGATACTCAACGACCATCGTTCCGGTGATCCTGACGTGCCACGAGGGATCGGAATCGAGAGGTTATGGTGGTAGCCATCAGCGAGGCGGATCGTGTGGTAGTAGACGATGCAGATGGCGAGCAGTATGCGCAGCACGCTGACCCAGTGCAGCCGCTGTGGTGGTGGTGTCGTTGATGTCGTCGATGGTGTCCCACTCGTACTGCTGCTGCTGTTGTTGATGAGGATATCAGATGTTGGTACTATGGCAGTGGGAGTAGTGAGAGTATTGGTGTTCGTGGATAGTAGTGGCGGAGAGGTGGATACTTGCATGGTTTGTTGGTTGGTTGGTTGGTGTGTGGCAGCGAGACGAAGCGATGAAGCGAATGATCGAGTGTCACTCTGGCAAGGTCCATATCTCGAGCTCATACGCCTCTCTATCTCATCATTCGTGTATCGTAGATCAAGATATTGCATGGTGAGAGAGAGAGAGAGATCAAGAGAGATAGAGTGATAGATGTGTACAAGGCAGTGCGCGCGTTCGCGTGTATTTGACGAGCGACTGCTGCTATCGATTCGATCCGCTGGGCGATACATATGGTGTGCTGCTGCTGCAGTGCGGCAGTGCGCTAGTATGGCGACATCACTACGATGAGCATTACTCTCACTACTTCGCTTCGATCGTCGATTACTCTTGTGGCTTGGTGTGCACTTGCTCCTTCCACTGCTCACGAAACTCACGCAGCTCGGGCGTGTCGTGGCTCGGCGGCGGCTCGCTCACCAGCACCTCGCGCGACCGGGTCAACTCATCCTCGCGAATCGGATCCAAGTCTACGACACGGTCTGCAGACGCCTATACCAGCCCGAGCCACGTTATGAGCACACGAACTCGAGCAGTTGTGGTAGCGACAACAACACGCACCCACAGCCACTCGTTCGAGAGGTTCAGTTGCGCCACCGAGCCTCCCAGCTCGATACCGGACTCTGCCAACTCACCGGCTGGATGCTGATACTGTTGCTCTTGCTCCGCCATTCCACGCCGAACCACGAGCAAGCAAACGAGCAAACGAACGAATGAATGAAGCGTCGGGGAGACGAGTGATCTCATACCCCGCTATTAAGGTCCCGACGAGGCCTCCAGAGCTCTATGACACCTTCTTCGCTCTCAGCACTCAAGAACAGCAAACGCCCACTCACTCAATCCCTCACTCAATCTCCATCTCGCTCGCTTGCTCGCTTGCTCTCACTCGAGTGGAGGGAAGGGACGACGACATGGCACACTCACATGTCATGGATGAGGTCTCGGCGACGACGACGACGACGGTGGTCGAGTTCCAGGACCTGCCGTACGAGCTGGTGTTTCAGATCTTTGCGCAGTGTATGGCGTGGATGCCGCTGATCGACCTCGTGCGGCTGGCGAACTCGAGCCGCCTGCTGTATCGCGTGCTGCACGACCGTCGCCTGTGGTGCCTCAAGCTCAACCACTATCTCTTGTATCCGATCGAGCACGGCACCACCGAGGCCTTCGAGCTTTTTCCTGACATTCTCGGGCCCAGCGGCTCCTCCAACTGGTGGTGCTGCGTCATGAGCGCGCAAGCCACCATCGACGCCGACGCCGACGCCGACGACCGTGTGGAAGCGATGCCAAGCGTCGCTACTGAACCTACTTCACCGCCGAGTCCAGTGGCGGCAGAGAGTGATGAAGATTCGGTGCCACCGATACGTTCATGGCCGGCGCTCGATCCGACGAGCTCGAGCTCGGAAGGCGAGCGCAACTCTCGCTTCTACGCGCTGCTGCAGCCCGAGGTCTTCAACGCGGTCAGCGCCGACGAGGCACAGCGCAACAACCGTGCCGCGCACCGTCTCATCACCGAGATCCTCACGGGCAGCGCACTCGATTCAGTCGACGTGCTGCTATGCTGTCATCGATATCTCGGCACCACCGAGAGCGTGATGCAGAGCATCATGCAGATCTACACGCAGCTCAAGCACGACGTCGACGGCGCCAACGCTCTCGCTGCGCTGCAAGAGGACGAGGCCGAGGCGGCTTCGGCATCATTGCCGTCGCCCAAGAAGACCTCTGCCAAGTCGTTCCTCAAGTCATTGATTCGAACCTCGAGTGCCTCGCTTGCTGGATCCTTGTCGTCGTCGTCATCGTCATCCTCGTCGTCAACTCAATTGGGCGGCAGTTGTTCCATCTCGAGCAGTAACTCACTCGATCCATTGCGAGAGTGGCAAGCGACCTTGGCAGGCAAGTTGTACGTGCTACTGCGCAGATGGATCGAGCGTTATCCATTGTTCCTGGTGTCGAACGTCTACGCCGTCAAGTTCCTCATTGCGTGGGTCGAGTGTGAGCTATCGACCTTGGCACGAACGCCCGAGGAGCACGCGCGATTCTCGAACCAATACGCGCATCTCTTGGCGCTCCTCGACGAGAAACGAAAGATCATTCGCCAGTGGATCGAGTACGACCAACGGAATGTGCCGGTCGTGTCGTCGCTCCCGGTGGGCCAAGACAGCGCCGAGAACATTGCACGTCTGTGCGACACCGTGTCGGGCGTCATCGCGCCCATGAAGCACGCGGTCGATTGTATACTGGCGGCGCCGCCCGAGCTCATTGCGCGATACCTCTCGAAGCGCAGCGCCGAGCTGTTCCGTCGCATCCAGCCCGAGGAGTTGCTGTGGAAGGTCTCGCGCACCAACTCGGTGTGTCCCAACACGATGGCCATCGCTCGCCGTGGCCTGTCGCTCTTCGGCTTCATATCGTCGCTCGTCGTCTCGCTGCCGACCAAGCAGCTTCGTGCCGAGATGATCATTCATTGGGTGCAAGTCATGCTCGTACGTGCGTCTCGGCGCCTGTCAGTACTCGTCTGATTGCGAGACTCACTCGGCGTTGGGCGATCGGCTTGTGCAGGAATCGCAAAAGCTGCTCGACTTCTCGACGATGCTCGATATCTACGCGGCGCTCGTCGGCTCGGTCGTACATCGACTCAAGTGGTCGTGGCAGCTCGTTCCCGAACCACTGCACCAAGCGATGGCCGACATTGAGAGCCTGCTCTCGCTCAGCTCCTACTGCAAGGACTTTCGACTGCTACACGAGCGCTCGATTGCGCGGCCCTGTGTTCCAAGCTTGTATGGATACCGAACGCAGCGCGAGCGTGTGGTCGAACCACACGTTCTTGCTCTCTTGCTAACGCCATATCTTTATCGCGCGCGTGTTACCAGGAGCGCCTTCATCGGTCACATTCATTTCTTGCGCGATTCATCAACCAACAAGCTCAAGGTCATGCACTCTGTCTACAGTACAATCTCGGTACGCTGTTGCTCGGTTCCCATACAGTGCCATCTCGACGTCGTATCTCACGCGGCACTCAATCTGTTTCAGATGGTCCTGCGATTCAAGACCAACCTGGCGCCATTTCTTGAGCAAGAGCTCGAGGATGCCGAGCTCGAGAACCTACTCCTCACGTTACCGCAGTTCAACAAGGATCTCGCGTTCACGATCTCGCGGCAACGTGAACCTCGAGGCTGTCTCATTCACGAGGTCGCTTGAGACTCTCATGATTGATACGCATCTCTCTCCCGTTCAGTGTGAATAGCACGCGATTTGTTGAACATATCCCCCAGTATTCAAAGCGTCAACAGCAATGTGCTGCTGAGTCATGAATCCCGAGGCAGTTCTGAAAGTAATGTGCTCGAGCGGCGGTCCGTGAGCCAAGCGGCGGCTGCATCTCTGTGCGTGAGTGCGACCGGGAGAGTGCCCCACAGCAAGGAGGCCTTGACCTCTGGACTATCGAACAGTGCGCAAGAGTTTTGGTGAGTTCTGATTGAAGCAGTCGTAAGGCATTGGGGATGAGGGATCCAAAGGGGGCTCCAAGGGAGGTTCGGAGGGTCCGGGCCTTCTTCGGGGTCGAGTTCGGAGCAACAACCGACGCAGCGGCGGCAGCATCGATCATTCGTTCATTCGCTCGCTGCCTCGCGCACCTCTCTCTCCCATCCTCTCCTATCGCTCGTCTCTCTGGTCCGCTCGATCGCTCGCGAGACTCATCGCTCTATCTATTGATCCGTCTATCTATCCGTCTATCCTCCGAGGAGGAGGTCGAACTTGTCTGTCGCTCTCGCGTGTGCCCGGCGCTCGCAGCCTACGCACCGCACGTGCATATCTCGTCTCATCCACGCCATCAACCTACGAGCGCACTCGAGCGCACACCGAGATGGATACCGATCCTGCGCAGGTATCGGTATCCATACCATCGACTCACGTACTCGTAGCACGCGATGATCTCTCCGAGTTGC
>Ga0209935_1004785_pt1 | contig 12094 bp, 13 predicted proteins | sample ThiBio_1000_plan_2_FD_183958 | JGI IMG/M metagenome (GOLD analysis project Ga0209935, IMG submission 183958) | Wastewater bioreactor microbial communities from Cape Town, South Africa - Thiocy_cont_1000_plan (SPAdes) | ecosystem: Engineered > Bioreactor > Thiocyanate-remediating >... | reverse complement strand
CCGTGTCGCTGAAGGGATGGTCTAGCTCTGCGACGACTGATGTGGCCGGTAGCGTGGTGCCATTCAACGGTGTCGAACTGGAAGATGTTGGTGTTGTTGACGATGCTGATGCTGTGGTGGTGGTGGTGGTACTCAGCAGCGCTTGATGGTCGTCGTGTGAGTCGGTCGTATCGTCGTCGTCGTCGTCGCGGTGCACAACGCTGCCGCTGATCGAGGTCCCGAGGCGCAGCTGCGTGTCATCGCTGCCGTCGAGCACATCCCCATCATCATCATCTCCATCATTATCACCATCACCAGGTACACCAAGACTCGAATCAGAGACCGCCGTCACTGTGGAGCTCTTTGTGCCGCCCGCGACACTCGAGGTCGGCGGTGGCGGCAGCTCGGCGCCATCATCATCGCCATCAGCAGCAGCATCATCGTCGTCATCGTCTTCGATGCTCCATACTGCCTCGTGCACACCTCCCACACCATTCGGTTGAGCCATGGTGTGTATGTGTATGTGTCTCTTGAGAGCTCCTCGACCCAGACCTCGAGCTCGAATGCGACCACGAACGACGACGCCACCAAGCAACAACGAGCGCCACTCGCACCGCATCGCTCTCGGCCTCGCTGCTCCCGATGACCCACCACCACCACCACCGACCCACGCCCACCCCCACGCCCTCCACCACCACCATCATCAGCTATTATTGAACACCTCCATCACGATCATATGGCCGAGTCTTGGCTCAAGCAGGCTCGCGCCAAGCTGCGCCTCGTCGAGCACGAGCTCGCCGAGCACGTACTCGACGTCGATCGGCTCGTGGCGTCGGTCGGCGTGCCACGACCGCATCCATCGCTGCGGCCACTCTCTCGCGAGTTACGATCGCGCTTCCCCGAGTTGTGGAACAAGTGTATCGTGCAACAGAAGCTCGGTGCCGAGAGTCTCTGCATCATTCGGCGCTTCGTGGCGATCGTGGTCGTGATGCAGCTCAAGCAGTTGATGGCGCGGCTGCAGCTGGTGTTCGAGGCCAACCTCGAGACCGCGCGACGGCTCACGGCCGAGCGCACGGCCGAGATCCGAGCCAGGGCACCCAAGTCACACATTGGTACGGCGCAACATGCATCCGTGGGTGTTCGTACGCACGCACTCGGTGTCTCGATTGCTGATGCGCTCGGGTGTGTGTGTACGTGTGTGGCAGTGGTGCCTGCGCACAAGTATCACGAGCACGTGTTCCTGCCGCCCAAGTACGACGTCTACACGCCGATCGTCACGTCGATCTGGGTATGAGTCGATCGCCCGCACAACGACCGATGGCTGCTCTGACTGATCGTGCTGTGATGGCCTTGCCCGCTGCTAGAAAGAGGACGACCTGATCATGCGCTACCCGCCGTACGTCTCGGACGACAAGTGCAACAACTCGGTCGCCGACGATCTCTTTGATGGCCGCGCCGAGGAGGAGAAGAAGTACGAGGACTGCGAGGAGGACAACGTCCTCGTGCAGCTGGTGGAGTTCCTGCTGCCGGAGCGCGAGCTGTACCTCGATGCGTGCCAATCGATCCGCAGCGACATTGATGCGTCGGTCGCGGCCTTCGCCAAGTTCTCGGCCAATCCCGACTCGGACCTCTTTCGACTGCCGCTCGAGCTGTTGCAACTCTTGTGCTGGCTGTTCGATGCTCCGATGCACGTGTTGCAGGCACGCTACACCGAGGTCAAGGTGATCTTGCAAGGCGACACTCGCGTCGCCGAGAGTCTCAGGTACATTCATCGAGCAGCGCAGCATCGACCGACTCGCACTCCTTCTCTCATCAATCGCTGTCGCTCGGCTCCCAATCACTCGCGATAGCTCCAAGATGGTGATCTATACGTGCCGTGTATGTGGCAAGTACTTTTGTCCCTTCCACGGCGACGAGGTCCTCATGCCCGACCCGATACCCGTGCCGGCCGAGCACTGTCTGCTGCCCGACGCCGCGATTCCATGCTCGAATACATGCTACAACATTAGTGTACGTGCTGCACTGGATCGATGAGCGCTTGTTGTATGCCAGCCAATCATTGACGCTTGATTGTACGAGTAGAAGCACAAGAGTCACGAGGCCGCCGAGCACGGTTCGCCGACACAAAAGCAGCGAGCCGTCATTCACGACGTGGTTCGTTCGTGGCTCGAGTTGCGCAATCAGATGACTCCGCCGTGCTACATTGCTCGCATGATATTCCCCACAGGATCGCCCACGTGTGCTACGGTATGCATATGCCATGGCAACCTTGTGTGAGTGAGTGAATGACGACGGCCTCGCGCTGGTGCTGCTCACACCTCCTACGAACGACAGATTGGGCACTATCTCGCGAGTCTATCGCCCGACGAAGACCCGCTCAATGTCAGACGCGTGACTTCCGGCCTCGACACCGAGCCGACACCGACCGCGAGCTCCTCGTACTCGACCGTCACCACTGCGCCATCGAGCACCTCCAACTCGTCGGGTTCGACGTCGCCGGGCGGCTCGTTGTCTCCCACTCGCACGAGCTCCACCAGTTTGGCCGACGCCATGAGGGCAAGGTTTTCGAGTGCGGCCGAGTGCGACCGCGACGAATCGACGACCGCAGCACCGTTGACAGCTGCGCCCGTGTCTCTTGCGTCATCCACCGAAAGCATGTCGGCCACGGCCTCGGCGAGCGAGAGCGCCAGCAGCACGAACAACGGCATGGTGGGCACGGCAGGCTCAGGCTCGCAGCCGTTCAACAACATGGCGAGTGCCACTGCCACGAGTACGACCTCTCCACGATAGTGGCGACCTCGCATCGTGCTTGGCTTGACCACTCTGACTGACGCCGGATGCATCGGTATCGCACATTGACAGGCGCCATGTACGTGCCGTGCAGCTGTTCGGGCGCGTGCGGCAGCGAGGAGGGCTCGTGTGCGTGCCTCAACTCGCGAACCATGTGCGAAAAGTTCTGTCGCTGCTCAAGCGACTGCCCTCGGCGCTGGAAAGGCTGCTCGTGCACTCACCGAGGTATGTGTTGTACTGGCAAGAGAAAGAGAGAGAGAGAGACGATTGTGAGTCGTGCGTCCAGGGCTCTTCTCTTCTCACGATCGACAGCGACAGACCGATGTTGTGGTACCAAGCGATGTCCGTGTTTCGCCTCGGGCCGTGAGTGCGATCCGGACATCTGCAAGAGCTGCGGTTCGGACTCGCATCCGAGCTCCAGCGCACAAAGCCACTGTAAGAATGTAAATCTCATCTATAACTTAAGCAAGGTACTCTACCGCCACCACTCCTCTGCGAGAGAGAGATTGCAATGTTTACGCTGGTGTGTGTGTGCCATCGCAGCGTATCCTGATCGGGCGCTCGTTCATTGCTGGCTCGGGAGCGTTCCTCGGCGAGTTTGCGAGCAAGGGCGACTTTATTTGCGAGTACAGTGGAGAGGTATGAGGCGCGCGTATTCTATACCGACGATGTGCGATGCGTGTAGCTCATACGCGATGGCGGTGGCCGCCTCCTCCATGTGGGCACACACACACACACACACACACACAGTTCATCAGCACCGACGAGGCGGACCGACGAGGAGTGGTGTACGACCAACGTCAGCACACGTGCCTGTTCGACATTTGTCTCGGTTACACGCTCGATGCACAAAAGCTTGGCAGTGCCGGCAAGTTCTTGAACCATTCGGCGACACCGAATTGCGAGGCGCGCTTGATGCGCTGCTGCGGCGAGAGCCGTATCGGCTTCTATGCCTTGATGGACATGGCACCAGGAGAGGAGCTGGTGTTCGACTACAAGTTCAGCGAGAGTGCCTTCCGCGACTATCGCATCTTCTCCGAGAAACGTTCCAAGCGACAAAAGCAGCAACAACAACAGCAGCAACTCGAGCAATCAAGTAGCGGACACAAGAGCAAGCGGGACAAGAGCAAGAAGAGAAAGAGGGACAAGAAGGACCGCACTGCGCAGCAAAAGCAGAGACACCGACACAAGGAGCGCCACAAGCTCAAGGAGACGAGCAAGAAGCACAAGAAGAAGAGGAGGAGTCGCTCGAATGCAAGCAGTGACAGTGATCATGACGACGGCAGTGATGACGATGAAGACGACGACGACGACCGCGACAAGAGCAGTAGCAGCAACGACAGCAGCAGCAATGAGTTCGATGACGCTAGCGACGACGATGATGACGAGCAAGACGACGAGGACGAAGACGACGATACCACGTACCAGCAACGTGCAAAGAGACAGAAACGGAGCTAGCTGTACAGCTGACCGCGACCTCACTAAACTACGTTACTCGGCGTTATCCATGTAGAATCGTTTGATTGATTGATTGATTGATTGATTGATTGGTTGGTTGGTTGGTTGGTTGATTGATTGATTGATTGATTGATTGATTGATTGATTGATTGATTGATTGATTGAGTGAGTGAGTGAGTGAGTGAGTGAGTGAGTGAGTGAGTTAAGAATCGCTGGCCAATATTGAGATTGAGCGAGAGATTGTCGTCGTTGTTGTTGTTGTTCCTTCGCTCGCTTCTGGCTCGCTCTCGCTGCGCTGGCTCGACCTCGACGGCACAGCTGTGAGCACCATGTCTCGCACCGTGTTCATCAATGACACCAAGTCGAACAAGCTGTTTCGCCATGCCACGGCGGCCGTCTCCGATGGGCGGTGCTGGCTTGGCGGCGTTGCTCCTCATGCGAGCTACAGCATCATGCGCGATCGGTTCTTCTCGCGACAGACCAGTGCCGAGATCGTGGTCGGCGACCTGGTGTTCCTGAAACAGGGCGAGCGAAGCCCAGCGGACATTGTGGTGTTGTGTTCGGCGAGCAACCTTGCAGACGCAACGAGTGACAGCGACGATGGTGTTGGCACGAGTGCGTCGTCATCGATCGATAGCGCAGCGAGTCGTGCGAGCAACCGTGCGTTCTTTTGGATCAACAGCAGCTTCGTGGACGGATCGCCACGATTGCAGCTCCAGCACGCGATCGCACAAGAGGAGCTCGAGGCGGTGGTACTCGAGATTCGCGCTGCCACACGCGCAGCCAGCGCCAGGCGACAACGAGCGGCATCGAGTGGCGGCGCATCGGCGCAGACGCAGTCGTTCATCGTACCACCGACACCGAGTGGTATCTCGGCTCGCGATGCATGGCTGGTCGAATGGATTCAATCGTTGAGTCTGGTGCAAGGCGAGTTGGATTGCGATCAGCCTGCGGTCGACATCACGGCCTTTGATGGCAAGCTGACGCTGCGACTGCCGTTCCCGACGCTCGAATCGCGCCGTCGTAACCCGCATCGAACACGCACACGTCATCGTCCATCGGCACACGCGGGCGTCGTCGATCCACTCGATGGTTGTGGTTCATCTACGACCACCTCCGCTCCCACCGATAGTGCCAAGACGAGCAATTCGATGGCTGATAGCGAACTCTCAGGCAATGAAGGGCACGCAGCAGCAACAACGACAACAGCAACCACAACAACAACGACGGCAACTACCGATGCATACGGCGGCGACGATACCAATGTTGTTGTTGATGATGCTCCGATTGATAGCCACCACCACGATGATGATGGTGATGATGATGGTGATGATGATGGCGATACATCGGATGGCGACGACACGGTACTGAACAAGCTCGTGTCGATTCGCGAGTTTGTGCCGCTGGGTGCCACCGTGTGGTCGGCAGGTACGCACTCGCACGCACGCAAGCACAGCTCACAAGGGGCGTGAGTCACTCAGTGGTTGAACGGCGCGGTGTGGCGTTGATCGAATAGGTATCGTGATTGGCCTCGTCGTGTACTGTGGGAAGGACACCAAGGCCGGCATGCACTCGTGCGAGCACTTTGTACCAGCCAAACTCAAGCAACGTATCCAGCGAACACAACGACGACTCCACCGTATGTAACTGCTGCTATGCGTGCTGTGCGTGCGCCTGCAGTGGAGTATACTGCGAAACGAGCTCACAAAGTGCTGGATACGGTCTCTCACTCTGTCATTTTCAGGATTAACGCATCGAGCCATCGAAGAGCAGGCTCCAGACGATATCACCAGCAACAACAACGCGAATGACGATGATGAGCACGCCCATGATTCGAGCAATGAGGCATCAACCACGAACTCGCCAGTGCCAGCGCCAGCGCCTACAACAAGCCTCGATTCTCCACAGCGATCTCGCTCAGCGTTCTCGAGCTTCATCTCGACGCTCTCATCGCCACTGGTTGGCCGAACGGCATCACCGAGCGCCACTTCCTCGGCGCCAAGCACTCCGGTGGCTGCGAGTACCACCAGTTCGGCTGCAACCACATCGCCATCGGGATCGAACACGGCAACCGCCACGTCGGCGGGCACGTTGTTCCTCTCGCACGAGTGCGTGGCATCGCGTGCGTACCCTATTCTCTATCAGATGGGCGTGCTGTCGGACGACCCTGGCAGCAGCGGCGGCGGCGGCAGCAGCAGCAGCAGCAGCGGCATCTTCAACCTGCCGACGGAGGAGTTTGGCATCGACGAAGTATCGAGCCCGCCATTCAAGCTGCTGCACTCGATCGTGGCACAGCGGCAGAGAGCGGCTCAGCACGAGAGTGTGGTCGAGTTCATTCGAGCACTGGTGCTCTTGGCGGTCGCCGACAAGGTGATTCTCGCGGGCATGCCGCTGGCGCTCGCCATCAGCGTCGATCCCGTGCTGTCGCTGCTGGCGGCGGTACCAGCCGAGCAGCAGGCCGCGAGTGGCATGAACTCTTCTTCCTCGGGCTCCGTCGGTGGCAGCGGCGGCAGCAACTCGCGCTTGGTGACAATACTCGAGGCCAACAGCGAACGGATCGTGATGCGCTTTGCGACGAGCGCAGACAGCCAGTCGGCGAATGATAGTGATGGCGACGGCGGTGCCGAGAGCTGGCACGTACTCTCAGCAATCGAGCACAACTCGAATGAGCGACGGCTGTCGCTGTCGGTCAGGCATGGCAGCGAGGCGACGGCGACGGCGCTGAGGTTCTCGTTGTATCACGCGAGAGCAGACGGCTTCTCGCACGTCGGTAACCGCGAAGCACTCGAGAGGCTTCTGCATCGCGCGGCGGTGACGGCGATCGAGCCGCAGAGCGACATTACGGCATTCGTGGTGAGCCGCACCGCGGTGCGACACGAGCAACAGCAGCAGCAGCAGCAGCCGCCGGCGAGCGACGAGGACGACGAGACGGCGCTGGGGTACTACCTGACGACCAGCTCGCTTCGGATGGGCATTCGCGAGGAGATGCAGCGCTTCTCGAGCGCGGCACACGGCGGCGGCCACCAGGTGTTCTTGATGTCGAGCGAGCGCGAGGACACGGTGCTGCCACTCTCGTACCACGCGCATGTACTGTCGCACCGCGACCTGCTGCTGCGCTGCATCGGCAGCATCGACGATGGCGGTAGCGGTAGCGGTGGCGGCGGCTGCGGCAGTGGCAGCAGCATGGCGCAGTTTGCGCAGATCATCGAATCGATCGAGAGCCCAGCAGCGACACAGGCCGCGCCATCACCATCACCAGCAACGCCAGAGGCTCGAGGTTCGCAAGCGAGCGACACTGCGGCGCCGGCGAGCACGCAAGCGATTCCGGCCATCGCGCTGGTGATCTCGGGAACGCGCTTCGAGTACGCGTCGAACGCCGAGGCCGACGAGCTGGCGCGCGTCATGCGATCGTGCCGAGTCGTGATCGGGTGCGAGTTCAACGCCATGCAACGAGCCAAGGCCGTTGGATTCTGCCGCCACCGAATGGGCCGAACGACGGCGGTGGTGGCGGCGGCCGTCAACAACCTCGCGGCCATGAGGCAGGCATCGGTGGGCGTGGCGCTCGCCGATCCGGTGTTGTTCGGCATGGCGGCGTCGGTCGTCGCCAAGCACACGATCACCGATATGCCGCAGTTGTTTGTATTGTTGCAAGGTGAGAAGACATTGACGTCAGCGAGCGCGGCAGCGGCGGCGGCAGCGGCAGCGTATTGTTGTGTATCTTGATCGGCCTCAAGGAAGAATGGAATGGAATGGAATGTCGCATATCGTGTGTGGTTCATTCGCTCATTCGCTTGCTGTCGCTCGTATCTCTCGCTCACGCGTGCTCTGTTGGTTGAGTGGCTGTGTGCGTGTTCTACGCGTACCTCTCAGTTGGGGGTTTGTGATTGGAGGAGGAGGAGGAGGATGACGATCGATAACCAAGCAGCTTGTATCGTCGAGGTGCTCTCGGGCTCGTCGCTCGTGGCCGAGATGCAGCAACTCGTCGGTGTCTGCGATACGACCTCGACAAGCTCGACAAGCTCGACAACGACAACGACAACAAGCGAGTCGCTCTCATGCAAGGAGCAACGATTGAGCCAGCTTGCATCGATGATCGACATCTTCAACGAGTGTACGCAGTCGCCGCCTCCACTCCGCTCGACGACCATGTTCGATGCTCGGCCGTTTGCGATCACGGCCTCCAACGCAACGGCGTGGGGAGAGCGCAAGTGGAGCTTCAACGAGAGCGAGAGCTTCGTGAGCGGCAAGGAGCTGCGCGCGCCCGAGCCGTGGAGCAAGCTGTCGCCGAGCGTGGCGGCGATCTTTCGCGAGCACGGGAGCGGTAGCGGCGGCGGCGGCGGCGACGCTGCAGCGGCGTTCGATGGTGGCGACTTGCTGACGAGCAGCGAGCGCGAGCTCGAGGCGCAGCTGCGGCGCGTGATGGCGACGTGGAAGCCGGCGCACCAGAGCTCGACGCTGTACCAGCTGGACCACGCGATGCTGGGGTTCGCGGGCTCGGCCTTGTACGCCGACGCCGAGTTCGTCATCGATGGCATTCGGTTCCCGGTGCACCTGGCGCTGTTCGAAGTGCGTCACGCGAGCGGTGGCGGCGGCGGCGGCGGCGAGTTCGGTGCATGGCTGCAGCAGATGCGCGAGGCGCATCGGCTGGGCACACGGCGCTCGCGAGCCGAGTGCACCTTCTCGTTCCCGAACAGCGAGGTGTACGGGCTGCGGCCCGAGGGCGTGGCGCGCTACTTGCGGTGCGTCTACAGCGAGCTGTCGTACGTGCACGAGCGAGCGGTGAACGAGGCCGTGCTGCCGGTGGCGATCTACATGCACGACCACGAGGTGGCGACCGAGTGCGTGCGCTGGGCGCTGACGGGCACCGAGGGCTGCGCGGCGCTCTTCGGCCTGCTGCGGCGCGGCACGCAGCTGCAGTACGCACCGCTGCGTACGCGAGCAGCGGTGCAGATCTCGCGGGGGCTGCGCTCGTTCTCGACCATCGAGCTCGAGCACGAACTCGCGTCGCTCGAGACCAACGAGCTGCTGGAGCTCATCGAGCACTTGGCAGCTGCCGGACCGACGCTGCCACCGCGCCCGACGAGCGTGCGGCGGCCTCCACCGCCGCCACAACAGCAGCCGCTGTACCACCCGTTCATGCCCACGGTGCCGATGCCGAGGCCATACAATCCAGCCTGGGATAGCGATGACGAGTGGGAGGAGCCGGACGAGTGGGACTGAGCATCACGCCCCGCCCATCGCGGAGTCTAGTTGTAGATAGCATTGATTGGCAGCCGTACTACGGTGCGACCATGCCGGCAGCACGGCACGACGGCAGCGTGCCATGTGCAAGCAAGGTGAATGAAGCAAGCAAGCAGTGCACATACCGTACCGCGTGCTGGCGTGTGTATCTTGGTGGCGGCGATCATGGCGATGATGGTGATGGCGATGGAGGAGGCCTTGCGCGCCCTCACGGCCCACGATTCCCGCAGCGACACGGCCGTGGATTGGCGGCGAGCTTGCTGGCATGGTTGTATTTCGCCGGCGGCAAATTTCCGGCCCGCGCCACGAGCGCGGCCGAAACAGGTCATCAGGCGGCAGCGGAGTTGGCGTGGTCGCTGTCGAGCTCGCGCCACACAAACTGCGCCGCCCCGAGAATGGTGTGGCCGAGAGAGCGCCGCGGCTGCGGCGGGGCGGGGCGGTGGTGGTTGCGGCGATGGTGGCGGCAGGCGGCGGCACCGGAGCGGGCCCGGCGATTTGGCTCGAGAACGAACCACGCGAGCGCGCAACCTTCCATGAAGACCAAGCGAGGAAAGAAGAGCCGAGGCAAAAGCGCGGGAAAGCCTTGCGCTGCTCGCCTTCTGCTCTGTGCTGCTCTGCGCGTTCGTCACTCGCTTTCTCGCCTCGCCGCTGCTGCCTCTCCCTCCTCGCGCCCGAGACCTCACTCGCCTGCTCTCGCCCCCCTCTCGCCTCCGCGTATCTCTCGCACCTCCCCCGCCTCCTCCGCACCACACCTCACCCTCTCACTCCCGCGACCATGGAGCACCACACCAGCGACGCCTTGGTGCCTACATCGCTCACTCCACCGCTCGTGCCACCGTTGCCCACGCTCGCTCCGGCGTCGGCGTCGCGGACGCACACGTGCTGCCGCCACCGCCGCACCGCCAGCTCGGCGCAGAAGCCTCTCGGTGGCATCGCGAAGCCCAAGCGTCCGTACTCGCGCTCGCTCGACCAGCGCCCCTCTCCGGTCTTGGCCTCTTGCCACACCACGGTCTCGTCGCCGCCCTCGCTCGCTGCGTCGCTCGACGTGCCAACGGCACCCGATACCTCGGCGACCAGCCTGTCGTCGTCGTCGTCGTCGTCGTCGTCGACCTTGCTGATCGAGCCCAAGGCGCCGCGCAAGCTGCGACAGTACCAGACGCTGCCGAACCTCACCAAGGTCTCGTCGGCGCGTCGCTCGCTCAACTTCAACACGATGCCTCCGCTGCACAAGCAGTCGACCAAGTAGCGCGCGCGTGCGCGTGTGGGCTCCACTCGTTTCATCGTCTCCTCCGGAGTTTGTACCGATGCGCATCGATAGATTTATTTATTAATCGAGTGGTGTAGTGTTGTGGCGATTGTTGTTATTGATTGTTGTTTGTCGTTGTGTGTATGTGGCTGTCGAGCGCCGTTCTCGTCGCGCAATGGTTCGCGCCCTGGATAACTATCTGTCTCTCTCTCTCTCTCTCTCTCTCTCTCGGCGTCTCGCTCTGACTTCCTGTTTGCGTTATCTATTCCCTCTCGGGCCTTGTACACCCTATTTGTCCGTGATGTCCTCACCTCTACCTCGTCCTCCTCCTCCCTCCTCGTCGTACTCCTCCCTGCTGCTGATACTGAGTCCTGCTGCGCCAGGATGCTCCGCGTGCCTTCGCCAACCTGCGGCACAGAATGAACTGCTACTGTATTTATCACACGAACGAATCGCTGCTCCCCGCCTGCAAAAATATCCACCACCGCCAATGTTGCTGCGAGTAAACACGTGCTTGCTACTACTGCTACGTACCCTGCGAGCGAAGGGTACCTCGTGATTAAAGTCGGGAGGTACGCAGCAGTGGAAGAATAAGAATCGCCAGCGGGAGAGCTCTGGTGAGGACCGAGCGCACCCTGGGCGACTTGAATATCCATCACTCACTCTCACTCTCTCTCGCGCTCACTCATCGTTCGTTCGTTCGTTGCTGTCGTCGTCGCTTGGGTACCATGGCCACGGCTCCCACGACTCCCATGCGCCAGCAGCAGCAGCAGCGAGTCTCCGCCATGTGGGCCAACCAACCAACGACGCCGCGCAGCCCGCGCAACGTGGCACCGCTCGAACACACCACGCCACAGCGCACTCCTACGCACGCTGCCCAGTATGCCACGCACACGCCGATCCCACAGGCGCCACCGCGCTCTCCCTATCTGCCCCTCACGCCCAAGAAGCGCTCCGCCACCGATACGATCCAACTCGACACCACGAGCATCGACAAGCAGTTTGCCGCGCGAGTCGCTGCTGTTCCGACCATTGCCGCTGTACGCAGTGCGCAGCCGCTCACCTCTGCACCAGCGCCTCCTAACCAACGAACGAACGAACTAACGAACCAACGAACCAACGAACCGCAGGTCAAGAAGTGGTACTTGCACTTTGCAGAGCGCTACGCCAGTGTTGGTGCCTTTGCCCGAGCCGAGGAGCTGCTCACTAAACTCGTTGCAGTATCGCCAACCGATACCAACGTATGGCTCGCGCTATCTATCTATCTATCTATCTATCTATCTATCTATCTATCTATCTATCTATCTATCTATCTATCTATCTATCTATCTATCTATCTATCTATCTATCTATCTATCTATCTATCTATCTATCTATCTA
>Ga0209935_1004783_pt1 | contig 12098 bp, 14 predicted proteins | sample ThiBio_1000_plan_2_FD_183958 | JGI IMG/M metagenome (GOLD analysis project Ga0209935, IMG submission 183958) | Wastewater bioreactor microbial communities from Cape Town, South Africa - Thiocy_cont_1000_plan (SPAdes) | ecosystem: Engineered > Bioreactor > Thiocyanate-remediating >... | reverse complement strand
TCATCATCATCATCATCATCATCATCATCATCATCATCATCATCATCATCATCATCATCATCATCATCATCATCATCATCATCATCATCATCATCATCATCATCATCATCATCATCATCATCCCCGAACTCGAGTGAACCGTCATCGTTATCGACGAGAGAGATTGGAGATCGATTGAAGCAATGTCGAATGATGCAACAACTCACACCTCGACAAGCGATCGAATCGCTCGTTGAGCTGAGTCACGATGCCCGCCAACACCATCCATGGCTCACATCTCGATTGTTGGTCAAGGCCTCGAAGCTCTCGAGTGTTGTTGGAGATCTCGATCACTCTGTTCGATCGATCTCGATGCTTCTTGAAGCCTCTGATCTCGAGCTCCAACGAGGACGATTGTTTCGATCTCGTCGTCTGCTCCAGCTGGCTGTCAACCAATCTCAATTGTGTCCACTTCGTGATGATCATCGATTGAAGCTTGCATCGTCGCGGCGCAACGAGTTCAGGAGAGTACACGATGCAATCAAGAATCAACGAGACCAACTTGACGCAGACTTGTTCTCACAACTTTGTCATTGCTTCGAAGTGCTCGATGATTGTCGATTCCAATCGATCTCGATGCTTGACTCGACTCCCTCCGACACCAACAACACCATCAACAGTCGCAAGCGAGAGAAACAAGCTCACTTGACATGTCGATTGATCTCGATCTCAATCAAGGCTCGCCACTTGTTGGATCAAGCACTCACTCGATTCATGCATCGATGTATCGCTGATCCTCGAGGCGAATCGATTCTCCAAGCATCGTTCCCACTCACAGGAAGTCGAGATCGACTCGTTTCTCGATTGAACGACACGTTGAGGCAGAATGGCATCACAGACATCACCATCGATCAATCGTTCCCTGAAGTCATCGATGCGATGGCAGCCATCCAACCGTTCTCGATGATCCAACAACCAGAATCGAGTTGGTTCGAGCGAGTGTATCGAATGTCGAACAAGGCCAAGCATTCAGGCATCGACATTCCATCGTCTCTCGAGATCGATCAATGGTTTGCTGCCTCGTCATCGTCATCGTCATCAGCGAGAGAAGTAGGAGAGTGGCCTGTCGAGATCGAGATTGATGGTCAGTTCTGGCCTTGGTTGTTCATCGACGAGTGCTCCAACTCAACCGATCCAGAGTCGGAAAGTCGATCAATCATCGAGCAGCTCCAGAACAAGAGCATTCTCTGTCAAAAGAAGAAAACATCGAACACCGAGAAAGTGAACGATTGGTATCGCGAAGGAGGCATCGAACGAATCGAACAAGAGATCAAGAAGGCTCTTGCTCCTGCTCCATCATCCTCCAACAACAACAACAACAAGGCCAAGGAAGGAGCATCAACACATCAAGCACAAGCAGTGCCTCATCGAGACGATGACTCGATTGTGTCGAGAATCACGAGACACATCGAACATCGACGTGGAGCTCGACGCAACACTCGATTGGAATCAGGAGTGGATCTGATGTCTCGATCTCTCGAAGGAATCGAGAGATTGATGAGATTGATGGCTCGTCAGCAACCATTGCCTCCTCCAACAACAACATCAACAACAACAACATCAGTGTCATCAATGTCGTCTTGAAGAGCAGAGCAAGATATCTTGTGAATATCTCGCTGCTCAATACAATACAATACTCGTTTGTTCTCTTGATTGATTCGTTGTTGTTGGTTGATGTCTCGATGAGAGAGTGCTCGGGAATGAGATTGGCTGGTCGACCAATCGAACCCCAACTGCCGATGTCGAGCTGCTGACGATCAGCATCGAGTGACCTTGAGACATATCATCCCGCTCGTCGATGTTGTCGTGTCCAACTCCCATGTGTCTGCTGTTGTTGCTGTTGCGAGTGGCTGACCGAGAGAGACCCAACAACCTCAACCAAACAAGACAAGAGGAAGGAGAGACTCGTTCGCTTGCTGCCTTGCTCGCTCTCGCATCTGCACAACACCCAAACCCTCCCTCTCTGTCTCAGGTCGATTGCGTGAGTGCTCTCTGCTTGTGTATCGGACATGGCCCCACCACCACCACGAAGAACAGCTCTCGTGGTGTTGCACATCGACAAGGATGGAGCTGCTGATGACGAAGACGACGACATCGGCATGATCGAAGCAGACGAGACTCGGCGCACATACCTCGATCGCCTCGCTTGGAAGACTCTCCTCCTCGATCCCTCGGCCCTCGCTGGCTCGACTGTCGCCTTGCTTCTGAGACCAACGACGAGCCATTCTCGACATCGACGCACTCATGATGACGACGATGCAGCAGCAGTGCTTGTTGTGGGAGAGCTGGTCGATGAGCCGAACCACATCACACCAAGCATCACAGTCGCTCGCTCTCTCGCTCACGAGTTGCTCTCCCTCACTCTCCAACAACCTCCCATCTCGTCGTCAATCTCTCGGCCCATGACAAGAGCATCGATTGATACTTCGACGAGACGAGAAGGATCCGAACTCGAGATGATCGGATCGGAGGTGTGGGCCGAGGTGATCGAGCAACCACGAGTGGCGCACATCGATCGATTGGCTGTGCGAGCCTCCAGCCTCTGGATCCATCGCCACGCCATCGAACAACGTGTGCTCGAGGAGCTACTGGTCGAATCAGCGCGAACGATCACAGTTGCGGCAGTGGGAGCGGAGGTTGTCGCTCGAGGCATGGCGTTGATGGTCGAGGAGTGTTTGCCGCTCCGACAAGGCATCGTCCACAAGGACACAGTGCTCGTGCTCCTTCCATGGCGCGAACTCGATGATCTCGCTGATGCCGCTCGTTCTCAACCTCAACCACGAGACGAACAACGAGTGTCGAGCGACATGGCGGCGTCGATGTGTGGGCCATCGATGAGGTCGCCGTTTCCTTTGACGACGACGACGATGACAGCATCAACATCGATGTCGATGTCAGCTCGCTCGGTGAGCGGCATCAACGTTGGATTGACATCGGCACCATCGAAGATCATTGCAAGAGCCAAGATGCTTCGTGGTCCAGTGGATGATGCGATTGATGAGTCGCGAGAGGAAGGAACGAGGTCAGAGACAGATCGACATCGACAAGTGGTCGTGAGTGCGCAAGTGCTGCGGTCACTTCGATGCTTCTCGGGCTCATGGGTTCGCGACTCTTCCCCCTCATCGATGCCGGGCCCTCCCTTCTTGATATTGACTGATCTTGCTTGTGATTGTGGTGGAATGGAATGGGATGTCAGGCTCGAGCTCGAGCAGGAGATCCGCGACGATCATCGCAGTCTCTTCTGGCGGAAACGCAGTAGAGCAGGTGGGCTTAGCGTTCCCGCCCTTTTTGCTTCGTTGCCGCCGTTGCGATTCTCGCTCGATACTGGTCGCAGCCTCGCCGACGCCTTCGTTGTTATTCATCTCTCCCTCCCTCGCGCGCTGCTCCTCCTGCTATTGCTGTTGGTTGTGGGTACGGGATGAGCAAGCAACAGCACGACGTGGGCGCCCTGCTGAAGCGGGCCGCGACGTCGAAGGAGCACGCCAAGGAGGCGCTGGCGACGCTTGCTCGCCTCGATCTGCGCCGCCACAAGCCTGCCGTCGTGCAGAGCACTTGGCTCGAGCTCACCAAGCACCTTGTGGCCCACGGGATGGTATGCTTCTCCAACTTTGGCTGCGTGGCGTTGGCGCCGAGTAACCGTGAGCGACTGGCGGCAATAGTTCCAGGACGCGGCCACGGTGCTCTCGGGCCTGCCGAGCACCGCCAGCAGCGCCAAGCAGCCCGACACCTCGGCCGACGCCTCCGCGCTACGCCGTCTCGCCATCAAGGCAGCAGTGTTTCGACTCACGTGCGCTCACCAACTTGGCGCCGAGTACTCGCTCGAGGCCTCCGCTGCCGAGCTCGAGGCGTTGCTGTCGCATCTCCCTCGCGCCACCGACGACGACATCCGCGCCTTGGGCCACTGCGCGCACGAGTGCTTCCTCGCCACGCACAAGATCGCGCAGCAGCTCGCGGCATCCTCTCGGCTACCCGAGGCAATGAGCGCCTTGATTTCGGCGTTCTCGTTGGTGCGAGGGCGCGCGCATGAGCTGGCACACTGCACCTTCTATCTCCTCGCGGCGGCCAAGGCGGCGGAGCAGCTCTCGTCGGCGACGGGCGTTGTCGATTGGCTGCGTCGAATGCACCCGATCGTATGCGACATCGCCACCAAGACAATGGCGATCGGAACCGCGATTGCTGCTCGCGGCATGATCGACTGGCTCGACTTCTTCACCTTCATCTTCACCAAGGTGCGTGCACCAACCTCAACTGCCTGCGGCTAATCTGACTCGCGAGTGCTTGTTCTCTACAGGCGAATGAATCCACCTCTGCGATGCAACTGCTGAGCGGTACTGGCGATATTGTCGAAAGTCTCGTATCGGCTGCAGGAGCCTTCCCACCTGCAGCCGCACTTCAACTCTCATCAGTGTACGCTGCCCCTCATTACTCCATCCGCCATTCCTGTGCGTTGCTGACAGCCAACTGCCCGCATGAACCAACAGCTTCTACCGCGCTATCCTGCCCACACTCAAAGCCAAGGAGTGGAGCTCTGCGCAGCTGCAAACTGTCCTTCGTCGCTCGTGCACGGTGAATGTGCGCTATCTCGTGGTCAACGCGACTGCGATCGTCGAGGCGGGCGATGGCGTCGACCCGACCATCGCCAAGCTGTTCGACAAGCTCCAGAGCAACGCCAAGCAACTTGCGCAGTGCTACCGGCTGGCCCAAGAGTCATCGCGTGCCTACGAGTTCCTGACCGAGCTCGTCACGACGCTCGATCCGCTGGCTGACTGCTTCGACCTGGAGCCGTTCTACACGCAACGTGCCGACATCTCGATCAGTACCGGCATGCTCGCTACCTCGCTGCTGCCGCTCTCTGACGCGACGCAAGTGGAGCAATCGGTGCTCATCCACTTGGCGCTCGAGCTCGGCAGCATCGAACGCTCGCTGGAGAAGGCCGGCCGCAAGCCTACCGACATCAAAGCCCTGCTTCTGACGCTCAACGCCTTGGTTCGACGAGCGAGTGCGCTGGTTGCCAGTGCGCGTACCCGCCAATTGGAGGACGCCGCGGCCTCGTGCTTGGAGCTGCTGTGGCTGCTGCTCCACACGCAAGTCTCCGTCAGCCGCTCGCTGATTGCCATCTGCACGTTCGCGCCCCTGTCTAAGCCATCGACGCCAGCCGACACGACAGCTTCCGACTCTACCGCCACAACGGAAGCTTTGCCGTCGTACTCTGCAACCGCTCTTGCCGTAGCTGCCAAGTTACTGGCCGATGTTACGAGCATCCGAAACAACACGGCCGAGCTGCAGCGATCCGATCCATGCGTCGCATCGATCGTCGGAGTGGCACTCGTTTGGCAAGCGTTCGCAAGCTGGAAGGCGCGCACCAGCATGCCTGATGCGCAACTCATCGAGCATGCACTCCTGTTACTCGGCGCTCCAACGTCATGCTGCACCTCCGAGCAGTGTATGTTGACGCTGCAGCTTCAGCGAGGTCCGTTCGAGGCGCTCCTGGTCGCATCGGAGCTGTGCAACTTGCTCGGCTATCATGCTCTGCGCGCTCGCGCTCTCGACCTCGCCATCTCGTGGGCGCACGCGGATGGCAACTGCCACGAATTGGCGTCGCTGGCATCGGCTGCCGTGCAAGCACTCTACGAGCTGGGCTACTCTGGCACCCACTGCACGGCGCTCCTCTCTCTCGCGACCCTCGAGTCGGACGCCAACGTATCGACTCTCACGGCACTCCAACACGCTCGCGCTGCACTGGCGCACGCCACCCACCACCTGATGGCCTCCCGACCCGAGCTCTCGAGCAAGTGCCTTTCCGATGTCGTAGCACTCCTCGAAGGTCCGGATCTCGTTGCTGCAATCCAGACGACCACCGAAGCCGACAATGTCCTTGTGCACATTGAGTACTACGAGCTGCTGGGCGACTTGTACCGCACTCGCTCCCAGCTGCAGCGTCGCAGTGCCCGAGGAAACCTCACGAGTGCTCGCGCTGATGCGACCATGAGCATGGAGCACTACAACACGGCCTTCAAGCGCCTCAAGCACATGGGAGCCGAGACGCACGCACTGGCGTGCCGGCTGCTGTACCGCGTGCTCGAGTGCTCGGAGCTGCTCGGGCTCGTGTACGAGAGCTGCGGCGACCCGACGCGGGCCGAGCAGAGCTACCGCCGCGGCTTGCGTGGCAGCGAGCAGCTCGGCTCGCCGGCACTCGAGCTGCTGTTCCAGTGCCGCCTGGCGCTCCTGCACGCTCGAACACACGATTGGCCGCAGGCCGACCAGTGCCTTGGTGGCACCTGCACGGCCGAGGGCTCGGCGTCGCACCTGGCTGGCCCGCTGCAACTTCTGCGCCAGCTCGCCCGCGGTGTCCGCTTCTACACCGAGGCCGATTGGAGCAGAGCACTTGCGACGCTAGAGCCTGCCGTCAGCCAGGCCGAGGCGCTCGCTACCAACGAGTGCTCCTCGGCACCAGAGTCGCTGTTTGCGCGTGCGTTGGAGCTCGTTGCGGAGCCCACAACAGCACCAGCGGCAGTTCGCGGCGGTGCTAGGCGCACTGACGCAAGCGCTCGAGCTGCCGACGTGATGCCCCTGGCTGAGGTTGCGGCGTTGCTGCACAGCTACTTCTCCGGAGCAGGGCTCTCGGCTGGCTCGCTGCCGGCTCTCCGCCTCGACGCCGCCATCGACAGCTCGGTCGCGGCCGCTCTCGGCAGCGCCAGCTCCGACGCCGACCGACAGACACGCGCCACACTTCTCTACGCACGAGCGAACTTGTGCCTCGCCATCGCTGATTCACTCACCGAGGCCGCTTCCAGACCGTCGAGCAGCAGGCGACCTGCCAAGCTCCTTCAACCGAGCGAGTTCACCAAGCGTGCCCACGAGATCCTCGGCCAAGCATTCGAGCTTGTTCAAGCGGGAGAGGCCTCGAACATCGCGCGAGCAATCGCCGTCTCGTTGGCCATGAGCGACAGCGTGAGCACCAAGCGCCGTTCGCCGCTCGTCGGTGAGCCTGAGAGCGCTTGGCGCAGCAGCTACTGCCTGACGTACGCCATGGGCACTGCGATTCGACACAGCATACTGGCACAACTGCGCGAGTCATCCGCATCCGAGAATCCAGCCAGCGCCATGCCGGCAGACGACGACCTCTCTTCGGCCATGGCCAAGCTCTCACTTGGCACCAGCAGCAATGAGGCATCTTCGGCAGCCTCGAACGAACTTCCAGACCACTGGCGCAAGGCGCTCTTCGACACGTTCTCGTTCAAGGGCGAGCAGGGCCAGCGACACTTCCAGGACACGGTCGCAGCGCTCCCCCGCCATTGGACCGTGTGCGTGCTGACTGCTTCGAACGACGGCAAGACGCTTCTGGTATCGCGCATTGTGCCTGGAGCCGAGGGCACGCCTCTCGTGCTGCGTCTGCCAACCACTCGAAGCAGCGCCGACAACAGCATCCCCAAGGTCCTGGGACGGCTGCGAGCGTTGCTGGAAGAGAACCGCACGACGATGAAGATCGAGGCTTGCGAGGCACTGACGCCGAGTGAGACCTCGCGCTGGTGGACGCAGCGACACGAGTTCGACTCTCGCATGCGCGGCATTATCGAGTTGATCGAGCACGAGTGGCTTGGAGCCTGGAGCGGCGTGCTTGCCGGACAGGTTCAGGACGAGCGCACCGAGCTCTCAACGCGAGAGTACGCGAGGGAGCTCGTCGACGAGCTGGCTGACCTGTGGATCAAGTCCAAGCGCCCCGAGGCGCACGAGCATCCGAACGCCGTGGCCTTTGCATCGTTGCTGCTGCAGGCTGTGCACGACAACGAGGTGGTCGGCGCAGAGCAGCGCTTGCTGGCAGGCCTCACGGATCTCGCCAACTACATTGGCAACGGTCGAGCGATTGCCGCCAGCAAGAGCGCCAAGCTCGATGCCATCGCCAAGAGGATCATGCAAGCTCGTGCGAATCCACTGACGTCCGCGCGACATCCGACGCTTCTCGTGCTCGACAAGGAGCTGCAGGAGCTGCCATGGGAGTCGCTACCAGTGTTGCGAGGTCATGCCGTGTGTCGCTCGCCATCGTTCGAGCTGCTGGCGATGCGCGCGTGGGCACACGCACAGGCTGCCGACGAGGAATCGGTGCACGCAGCTCGAGTACTCCGCCGAGGAGCACGAGCGGCGTCGGTCAGCTACGTTCTCAATCCGTCGGGCGATCTGACGCAGACGCAACAGCGACTCGAGCAGTCGTTCCGAGAGCAGCAGGGCTGGAGCGGCATTGTCGGCAAGGCACCGCAGGCAGCAGACATGATTCAGGCGCTCGCAAGCCACGATGTGTACCTGTACGTGTGACAGCTCGCGCAGCACGAGGCAGCCACGATGAGACTAACGATTCCATGTACGTGTGAGCAGCTATTGCGGCCACAATGCAGGCGAGAGCTACTTGAACGCCTACGAGGTGCAGCGCCTGCATAATGGCGGCGTGGCGATCCTCATGGGCTGCGGCTCGGGCCACCTGCGTCCGGCAGGCGAGTACGAGCCCTTTGGACCGGTGCTCGCGTATCTGATGAGCGGTTGGTATGTCGCATTCCCCCTGGCCTGGCGCGCGTGTGAGGACCCTGCCTGACCCTGTGCTGTTGCTTTGCAGTGCTTCGGTGGTTGCCAACCTCTGGGAGGTCACCGACCACGACATTGATACCTTCACGGCCGTCATGCTGCACCGCTGGCTGCAGCTGCCCGAGTCGTTCTGCCGCAAGCTCACCGCCAAGGCGCAGAAGCTGTCGTCGTCACCCGCTTCTCCGAGGACTGTCGGCGGAGACTTGGCGTCGTGCGTAGCGAGCGCCCGCGAGAGCTTCCTTCTGCGGTACATCAACGGCGCCGCGCCAGTGTGCTATGGCGTGCCGGTGAGCGCCTTCAGTGTCGCCGCAACGCCAGCTGAGCCGATCGCCGTGGCTGCCGCAGATACGGTGCCGACCAAGCTATCGCGGGCGTCCAGCTCCTCGGGCGTTCGTCGCGCCTCGAGCAAGAGCACCGCTCAACTGCCCGCTACCGCCAGCAGCAGCGCCGCTCTGCAGGATCGCTCGAACAGCGGAAGGGCGCGAACCGCGAGCACCAGCTCCAAGTCGACGCCGCTGGTCACGAGCGTCGAGGAGCAGGCTCCCACGGTCAAGCGTGTACGAAAGTCCACCCGCAGTGCCGCCGCTGCCGCCTTCGTTCCCGATCCCGACACGACGGCAGCGCGCATCCAGCGAACGACGTCCTTCCGTTGAGTTCGAGCTCGACACCCAAACATTGTACATTTGTTCGTTAGTCTGTAGTAAAGCGCCACCCACTTGGGAGCGATTGTAGCGGATCCACTTGATAACTCTCGTTGTCGTTGGTGTTATTAATCGATCGTGGAGCCGCTGGTTATGTGGTTGTGCGCTGGCGCTTGGCACTCGGTTGGTCGCCAAGCACGCTGTGCAGCAACGTTGGATCGGGACGCAGTGTCGCAGTGCCATCGCCGACGGCCTTGCGCTGTCGGAACTGCATGCGGATTCGATTGAACTCGCTCATCGATTCACCAGATGTCGATGTTGATGTCGATGTCGATGTTGCAGTCGGAGCATCATTGCGAGCTCGCTTGGCAGCCGGTTTCGACTTGGCCTTGCTGGTATCGGCAGCCTCATTGGTTGTGGTTCCATCCTTGGCGGTGCTCTTCTTCTTCTCCTGTGATGCTGGCAGTGAGATACAACCCGATTGGCTGAAGGATGAGCCACATCGATCGAGACTACGTACGAGTCGCTCCTTCTGGTGCTCGATACCGTGCGCCTTGGCGACGTTCTCGAGGTACAGGTTGGTCTCTCGCTTGGCCTGCAGCAGCTCGGCACGCAGTCTCGCTTCTCGCGTACGCTTCTCGTACGCGATGCGCTCGGTCAAGTGGTGCCACTTGAACTTGGGCAGATACTTGATGTTCCAGATATCAGCGGCGTAGAATCGACTGTACTGCACTCCTGTTGGTTGGTTGGGTGGTGCTCCCAGGCACGCAGGTGAGTGAATGCTCGCTCGACCACGACGGCGATATCATCAGTACAAGTGCCATACCGATGGGCGTGTTGTTGAGTGCCTCCGCGACTCGTCGAGCGATGCGCTTGTCGCCGAACTCGACCCAGCCATCGATGAACTTGTCCTTGCGGCAACCACCGAGCTTCTTGCGCTTGGCCTTGGCAGTGGCACCTACATACACGAGAGGCAGCTCGACGTGAGCGCTCACTCAACACGATAATGCTGCGATGGCGATCGACGTACTCTCGGGCGTCAGGTAGACGCGCAGCACCTCGCCATACTGCGCAAAGATGTGGCGGATCTTGGTCGGCTGCATGAAGGGCGGGATGCGCGAGATGTAGATGACGCCGCGCTGGTCCTGCTCGGCCTGGAACTCGGCCAGGCTGCGCGCCGACAGCTGCTGCGCCCCTGCTGCATCGTCGTCGTCGTCGGCATCCTCGGCATCGTCGGCATCCGCGGCATCGTTGTCGTCCTCATCAGCGTCCTCATCGTCATCATTGTCATCGTGATCGGGCTCATCCTCAGCGTCATCGGGTTCAGCATCCTCGTCGTCGTCCTCAGATTGATCATCGTCGTGGTCGTTGTCGTCGTCGTCAGATTCAGCGTCATGCTGCAGTGCCACGTCATCGTCGTCCTCGTCGTCGCTGCTGAACGACGCCTGGAAGCGCGGGTCGACGACCTGCTTGGAGGCCTTGGCCTTGTGTTGTTGTTGCTGCAGCTTGTCTCGAGCCATGTGGGTCACACGAGTACGAGCTGATGCGGAAGGCGGATGAGGCGGCTTGGGCAGCGACACGCGAGCGACACGAAGGCAACAGCAAATGAACGAGCTCGACGTCGATGTCGCCGCTCACATGACGACGCATCGTGAACGATGATGGTACACTCGGGCGCCCTCTTGGGGCCTTCATTCAACTATGGCGACGATGATACATAGATGTAGAGATGGTGGTGATGATGGTGGTGATGGCAGCAGTCGAGCCACGAACGAGCCATCGCAGGCAGTAGCGAGATACCCGCCATGTCGATGTCGATGTCGATGGCGATGGCGATGTCGATGGCGCACTATCCCGGTCCGACCTTGGGGATATCAAAGTGCTCGCTCAAGCTGTCGAGCTTGGCGTTCAGCTCCATGATCTTCTCACGATGCGACTTCTCGGCGAACTTCTTGGCCTTCTCAGCGAGCTGTTCGATGGCGAGTAAGCTACCAAGTCATGATGCTGTAGCGCATCGCATCGCATCTCATCTCAGCAACGTACTCGCTTGCGCTGGACCTCCTCGAACTTCTTCTCGGCCTCGGTACGCGGGTCTTCTGGCAGCACGATCTCGACTGGTGGCGACGGAGCCGCGCCAGTGGCAGCGGCGGGTGGAGCATTGAGGTCGTGCATGAGGCCCTGCTCGAGCTGCTTGAGCTGCTGCTCCTTGCGTCGACGCTTGCCCTTGCTCGGCAACGCGGCGCCCTTGAGCTTCAGCTTGCCGCTGGTTGCAAAGTACTCGTCGCCCATCCGATCGCACGGGTGGAATGGAGAGGGAGGGGCGGAGGTGGACTACTGAGTGTGAGGTTGGATGGGTGTGGTGAGCGAGAGCGAGGCAGCAAGCAGACAGCAGCAGTGAACGATGGCGTCGATGCTTCATTCGCTCGCTGCCTCGCTCTCGCTCACACGACCGACGACAGACCGACGGACACATCTCAGGATCGATCATGGATAGCCTACTCGCTTACTCGGATGACGAGGATGATAACGATGAGCTCCATGATGAGGTTGCCGAGCGATCCACTGCACTACGCAAGCGGCCGCGTGACGAGGCCGATCTCGATCCTCCCGCGACGCCCTCGACCTCGAAGCCCACAACCACAACAACGACGACACCGACATCAGAGAGGCTCTCACTCGTGCCAACCTCTGCCTCGCCACCTGCCAGAGCACCACAACAATCTTCCAGCACTGCCGCGACCGCAGCATCGTTGCTGCCGCCACCGGATCTCAGCGACCTGCAGCCTGCGAGCAAGCGCCACGCCAGCAGCGCCGCGGTGCTTCGTGCCTCGAGCGCAGCGCCCA
>Ga0209935_1004779_pt1 | contig 12111 bp, 9 predicted proteins | sample ThiBio_1000_plan_2_FD_183958 | JGI IMG/M metagenome (GOLD analysis project Ga0209935, IMG submission 183958) | Wastewater bioreactor microbial communities from Cape Town, South Africa - Thiocy_cont_1000_plan (SPAdes) | ecosystem: Engineered > Bioreactor > Thiocyanate-remediating >... | reverse complement strand
GCGCTGCATGACCTCCGAGCCGGTCCCCGTGCTCCAGAGAATCGGCACCAGGCCCGCCATGATAGCGACGACCGTCATCATCTTGGGCCGCACCCGGTCCACCGCGCCGACCATGATCGCGTCGTACAGATCGACGCGCGTGAAAGGCTCGCAGGTAGCCGCGCGTTCCGCCTTCAATTCGGCCATGGCCTGTTCGAGGTAGATCAGCATGACGACGCCGGTCTCGGCCGCGACGCCGGCCAACGCGATGAAGCCAACGGCGACGGCGACCGACATGTTGAATCCCAGCCACCACATCAACCAGATGCCGCCGACCAGCGAGAACGGCAGCGACAACATCACGATAAGGGTGTCGGCCAGTTTCCGGAAATTAAGATAGAGCAGCAGGAAGATGATCAGCAATGTCACCGGCACGACGATCTTTAGCCGCGCTTCCGCGCGCTCCAGATATTCAAATTGCCCGCTCCAAGAGACATAATAGCCCGGCGGAAACTTGACCTTCTGCGCGACCGCCTGCTGCGCCTCCGCGACGTAGCCGCCCAGATCGCGACCGGTAATGTCGACGTAGATGTAAACCGCGAGTTGACCGTTCTCGGTGCGAATGGACGTGGCGCCGCGGGTCAATTTCACGCTGGCGACCTGGCCGAGCGGAACGCTTCCGCCGGCCGCCAGCGGCACCTGGACATCGGTGCTGATCGTTTGCGGGCTGGAGCGCAACGCGCGCGGGTACCGGATGTTGACGGCATAACGCTCCCGGCCTTCGACCGTCGTGGTGACAGTTTCACCGCCGAGTGCCGTGGAGATCACGTCCTGGATATCACTGATCGTCAGCCCGTAGCGACCCAACGCCAAACGATCGGGGATGATCTCCAAATAGTATCCGCCGATCACGCGCTCCGCGTAGGCGCTTGAGGTACCGGGCACCGATCTGACCACCCCTTCGACTTCGCGGGCGATCTTCTCCATTTCTCCAAGATCCTTGCCGAAAATCTTGATCCCGACGGGGGTGCGGATTCCGGTCGACAGCATGTCGATGCGAGCGCGGATCGGCATTGTCCAAGCATTCGACACCCCAGGAAACTGGAGCGCCTTGTCCATCTCGGCCTTGAGACTGTCGATCGTCACGCCGGGCCGCCATTCCGATTTCGGCTTCAAATTGATGATGGTCTCGAACATCTCGGTCGGCGCCGGATCGGTCGCGGTCGAGGCGCGGCCCGCTTTGCCATAGACGGACGCGACTTCGGGAAACGACTTGATGATGCGATCCTGAGTCTGCAACAGCTCCGCCGCCTTGGTGATGGACAGACCGGGCAGCGTCGTCGGCATGTACATCAACGTGCCTTCATTGAGGCTCGGCATGAACTCGCTGCCGAGTTGGCGGGCAGGCCAAATCGTCACCGCAAGCGCCACCAGCGCAAACACGATCGTCAATGTCTTGGCGTTGAGAACCCACCGGATCACCGGTCGGTACACCCAGATCAGGAACCTGTTCACCGGATTCTTGTGTTCCGAGATGATGCGCCCGCGGACGAAGATGACCATCAGGGCAGGCACCAGCGTGATCGAGAGCAGGGCGGCCGCGGCCATCGAAAATGTTTTAGTGTAGGCGAGCGGCCCGAACATGCGTCCTTCCTGCGCCTCCAGGGTAAAGATCGGCAGGAACGAGACGGTGATCACCAGCAAACTGAAGAACAGCGATGGTCCGACCTCGCTCGCCGCATTGATTAAGATCTGCGTCCGCGGCGTTCCGGGCTCCGCGCGCTCCAGGTGCTTGTGTGCATTTTCGATCATGACGATCGCTGCGTCGATCATGGCGCCGACCGCGATAGCGATGCCGCCAAGGCTCATGATGTTGGCGCCGAGCCCCATGAATTTCATGGCGGCGAAGGCCATCAGGATGCCGACGGGGAGCATCAGAATGGCCACGAGGGCGCTGCGCAGGTGAAGCAGGAAAATGAAGCAAACGAAGGCAACGATGATGCTCTCTTCGAGCAGCGTGCCCTTGAGGGTCTCGATGGCCGCCTTGATCAGTTCGGAGCGATCATAGACCGAGATGATCTCGACGCCCTTGGGCAGGCTTGAAGCGATCTCGGCGAGGCGCGCCTTCACGTTGTCGATGACTGTGAGGGCGTTGGCGCCGAACCGCTGCAACGCGATGCCGCTGACAACCTCTCCGTCGCCGTTGAGTTCGGTAATTCCTCGCCGCTCGTCCGGACCGAGTTCGACGCGAGCAACGTCCCGCAATCGAAGCGGAGCCCCCGCGTCGGTCTTCAGCACGATGTTCTCGATGTCCTCGATGCCCCTGAGGTAGCCGCGGCCGCGGACGACGAATTCAAACTCCGACAGTTCCACGGTGCGACCGCCAACATCCATGTTGCTCGCCCGGACGGCACTGCGGAGCTTGTCCAGCGAGATGCCCTGGGCGCGCAATTTCTGCGGATCGACGACGATGTTGTATTGCTTGACGAAGCCGCCGACGCTGGCCACTTCCGCAACGCCTTCGGCATTGGAAATGCCATACCGAACGATCCAGTCCTGGACCGACCGCAGTTCGGCGAGGGTCATGTTCTTGGCCACGACGGCGTACTGGTAGACCCAGCCCACGCCGGTTGCGTCGGGCCCAAGAGTGGGTGTCACGCCGGCAGGAAGCCGGCGCGCTACGGTGTTGAGATATTCCAACACGCGCGAGCGTGCCCAGTAGGGATCCGTGCCGTCCTCGAAGATGACGTAGACAAAGGACACGCCGAAAAACGAGAAGCCCCGCACCACCTTCGATTTCGGCACCGTCAGCATCGCCGTGGTCAACGGATAGGTCACTTGATCTTCGACGACCTGCGGCGCTTGCCCGGGATATTCGGTGTAGACGATCACCTGCACGTCGGAGAGGTCGGGGATGGCATCGAGCGGCAGGGTGCGCAGCGCATAGATGCCCGCCGCGATCGCGAACACTGTCCCGATCAGGACGAGCATCAGATTTCGCGCCGACCAGGCGATCAGGCGGGCGATCATTTCGATTTCTCTCCGTCTGTAAATGCCTGCAAGGCCGATTTCAGGTTGCTTTCGGCATCGATCAGGAAGTTGGCGGCAACGACAACGCGATCGCCTTCGCCGACGCCTTCGCGGATCTCAGTGTAGTCCTCGCCGTGCGTGCCGACCTTGACTTCACGCGGCTCGAAACGGCCTTCGCCTTTGTCGATGAAAACGATCTGCCGGGCTCCGGTATCGATCACCGCGCCGTTGGGTACCGCGACGACGGGCTTTTCCGCACCCGACGCGATTTCAACGTCGGCGAACATGTCGGGAAGAAGCACGTCGTCCGGATTGGGTAGTTCGATACGTACCTTGGTGGTGCGCGTCTCGGTGTTGACCTGGGGATAGATCAAGGCGACTGATCCCTTGAACTCCCGACCCGGCAGGCTCCGGACCCTGATCGTCGCAGCCGCGCCGATCTTTACGGCATCGATATCCTGTTCGGCGACGTCGGCGATGATCCAGATTACAGACGTGTCAGCCAACCGAAACAACACGTCGCCGGGCATCGCCCGCATGCCCTCGACGGCCGTTCGCTCCAGAATCACGCCGTCGCGCGGAGCCGTCCAGGTAATGGTCAGCGGGACCGTTTTGGTGCGATCGATCTCGGCGATTACGTCGGCGGGCACGGCCAGGTTTTCGAGTCGCCGCCGCGCGCCCTCGATCAGTTGCTTGCGTCCCGCGAGATTGGCAGTTCCAGCGCTGTCCCCGACGATGGAGAGATATTGGGCGCCGGCGGATGCCACATCCGGGGAATAAAGCTTCAGAAGGGGCTGTCCCTTGGTGACATGATCGCCTGTCGTGACGTTCTCGACGCTTTCGATGAATGACTGGGCTCGCAGCGAGATTACCGCCACGCGCCGCTCATCGAGCTTGATCGTTCCGGGCGCGCGGATGGGCCGCGTCACGGTGCGCAGAGCGGCGGGCTCGGAGCGCACGCCGGTGCGCTGCAATTTGCCTGGTGAAATCTGGATTGTGGAGGCGTCGTTCTGGCCTTCATAGACGGGGATGTAGTCCATCCCCATCGAGTCCTTCTTCGGAACGGGAGAGGTGTCAGGGAGACCCATCGGATTGCGATAGAAGAGAATACGCTTGGCCCCGGAGTTTGCGTCCTGGGTCGGCGTTGCAGCTTCGACGGGCTTGGCGGGCTGGGATCCGAGGAGGGCTGCGACACGAAGCGGGACCCAGCCAGGCAACGTTTGGTTAGAGTGGCCGAGTCGATAGCCAACTCCCAGCATTGCGACGAGTGCGCTTGTAGCAAACGCAACGAGCACGATCCGTTTCGCGGTCGATCTTCCGGTTTGGGCGCGGGGCCTCACGTATCCATCCTCGAATGGACGGTGTTCGGTCAACTTATCCATCAGTAGTGTACCCCTTGCACTGCTGCGGAATGCCGCAACTGAACCTGATTGCGTCTTTCCGGCAGAAACGATGTCAGCCCGGGAAGCGATCGCAAGCGGGTCGCCCGTTTCTGGCGATCCCTCCGTACCCGACCGCAAGCGGGTCGCCCGTTTCTGGCGATCCCTCCGTACCCGACCGAGCCGTGCTCGGCCGGGCACATCAGTCCACCGGTCGAAGATCGTACAAACGAACCACCGATTAGATCGCACCGGACACCGGACCGGTTACAGGCTCACGGCGATGTGAAAGACCCACTTGAATGGTCATTCGATGCCCCGAAAGCCGATTGATGCCGAGGCCGAACGATTCATGGACGCCTTTCCGAATGCAAAGTTCATCGATTGGCATGATGATCGGACGGCGGCTGTTTCAGCCGTGACGGTCTTTTTGCTTCGGTGCATCTTGCTTGTCGTGACGCTCGTTGCTGGCCTTCATCATTTGATTGCAGCTTTCCATCATCTGCTGCATTTGGCTCATCATGCCCATCATTCCCTGCATGCCTTGTGAGCCGTTGCCCATCATGGGTTGATTGGTTTCCGTCGGCGTCTTCGGTGGCGTGGACGTTTCGTCCGCCTGGACGGCGGCGGAAGCCGCTAACGACGCAATCAATGCGAGCGGGATGAGAGTGGTGATCTTCATTTTGTTGCCTTTCTAAAGAATGGCGCGCGTCGGTGGTGAACGCGGGCTGCGGTGCGGTTTGGAGTAGATTGCGACGCTTCGCGTCGCTCGCATCCCGAGGCATTGTTGCCACGAGAACATAGGTGCAGGGCGCACATGGCCAGACAGGGGAGGACTGGCAGGAGGAATGGCAGGGCACCTGATACCACGAGCCACCGCCAGTTGAACGCGATTCCGGCAAGCAACGCCGATGCAGCCAAGACCAGCCACAGCGTACGGCTGCGAGAATCAAACGTGCCAAGCATTCGGCGTTGGACGTCCAACGTTGGCATTAACATGGTCACCGTCGCGTCTTCCCGATCGTTCATGCACTATGCACCCACGTCTTGGCGCTCACCCTGGAAAGCGAGCGTCATCTGTTAGTTCGGGAAAAGGGTGCGTCCGGTTACAAGCTCACGATCTCGTGAGATCAGGCAGCCGACAGGAGTCCATCGGCATCAACGAACCCGAGGTCAGGTATCGTCTTCGCACTTACGTCCGCCGATGGCACGGCTTCCCGTCTCGAGATGAAGCCGATCTGGAATCCAAACACGCAGCCGATCTTGTCGAGGGTTCCGCGGGTCGGATTCGCGCCGCCTTCGGGAGTTCCGCGACCTGACGGATGGTCCGTCGATTTACCAACGCAGCAATTTGGGCCCGAGCACGGCGCCGGTGACCGTACATAAAACGATTGTGCCACCATACCAGAGCGCAATGAAGGGAAGCAGGTCATCCATGCAATGCAAAGCGTAGGCGGTTGCGCTGACGCCGCCCGCGACGAGTCCTGCAAGCGCGCCGGTGCGGACCAGGTCCGTAGGCGCGGCGCGGCGAACCGCCGACATGATGGCGGCGAACGGCACGACCGCGACCGTCGGGATGGCGATCAGACACTCAAGCCAATAGCTGCCGAATACCATGGTCTCCCAGTGCGACCGCGGTGCCGTGGCCAGACTGATCGCCGCGATGATCATGGCCGCGAGAAACGGCAGGACGGTGAGGGCGAACCGGACCCGGAATTCGCCGCCGGGACGGATGTACTTGACCAGGTAATGCGAGGCCAAAATCACGACCGACAAACTGAAGGCCAGTTTTGCGACCAGGAAGACTTGGGCGTGCATCTCGTTGAGGTCGGTGCGAACGCCGAGGACAAAAACCACCGCCAGCAGGGATGCCGCGGCGCCAACCAAGATTGCAATCCGGACGTTCCGGACAACTTCCCGCGTATCGACCGGGTCGACCTGCGAACTGAGCATGGAAATCAATTCATTGGTTTTCACGCTTTGGTCTCCCGTGCAATCAATGCGGTGAGGATCTTCAGCCCTCGGTGAATGTTGACCTTGACGGCGGATGGCGACATCCCGCTACGATCGGCGGCCTCGGCCACGCTCAGGCCGTCGAGCTTCACGTATTGGAGCGAAAGTCTCATTCGTTCCGGTAACCTCTCAAAGAGCTTGGCGAGATCGAGTTGGCTTTCAGCGGCGGCGTTGTCGTCGGATGCCAGGATGTATTCGGCGTTTTCCAATGGCACGTCCGCCGTCGTGGTCCTGGTGCGCCGCAAATGGTCGATCAGCTTGTAGCGGGCAATGGCGTACACCCACGGCGTCAGCGGCTGCTCCGGATCGTAGGTGTGACGTTGCGTGTGGATGACGATCAAGGCTTCCTGCACGAGGTCTTCAGTTTCCTCGGCCGGGCGTCCGGATCGCAAAAGTCTGCTCTTGTAGTAGCTCCGCAGATGTCCGCTCAAAGCCGTCAGCAGCGATCGATGCGCGATGGAGTCGCCTTGGAGGCTCGCCGTCATGAGCGCTTTGAGGTCGGACTCCTTCGTCATTTCTCCCTCTTTGAATTCGAATGAAGAATGCCCACGGTTACACTCTCACGAGATCGTGAGGCCCGCGCGGCGCGAAAGCCATGCTCAATCGCGAAGTGGGGGTCGGATGGAAATGCGTCCATTGATCAAACCGTTCGGACTTCAAAAACTCTGCTGGGAGTATAGCTTGCATCTGACTGCGCGCGGGTTGCGGATTCGCAATGTCTCGGGCCGTCAGATGAACCGTTAGCGACCTACGTTAACACCATCTTCCATCTCACAGGCCAAGTCAGGCGACTACGTGGCGCCCGACCGACTTCGGCACCGAGCGAAAGCTGCTGATCCGGCGTCAGTCGGGACGGCGGGTTGAATGCAGGTGTGGATGCGAAGTCGGCCGGAAATGATACCGTTCCGTCCGATCTCCCAACCTCTTTCCTTTCCCGCAACTTCCGTCTGCGCGGCGAGGAATTCAACCGCGCTCACATAGTCGTGACCTGTAACCGGCGCAGCTTCGTTTCCGAATTCATTCATGTGCGGTCCATTCAGGATCGGACGGCTGAGGAATCGTGGGAGGTAAAGATGTGCAGATCAAGCCTGATTGCATTGTTGTCGTTGTTATTGGTCGCTTCAGCATCGCCAAGCTTTGCGCGCGCGACCGGGACCGAGGCACGCTTGGGTCCTCAGAGGACCTCGACCGCGGAGCAGATGGCACCTGTGATGCCCCGCACCGATCGGGCCGCTGCTCCACGTCCGCGCCCGAAAACTTGCAACTATCGCGGAGGACCCAAAACGGGTATCTGGTCGTGCGAATAATTTTCCCGGCCTCACAAGGGCAAGGCCACCCGCAGCACGGGGCGGGCTGCCTGACTGCTCCGCGAAGTGCAATCGATCGGTCCGATCCCGATAAAGAGACCTACGTCTTTTTTGAGAACGTGCGGCAGCGCCGCGCAGGGGATCAAACCAATGCGATGGGATCATCGCATCGGGTCTTAACGATCGAGTACCCGATTCAACACCCACTGTTTCGCGCAACCACTCGTGGCGTAATCATCTGATTTTGATCGGGATGATGATGTCGCCGCCGAACGTAAATTGCGAACGCTTCGTTCCGGCGCCGAATGGCGTCGTTCCGTTCAACGAAGTATCGTAACGAACTTCGGGCCTGACAACCAGGCCGTCGAATTCTTTGGGTACCGGGGGCCTGATCGCAAGTCCGACCGTCAGGGCGCCGTAGGTGGTCGCGCCGCCGCCGATCGCCGTACCCAACGGATTGCCATGCTCGACCCTGACAAAGTCTAGGTTGCCGGGGAATGCGGCAACGAAGAAACCACTGTTGTCGCGCCAGACTTCTCCGCGTCCGGTGATCTTGAGCCAATCGTTGAGGGCATAGGTGACGTATTGCGCGACGCCGCTTCCGACCGCGTTGAAGCCGTCCTCACGAATATAGTTCAGGTCGGTGGTGAGCGTGAGCTTGTCGGTTGCCTTCCAGACGATCGTCACATCGTTGAGATAACGCAGAGCCCTATTCGGATTGACACCCGCAAGCACGGCCGACGAGACATTGGGATTTTCCGGGCCGATGTGGGTCGTCGCCAGCACGGTCAGCGCGCCGTCCATCAAATTGAGTCCGATCCCACCGTGGAACGCCGCAGCCGTGTTGTTGTCGCCGCCATTGAAGCGGTCGAACCTGTTGCCGAAGGTTGTATTCACACCGGTGTCGATGCCAGCATAAACATCGAGGAGGTGCGTTAGATGGGTGGTCGTCATGATCCCGGTGTGCTTGAACGGAATGCCGAAATTGAAGATGTAGGAGTGCGAGTAGAGCGCATTGTCCGGCGCGTAAATAACTTCGGCGCCTTCCAGGGTTACGTATTGTCCGACCTTCACATCCACGCCACCCGACGTGAGCCACGGCAAATGAAACAGAGCGTGGGCCTCGACGATGTCAAACTGATTGCGGCCGCTGATCGATTGATCGAACTCACCCAGAAAATGCGTGTACCGGGCATCCGAGCCGTACATCGCCTGGAACTTGAATCCGAAATCGTATCCGCTCGCTTTGGGATCGAGCGGACGCTGAACCGTCAGCAGCGCCTGGTTCATCAACAGGGAATTGGCCTTATCGGTGAAGAGGTGGCCAAAATTAATGCCGCCGGAAGGCCCCTCATTGAAGGTGATCCCCGCTTGCACATGGCCGGTTATGGTGACGGTATCCCACCAGGACGGCAACGCGGGTACGGAAGTGCGCGCCTTCGTCGTCAAATCTGCACCCGCCGCGCCGCCGACCGAAAACACCAAAACGACCAGTCCGAGCAGTACACCCTTCCGCATTGTAGGCTCCCCCGCGCGACTACTTGCAATTTCGTCCTGTCTTGGAATTCAACAAAGCTTATCACGCTCCTTTTCCGCGGGGCGGTGATGGATCACCCAGAGCTCGACCGCGCCAATGGCTGCGACGACGATCCCCACCACGAGATGCACCTGCATCGCCATGGTATCGTCGTTGAAGTTGAGGACCCACGGGCATATTGCCAACCACGATCCGATCGTCAGATTGATCCATTCTTCCGATTCGAAAAACGCCGGAATTGAAACGGTGTCAAAAAGGTCGGCAATCGAAAAGATTGCGACGACGCCAATGGCGGCGCCGGCCATCCATGATGTGTGCCATCCGAGTTGCGATTTGAATCCGAGTAACCACGGCGACAAGATCAGAAAGCCGCCCAATGCGAGATTGATGAAATCGACGAAAGCTTCGGTTTTCCGGTTTCGCTGGAACATGGCGACCTCGCTTCGTGAAGGCCACACCACACTATTGTAACGACAGTATAGTCTCGTTCGACGGAAATGTGCCAGCGGTTTCCGCTTGGGAGCCCAGAGGACAACGCCATAGCATGCTCCATGGCCTAATCGTTCGCGGGGCTGGAGAGGCCGGCATGAGCCAAGCCGGCGCGGGGCGTTCCTGCGATGACGGGTTTGAAGCCGATGTTCAAAGAATCCGACGACGGCCTGTAACCATGCGTTCGCTCTGTTCGAACTAACTTAATAACAGGCGCGCGAGGAGCGATCGAGGTTCGCGAAAAGACGGGCCGCGAGCGGTGAGGACGCATAGCTTTGTCGTTTCGGGCGGGAGCCGAGAAAAGAAACGATATGCACTGCTTCTATTGTTCCGACTCATTGATTAAAACGCGGGGTCGGGCATCGCGTTGAGGCCATCGGATGGCCGTCCATAAACGCGGCGATTGCAGAGACAAACGCGCGCGTCAGGAGACGGGGCGTTTTGGCCGATCAAGAATCGGTACGAGGCAGATAAATGAACGAAAATATACTCTGGGGAGGAGCCACGATTTCAATCGTTGTCGTATCGTGGTGTTTCTACCGCCTTGTCGTGCCGAAGGGCTGGCGGGAGTGGACTCGCGCTGGAATCGTGCAGGCATTCGTCATCGCATTTTATGCCGAGATGTATGGATTTCCCCTCACGATTTACCTATTAGCCCGAGTCTTCAATCTGGACGTCGCGGGAAATCTTTGGGATGGCAATCTCTGGGTTTATCTGACGGGCAGTTGGTGGGTAATGCCAGCTTCCATGGCTCTCGGTTACACTGTTGTCTTTTTTGGAGCCGCTCTGATCATCGCCGGCTGGCGTGAAGTGTATCGAGCGAGAGCGAGAGGGCGGCTCGCCAGGGGTGGCCCTTACAGCTTGATGCGCCATCCACAATACGCTGGCATCTTTCTGGCGCTGTTTGGCGAAAGTGTTGTGCATTGGCCAACGCTATTCTCACTGACGGCCTTCCCTATCATCGTCGGCGCGTACTGGCTCCTGGCCAGAATGGAGGAGAAGCAGATGATCCAACAGTACGGTGATAAATATCGGAGCTACCAAAGACGGGTGCCGATGTTCTGGCCGGATCACCGCGGTTGGCGCGTAGCCTTTAGAAACTACTCGTTTCGACGGATGCTTTGAAGGCGGCAAAGGACCGCTCAATCTGACCAGTGTTTGGAGTGGGCCCCTGGTGCCGGACAGGTAAGCAGAGTTGAATTGACTGGGTGGCCGGGCTTTTGGAGAAAAGCCCATGCCGAGACACCGATCCCACAGCGTTGAGTTTAAGCGCCAGGTCGCCCAGGAATTTCTGAGTGGCGAGACGCTTCACGGCCTGGCCAAGCGCCACGACCTTTCGCGTAACCTGATCCGTATCTGGGTCGAAAAGTACGAGGCCGGCGCGCTGGGCGACGACGCGCGCGCTGCGGATCTGGTCCAGGAATATGAAGCGCGCATCGCCGCGCTCGAGCGGTTGGTCGGCCGTCAGGCGCTCGAACTGGAGTTTTTAAAAGGGGCTCTGAAAAACGTACCCCGGCAGAGAAGCGCGACTACATCCGTGATCACCGGCCCCGCGGCCTGTCCATCGCTGAAGGATGCCGGCTGATGGGCATCGCGCGATCAACCTATTATGATGCGCCTGCGGCGCGCACTGGCGATGTCGAGCTGTTGAACGCGATTACCGCGATCTGCGACGAGTTCGAAGCCTATGGCTGGCGCCGCGTGCAGGCGGCGCTTCGCCATCGAGGCGTGATCGCCAACCACAAGCGGATCAAGCGCCTGATGCGCGAGCACGATCTTCAGCCGCGCCGCCGCAGGCGTTATATCGCCACCACCGACAGCGACCATGATCAGCCCATCTTCCCGGATCGTTCGAAGGATATCATCCTTGATGGCCCGGACCAGCTCTGGGTAGCGGACCTGACCTACGTCGCCATCATCGGCGGCTTTGCCTATGTGGCGATCATCCTCGACGCCTGGTCACGCCGCGTCGTCGGCTATGCGATCGGCAGGTCGATCGACGCGCGGCTCGCGCTCGCGGCGCTGAAGGTGGCGATCGAGCGACGGCGTCCGCGACCAGGATGCATTCATCATTCGGACCGCGGATCGCAATACGCATCTGGTATCTATCAAGCATTGCTGGCGGCCCATAACTTAGTCGGCTCGATGAGCCGGCGCGGAAACCCGTACGATAACGCCAAGGCGGAGAGCTTCATGAAGACACTCAAAGTCGAGGCGGTCTATCCGATGGCATTCGAGACCTTCGACGACATCGCCGAGCAGCTTCCCAGGTTCATCGACGACGTTTACAATCAACGCCGCCTGCATTCCGCGCTCGGCTACATCAGCCCCGTGCAGTTCGAGGAGCAACATACCCGGCCATGGTCAAATCAGTAGT
>Ga0209935_1004778_pt1 | contig 12111 bp, 17 predicted proteins | sample ThiBio_1000_plan_2_FD_183958 | JGI IMG/M metagenome (GOLD analysis project Ga0209935, IMG submission 183958) | Wastewater bioreactor microbial communities from Cape Town, South Africa - Thiocy_cont_1000_plan (SPAdes) | ecosystem: Engineered > Bioreactor > Thiocyanate-remediating >... | reverse complement strand
TCCAAGCTAATAATGGAATAAGAAATGCAGCTGTTTTACCCGAACCTGTTTCTGCTGTTCCAATAATATCTCGATTTTGTAAACCGATTGGAATGGCTTGTCGTTGAATAGGTGTTGGTTCTTTGTAGCCTGCTGCTCGAATAACATCGAGAATACCTTTTTCTAATCCAGATTCATCCCATGAACGTAATGGATGTGGAATATTTCCACCTTTTGTTGAAATATTATAATCTTCTTTGAATATACGCCAATCACGTTCAGCCATTTCATCGAGAGTTTTCTCCGACCAATGTCGTTCATCGTAACGACGTTTCTCGTCTTTGGCTTGATCAGATTTCAAACGAGCAGTTTCACGATCTTTTTCACCTTGAGTTCGACGGTTATCCAATAGATTTCCATAGAATTTCGATTGTTCAGTTTTTTGTTTGTTAATATCAATTCCTGCGATATGACCACGACCGAAAAATTGAATTTGATGTTTCTCTTTGTAAATGGGATTATAATCAACAGCTGTATCTTCACCAGCATCCCAATCGAAAACAAATTTACGATCATTCAATCGACGAATACGACGTTTTTTCTAAAGATTAAAACAACATAGTATTTTCAATGACTTTTGAAAGAAAAAGTCTATATTTTTACTTTAATAATTCCAAGATAACGTTCTTTGACGGCTGCTTCTTCTCGTTCTCCGTCGGCATTCGAAGTACTCGGTCGATTGTTGGGATCATCTCGATCTCGTCGATGTCGATCTCCACGATCTCTATCTCTTCGTTCATGTTCTCGTTCGTCTTTAGCTGCCGCTAATTCAGCTTCTTTATTCATCTGTGCATGTTTTCGACGTAGTTCGTCGTTACGTTTTCGAATTGCTTCCGCTTCTTCTTGTCGTTTTCGAAGAGCTTCGGCTTGTCGTTCTTCTTTGGTCAAAAACTTCGGTTTGGCTATGGCTTCTTGTTCTTTTTTGTTTTTCTCAATCATTTCTTCTAATGACAGAGGAACACGTTTCGTTGGTTCATTATTTACAGTTTCACCGTCTTCTATTTCATCATCTTTTTTCGATTTGAGTTCATCGTTTTTTCGACGTTTTGAACTAAGAAAGAGAGAGAGAGTGTGTTAGACATGTCTTTTTCTTCCTTTTGTAAATCACTTACTCAGGAGATTTCGATCGTCTTGGTGGAGATGAATGTCGATGTTTCTTTTCAGTTGTTTCGCGATGTGTCCGATGATGACGATGTTCACGTTCTCGACTTGTACTTCGATGACGTTTTTTTCCATCACGTGATGGTGAAACACTTGTTTCGCCCATAATTCGTTAGTTTTCTATTTCTATCTGAAATACACACACACACACAAATAATAAAGATAGATACATTTTTTTTGTTTACGAATCAAAAATATTTAATAATCTCGCTCGTGTCATTTCAATTCCTTCATTGACACCTAATTCATAGGTCATATTATGTATATCACGTATTTTATTTACAAGTTGTACAATCGAGAATGTTTTTAATTCTTTGAACATATAATCAGCTTCATCATCATTAAGATCTTTATCTTGACCAGTTAACGTTTTATCAAGAATTGGATTGGAAAAATTTTTGCCGTGTGCTACATCGAGATATTGATAGGATGTTGAATAAGTTGGATCAATCCATGATTGATTCGTCCAATTAGTAAAATAGGAATCCATCTGAAAGAAAAATCGATTCAATAATAAACTACGCGTTTTTGTTTTGATTGACAAACAGAGACAAAAAAACAACAACAGATGTTTAATGAGACGACTAATCAGTACCAAAATATTTCTGTCCGAAATGATTCGGTGCAACTGTATTAATTTCTGAGATGACAATTGTTATATCTGGATAGAGTTCACATATATGTTGAAGACCATCAGGTGTTGAAAATAGAGTAATGAGAATAATATTCGATTGTTTACATTGATAATCTTTGAGAAGAACTTCAAGACCAGTCATGACTGTTGAACCTGTTGTTATAACAGGATAAGCAACAAGTAAACGACGACGATTTACATCCGACGGAAGTTTAGCATAAATAACATGATCATCATTGATAAGTATTTTGCCGATTCGTATCGATCTGTATGATGAGAATTTGAGTGAGGGGTGAGCATATGAATAATGAAGTCTTACCGACAACATTCTCGAATGCCTTTTTCCATTGCTTCACCGCTTCTCATTAATGATACACATAGAGTACCTTTTTCATGTCTTAAACCTTCGAAAAGATGACCAGTTGGTGTGTAAACATCATATTCAACATATGGCAACTGATCCAATGCAGCCTCAACAGTTAAACGTATTAAACGATCAGCATAGAATTTAAAATCACTTCGACATGTCGTTCGATCTCGAAGCAATGTATGTAATTCACGTAATTGATTATTTGTTTTCATAATATGAACATTCTTTGGATATTCATTTTCTTCATTAATATGATTTTCTTCAATAGAATTCATATCTGAAACAACGTACAATATCTCTGTTCGAGTAAAACAAAAAGAAAATATTCGGGCTTTTTCTTTCTTTTTTTCGTTCTCAATTGCCTAAGTTTTCAATTGACCATTTAATGTTACAACAACAGTTCGACTTTGTGCACGATCACGATGTTCGCATAAATAGATACCTTGCCAAGTGCCGAAAGCTGGCCGACCATTTCGTATAGGAATATTAATCGATGCACCGATTAACGAGCTTTTCGCATGTGCTGGCATATCATCAAGACCTTCATCTAAATGTTGGTACGAATGACTTTCCGGTACGAGTTTATTGAAAATTGTTTCCATGTCGACACGAACATCAGATGACGCATTTTCATTGATAGAAAGTGATGCACTTGTATGTTGAATGAAAACGTTCATGAGACCGATTTCAATTTGTTTGATTTCGGGTATTTGTTGAAGAATTTCATTGGTAACTAAATGAAAGCCACGTTTTCTCGGTGATAAACTAATTATTTTCTGAAACCAAGCCATCTAGAAATTAAATAAAAACCAAATGAAATCTACACACAAGCACACAAATTAATTAGAAGTTTTGTTTCAGTAAAAAAAAAGGCTAATAGTCGAAATTAACATGCGAACAAACGGATTAAATCGCTAGATAGTATTGCACACACACACGAACGTAGATAGAATATCAAAAGAAGAAAAGAAAGGAAGAACAATTCTCATCACTGTTGGAATGTCATTCGAAAAAGAAATTCTCTTCGATATGTTTTTATACTGTTCGTCGATCGGTAAGAACACGAACAATCGAACCAAGGCCAGTTTCAGCAAAAACTTTTTCATGCCATGTTAATAACGCACTACTCGCGTAATCTTTCGGATTCTCGAAACCTCTGTAAATATATTTCATTAATGTATCACGTAGAGGTGCAGGAATCGATTTAACTGCATTGGGAATTTCAGCAGCTTTGATTTTCATCATGGCTGTTAGAGCCATATTAGCCGCTTTTTTCTAAATCGAAAGCAAAATGTCAAGTTTTTTTTTCTCTTACCGATGCATTTTCAAACCTTTTTATCGGGATCTTTCGATCGGACGGGTGCATTTTGAAGGACATGTTCTAATGCTCGAACATATTTTGCTCTTAAAATTGAAATCAAATTTTTACTTTCGATGTAAATGTGAAACAATTGTTGAACTTACTCATCGATGTATTTTTTCCATTCGTTTTCATCAGGTTCGACGACATTACCAACATCATCATCTCGATCATCGACTTGATTCGACATTGTTTTCGAAATCTGAAATGATCTAAAAATCAGATGATGATGTTTTTTTTTGTTTGTTTTCATTTAGCTAAACGCGTATTTTCACAAACTAAAACTCTACAAAAGACAGAGAAAGGAAAATAGGCGTATAAAGGGAGATATCAAGGAGAGGAAATGTTATTCGAGAAGACAGAACGAAAAAAAAAAGAAGAATTCAGTTTTTTTTTCAACCCAAAACTTTCTTCCAGTGTCGTTCTTCGGCTTCTTCACGTTCGATTTCGGCCAAGAATGGTTGTAAATAAGGTACATCATGTTCGAAATCAACCCATTCGTCTTTCGGTAAAAACATACGTTTAATATCGAAGTTAATCGCACGTGAAATACGAAATGAACGTTCGTCCCAAACTTCGGGTTCACTTATACGTAAACGACGCATAGCTTCTTTAACAGCTGGATTATCTCCAAAGAGTCGATCGTGTTCCATAAGACCGAGTTTATAATGAGTTGTTTGATAGTATTGAAATTTTCGGTATTGTTCTTTGAGTGTGGCTGGTTCACGACGAATTTGTTCGCCAAAAATACGACGACCGAAATCCAATGTTGCTAAAAGCAAAAGCCAATTACTCGATTTCAATCGATAGAGCAGATCGAATTTACCTTTGCTAACAAACTTTTGTGCTGCCATTGTTACTTATCTAATAGATTTGAATTGAAAATCTAGAATTATGAAAACAAACTCGATAAAAAAAAATGTAAGTTACTGCTAGTGCATTAATAAACAACACAAATGACTCATCTCATCGAGAGATTTTCTTAAAAAAAGGGATGACTAGCGCTATCTATCGTTGGATATACAAACAAAAAATTGATATTTATTTCGAATTTATCATTCATGAAAATTTTTCGAAGAAATATTTCGACATATCGACGAAGAAAATAGTTTAACTTTGATTTTAATCAAAATTTGATTGGCTAATTAACTCGAAAGAAGAAGAAAGAAAGCAACAAATAATTGTTTTTTTTGAAAAAAAAGTTTCTCTCTCGATGCACCTATTGAAGTAATTTCAATTGAAATTATATTATAGAATTAAAAATGACTCAGGCATCCGGTGATACAAATCCAATCGATTCGAATAAAACAACTGTGCAATCTCCAGTACCTTCATTTCCAAATACGAGATATATGACTGTCACAACAGACCTATCACGCAATCCAGGAATTTACGATGATTTATTCAAGAAAATCAAAGGTTTGCAAAATGAATAATTGTAAACATTCGATAGAATTTGTTCGTCAACTTTAGATTTAATACCACCGACATTCGAAGGTGCAAAATTATCTGTTACAAAAATTCTCAGTAGTCATTTTCAAGTCAGTCATTCATTAGCATTAGCCTCAGGAACAAATAGTGGTTTTAAATTCGGTGCAAATTATGTTGGTACACAGCTTTACTCACAATCTGAAGTAACCAAACAGAACAGACTATTCCAATTCGAATGATATTCTTTCGATGATAGATATCACCCGTAATATTAGGTGATATGGACGCAAATGGAAATTCGAACGCACAAATAATTCATCAATGGACAGATCGATTACGAACACGCTTAGTAGCACAAGTGTGTGTTTTATGATGAATATATGATTATTGATATTTTGATTTCATATTAGGTGCAAGAATATAAATTAGCTGGATATCAATTAGCATGTGACTATCGAACACCGTCTACAACGACGACATTGACAGTAGCAAATGTCGATTTATTTTCGAAATCAGGTAAACGAGAAAACTAACGAAATGTTTCGAAGAATTGATTGTTTTTCTTTTTGATTTTCAAGGGATTGTTGTACTACAACATTTGGCACGTATTACGAAGAATATTGATGTAGGTGCTGAATTTCTCTATCAAGCAAATCCAATGATGCCCGGTGGTCATATTGGTCTAACGAGTTTTATTAGTCGATATCGAGGTAATCGAATCGAAAACGTATCGAACGAGAATTTCAATCCTTTTGTTTTCTTCGAAGGAATCGATTGGTTTGCTGGAATCAAACTAAGTCCAGCTGGTTCACTTAATCTCGGTTATTTTCATCAGAAAACGAACAGTCCGTTACAATTAGGTGTTGAATTCGAAGGTTCTTTACTAGCACATGAGACAACAGCAACATTTTCGTATCAATATGATCTTGCTAAAGCTGATGCAACCTTTCGAGGTATGATCGATACCAACGGTCTTGTTACGAGTGTTATCGAAAAACGTCTTGCACCATTACCGTTTACATTTATGATTAGTAGTTCATTGAATCATGCTAAAGGAGCATATCGTTTTGGTATTGGTTTACTTATTGGTTAGAATTGTTGTTGTTTTTGTTTTTGTTTTTTCAACTGTGATTTATTTTTTATCCTTGTTTTCTCTCATTGTCAACAAAATAGAACAGAACGAATCATGATTAACAATTGTGAGATTTAGTTAATTAAAACAAATGAAATTATAATGATTTGATTTTTAGATCATTTGAAATATTTCTATTCAATTATGGCCGATGCTGGATTTTTTAAAGGCACATCGGCTGAACAAGATAGTCGATTTGCAAATAAACAAAAGAAATTACTTAAACAAATGAAATTTCCCGAAAATATCGATGTGAAAGTAAACCGATGACACTTTTGTTTTCTTCAAAATTGCAAATCTTCAATTTAGATCGATATGCCCAAGGTAAATTTAGATGTTATTAAACCATGGATTACAGAACGATTACAAGAACTCTTAGGTCTTGAAGATGATGTTGTTATTGAATATGTTTTCAATCAATTGGAAGATAAAGTGAGTTGATAATTCGAAAATAAATCAAGGCGAATAGGCTATTTTCCTTGGTGTTTCATTCAGAGTCCTGATCCAAAAATGATGCAAATCAATTTAACCGGTTTTCTTGGTGGAAGTAAAGCTCGATTGTTCATCGGTGAACTTTGGAAATTATTAGACAGTGCTCAATCATCGCCTGACGGCATGCCAATTGAATTAGTCGAAAAGAAAATGAAACAACTACAAAAAGCTAAAGTAAATCCTTGATTTTGTATTGAACATTTTTCGAAATTTGTTGTTGTTTTTTTTTGAAGGAAGATTCAGATCGTTTGAGTGAAATTCGTAAACGTGAAGAAGAATCCTACCGATCGAATGCCAAAGGAAACGATAATGATAAAGTCAATGGTCGTAATCAAACATCATCGACAAGTAAATCACGACACGAGAATGGCGATTCGAATGATTACAAACGACGAGCAAATTACGACGACGATCGACGAGATCGAAGACGGCATGACGATCGATACGAACGACGACGCTCGCCACCACGAAGAAAATATCGAACACCTTCGCCTCCGCCATCGAAAAAACGTCGTTCTCCTTCGCCTCCTCCAGCAAAAAAACGTCGTTCACCATCGCCTCCTCCATCGAAAAAACGACGATCGCCTTCTTCACATTCATCACCATCGCCGCCACCACCACCCAAAGGACGTCGTTCAGCATCTCCACAATCGCCACCATCATCGTCGAAGAAACGTCGATCGCCATCACCTCCTCCTGCAAAGAAACGACGATCTCCTTCGCCACCATCAAAAAGTAGTCGAAGACGTTATTCTCGAAGTCCACGGTTTGTCAATCGAAATCATCTTCGTTTTTATTTTCATTTTTGTTTTCTTTAGACGCAATGATAAAAAATCAGCACGATCGCCAATGAGACGTGGCGAAAGCGAAAACGACCGTTCAGGTAAATCTCGATACGACAAATCGAAATCGAATCAACGCGATCATCGTCGTCGTTCACCTTCACCACCTTCTCGACATAGTCGAAGTCCAATCAAATCCCGCAGAAATGAACCAGCAAAAGCACGTTCACCTTCGCGATCATCTTCATCATCTTCATCTGATTCATCAATGAAAACTTCACCGAAAATAACGAAAAAATCCGCTGATCCGAAAGCAAATGCTCGTTCATCATCATCCTCGTCATCATCATCATCGTCTTCGAGTCGATCGCCTCAGCGCAATGAGAAAGTTACTCGACATACATCCAAAAGCAACAAAAATCCGGTGAAAACCAACGGTGCAAAATCGTCTCCAGTTAAAGATGCGTCGAAATCGAAGAAACCTGCTCGTTCACCATCTGATCGTTCGTCGAAATCCAATTCTGAGTCGTCATCTGCGTCAAATTCTGAATCATCATCATCGTCATCTTCGGAATCCGACTCTGAACAAGAGAAAAAACCGAAGAAAAGTAATTTCTAATCGCTATTTTCATTGGATTTTTATCTGTTATTTCATTTCAATAGAATCTTCGCCAACACATAGTGATTCATCGAGTTCATCATCACCTGCACGTAACAAAAAAGACAATAAAAAATCAATGAAATCCAAATAAACTCGAATAATCCCGAGTCAAAACAAAACCAGCAAACAAACAAAAATATATATAAATATATGTCCTTATGTGTGTGTGTATATTCTTCACTTTGTCTTTATTCTATTTTTCGTGTCTCTTTCTCTCAACTTTGTTGTATTCATTTTGTCTGTTTTTTTTTCTCGGATCAGCATTATTAATAAAGACAGAGATACAGAGGAAAATAGAATGCGTTCTGTTGAAATTTCACAAGAACGTATGAGTCATCTACTTTCTACATAAACTCAAGCAAAAAAAAACAAATTGTCATTTAAATAAGAATCGATGTTGAAACCGAAATTTCTTACGAAAGAAGAACGTCAAACTGAAGCTCTACGACGACGAAAAGACGAAACCGAGGCAATTCAACAACGAAATAATGAATTACGTAGAAAACGTGCAAAATTGCTCAAGGAAGTCGATGTCGGTGCAATTCAACATAAACAAGAGTCAAGTATTTTCAAGGCTGATAATGAACGAGGAGAAGAAGCAGCTGTCAAAGAACGTTATCTTGGAATTGTTGAAGTAAGAATATCTATTTTTTAAAAGACATTAAAAAAGAATATCGTTTTATTTCAATCTTTAGGAAAAACAACGTGATCATCGGTTGAATAAACGTAAGTTTGTTTTCGATTGGGATGCTCGTGAAGACACAGCTGTCGATTATAATCCTATTTACAAAGAGAAACATCAGATTCAATTTTTCGGTCGTGGTCATGTCGCAGGAATTGATATTAACAAACAAAAATCGGAACAATCGAAATTCTATGCGAATTCGTTGAGTAACCGTCGAACTCAAGATGAAAAACGTCTTTATGATGAACGACATTGGTCGGAGAAAACTCTTGATGAAATGGCTGAACGTGATTGGCGTATATTCAAAGAAGATTATAATATTTCAACAAAAGGTGGAAATATTCCTCATCCATTACGTTCATGGGATGAATCTGGATTAGAAAAAGGTATTCTCGATGTTATTCGAGCAGCAGGTTACAAAGAACCAACACCTATTCAACGACAAGCCATTCCAATCGGTTTACAAAATCGAGATATTATTGGAACAGCAGAAACAGGTTCGGGTAAAACAGCTGCATTTCTTATTCCATTATTAGCTTGGATTCGATCATTACCATCAATCGAACGATCATTCGATGCTGATAATGGACCTTATGCATTAATTTTAGCACCAACTCGTGAATTGGCCCAACAAATCGAAGAAGAAGCAGTCAAGTTTGGTAAACCATTAGGTTTAAATGTTGTCACAGTTATCGGTGGTTTATCACGTGAAGAACAAGGTTTTAAACTTCGTCTTGGTTGTCAAATAGTTATTGGTACACCAGGTCGTCTTGTTGATGTTCTTGAAAATCGTTATTTAACATTACAACAATGTACTTATGTTGTTATGGATGAAGCTGATCGAATGATAGATCTGGGTTTTGAAACTGACGTCAAACGTATTTTAGAATATCTTCCAGTTACAAATCAAAAGCCCGATAATGAATTAGCTGAGAATACAAAAGATTTTGCATCGAAAGATAAATATCGTCAAACAGTAATGTTTACAGCTACAATGAGACCTGAAGTCGAACGATTAGCTCGAACTTATCTTCGTCGACCAGCAACAGTCACCATTGGTTCTGTTGGTCGACCAACTGAACGTGTCGAACAAACTGTTATTATGTGTTCAGAAAATGATAAACGTAACAAACTATTGGACATTCTTGATCGTGGTATCGAAGCACCTATTATTATTTTTGTCAATCAAAAGAAAGCTGTCGATGTATTGGCAAAAGGTTTAGCGAAGAAAGGCTACAATCCATGTATATTGCATAGTGGTAAAAGTCAAGAAAGCCGAAATCATGCTCTTTCACAATTAAAACAAGGACAAAAAGATATTTTGGTTGCAACTGATGTTGCTGGTCGTGGTATTGATATTAAAGATGTTTCACTTGTTATCAATTATGATATGGCTAAGACGATTAAAGATTACACACATCGTATTGGTCGTACAGGTCGTGCTGGTAAAACTGGAAAAGCGATTACATTCTTAACAAAAGAAGATTCAGCCGTATTCTATGAATTAAAAGAAATATTACTCGAATCTCCTGTATCTCAATGTCCATCTGAATTAGCTAAGCATCCCAATGCTCAATATAAACATCGCTAAACTGCAATTCTTCGCACTTAGAACGAGAGACAGACATTCTTACTTTTGTATGTATGCATTAAAAATAAATCAGAAACTAGTAAAATTAAACATTATATCCTGTTTTTCTTTTCTTTTCATATTAATCATGATGTCTCAGTTATTGCAACACAAAAGTTTGTCATTACACAATTCGTGTGTCACTCACATTTTATATATTTTGAGTCAAATACAGTTGTAGATAGTTATAAGAAAAAACATATAATGTCATCTCAAATGGATTCATCATCTTTGTACAATCGTATTTATCAACGTGTTGCTAGTGAAGTCAATAATGACGACGAATTTTGTGTCTATTTGGCTGAAATTTGTTCAGATTCTAATAGTCATTGCGATGATTTACGCGATATTATTGATACGATGTTTAAAACAAACCATTCGAATATTTCCGAAACACGTCGTCAACATATTATTTACGCTCTTTTGGATATAGTCGAAACGAGTCGCGAACAAACAACTCAAACTGATGAACAAGAAGTTGAAGATGAAATTGAATTTAATGAAAAAATCGAACGCGATGGTGAATGTAAACTATGTGGATGTGAACAACGAATAACAAGTAGAAACAGAAAAAAAACTGCAACGATGAATTTTCATTTTGTCAATATTTAGTTCATCATTTAATTCCAAAATTAATTCTTAAACGAATGAGAAATTCAGGCAAAGATTCTGTTGACGTATCGAAATATTTAGTTGAAGTTTGTCGACCATGTCACAATGAAATTCATCGAATATGGCCACATACGGAATTAGCAAAAGAATATCAAACCGTTGATATGCTTCTCGAAGCACCAGCTATTCAACCATATTTAAATTGGAAACGAAAACGAGAACGTACAGCTTAATTTCTTTTTTTTACATGTAAATTTTTTTATTAAATTGTCGAATAAAAAAATTAAGGCTTGACCCCGACGTGACTTGAACACGCAACCTTCTGATCTGGAGTCAGACGCGCTACCGTTGCGCCACGGAGTCGACATTAGTAAAGGAATAGAAAAACAAGTCATCTATCTCATTCACAAAGAAAAAAACTAATCTAAACACATATAACCAATCGGATTTCTTTCATTTACGTTCACATTCGATCTCGATTAAACAGATAGATAGATATGTATGTATGTGTTAGTATTTGGAACAATGACCGTTCATTTATCATAGTTCAACACTACGGTAAGAAAAAAGAAAGAAAGAAAAAGCTCCTGTGTTCTCTCTCTCTCTCTCGTGTATACGTTATAGACTTCGTTCTTCTTCTTTTTTTCTCTCTCGCTCTGTGTTTTATTCATCATCGGCTGTGCCCGCGCGCGTTCGCGTCGATACATTGTGTGTTCGCTTAAAGCCACCGAAGAGAATTGTGCATGTTGGTTGGTCCGATGAAGAAGAAGAAGATGGAATAGAACGAACGAGGCAATGTGATCAGAATAAATGGCCGCTGTCAGTGTTCCTTTTTCCCCTATTCTTCGTTTTTTTTTCTCTTGCTTTTGCCCTCGTCGCGTCTGCGAATAACCTCATAGGATAAAGCTTGTTTTTTCTTCTTCTTCTTCTTCTTCTTATAGATCTGAACTCTTCTTCATAAATTGATGTTCATTTATTGAGAGAATACAAAGCATACACACACAAAAAAAAACAATATATGGATTCCGATCAACCCGAAGAGGTTTATACAAATGGTCATTCGAATGGTGTTAACGGTGAACATCATCGATCATCAGTCGATCAACAACAACAACAACAACA
>Ga0209935_1004777_pt1 | contig 12113 bp, 15 predicted proteins | sample ThiBio_1000_plan_2_FD_183958 | JGI IMG/M metagenome (GOLD analysis project Ga0209935, IMG submission 183958) | Wastewater bioreactor microbial communities from Cape Town, South Africa - Thiocy_cont_1000_plan (SPAdes) | ecosystem: Engineered > Bioreactor > Thiocyanate-remediating >... | reverse complement strand
TCATCATCATCATCATCATCATCATCATCATCATCATCATCATCATCATCATCATCATCATCATCATCATCATCATCATCATCATCATCATCATCATCATCATCATCATCATCATCATCATCATCATTGCATCATTGAATCATCATCATCATCATCATCATCATTGAATCATTGAATCATCATCATCATCATCATCAACATCATCAATAATCTGTCTATTTGCCAATGTGTGATATTCTTGTTCGATCATATCGAATGATAATGCTCAATCCGATTCAACGTACACTTGTACAAGTTTCGGCAAGTCCAACATCGAAGCAGGAATGCTGCCATGAAGTCGATTGTTGTTGAGAAACAAGCGCTCCAATCTCGTTGCATTGCCGATTGCTGATTGATTCAATGCAATGCAATGATTGACGAGGTGTGAGTATCGATGATGAGTATCATGTGAAGGTCCAATCATCTCTTCTTGATCAATACAATCCAATCCACTTGATTTGAATCGAATAGAGTAGAATCACATACTCTCTGGAATGGTTCCTGAGATTTGATTGTTCGATGCTTCGAACTGCCTCACATACAGAATCGCTTCATCTGGAAGAGATGTCAAGAGATTGTAGTTGACGTTGACACCTTGCAGTTTGGTGCAGTTTCCGAGAGAGGCTGGGATCGATCCAGAGAGCTGTGCAATCAAATCAATCAATCGAATCAATCAATCAATCAATCAATCAATCAATCAATCAATCAATCAAGCAATCAATCAGCCAATCAATCGAATCAATCAAATCAATCAAATTCGAGTTGATTCAATGATTGATTCAGAAACAAACAAAAATACAAACCTTGTTCTTATTGAGATATACGATGCGAAGAGACGAGATCATCATCGATTCAGGACTGCAAAGCTGTTGATTCAATCCAATCCAATCCAATCCAATCAATATCTCGTGACTTGAATCATCGAATCAACGAGCATCATGACAAATGCCATATGATTTGATTGATTGAGAGAGAGAGAGAGAGAGAGCCACATACTTGAGGAATGGTTCCTGTCAGATTGTTGTTGATCAGCTTTCTGTGATTGTGGAGTGTGAGTCGATAATGGTTGATGTTCATTAGTGAGTGAGGGAGAGGAGATGGTGAGATGGAGATGGTGCTGCAGTTGGTGATGATGGCAGCATCTTGATCACGCACATGGTTTCGAGTGGAAGTTGACCAATCTCATTTGGGATCGTGCCTTGGATGGCATTGTTCGAGAGATCCAGCTCAGAAAGATCAGTCCAAGCTCCAATGTCGCTCACAAGAGTTCCTTCATCATCCAATCAATCATCCAATCAATCGAATCAATCAATCAATCGAATCAATTAATCGAATCAATCAATCAATATGTTGGTTCGTTCGTTCGATTGATTGGATTCGTTGTTGAATCGCCAGTGTTGTGTCTCGATCATCGACATCATCAAACTGTACCTGTGAGGTTGTTGAGCAACAAGTTGAGTTGGTGCACACTGCCCGTATTGGTGCATGATACTCCAAACCAGTTGCATGGAACCGGACCAAGCCATCCGTCGTTCTTGTTCCAATATCGACCATTGGTTGCAACGAAGAACTCTTCAAGCGCACGTACTTGTCGATTCAATTCGATTCGATGAGTCTCTCTCTCTCAGTCTCTCTTGTGTGCACATATTGGGACTTGTCACGATGATGGCGACGACGTACTTTGAGGTTCAGGCATCGATGGAGGAGGAGCAGCAGCATCTGCGTGTGTTGGTGTGAAGGGTTCGAGTGAGCGAGCGAGACATCGGTCTGCCTGCCTCACACATCGTTGTGGCAAGATCCACAGCGCGAGGTCGCCACAGATACCGCTCACATCCTTGCCATGATATGGTTGCGATTGTGAGAGAGAGAAGCGAGTACCTTGTTCGTGCGATGTCACTCGCGCAGCACCAGCGCCAGCAGCAGAGGAGGCAGTGGCGCTCATGAGGATCGCCACAACGACTCCCAACAATGCTCCGAGCAACACTCCCGAGCGCGATGACATTCTCGTTGTTGATGATGATTTGGACATTGTTTTGATGACGATGTGAACGCAAAAGAGAGAGAGAGATGATCGTGGTGGTGGTGGTGGTGGTGGTCACGAGACTGCAAGAGAGAGGGACTGAGGGAGGGAGATGTGAGCGACACGACGACAGCAACAAGATGAAGACGACGACGACGAAGAGCCCGATACCACTTGGAGACACGCGCGCACGATGTCGAGGTTCACAACATCGACTCTCTCTCTCTCTCAGAGTGTGTTTGTGTGTTTTTGAGAGGATGAGATATCGGACTGTATGATGATGGCGATATGCGATTGAGCGAGAGAGAGAGAGAGAGAGAGAGAGAGAGGCATTGCTGCGAGGGAGCATATCCATGTGGAAGGAGGATTGAATACACGTGTATTTCGACGATGGTTCGTGGCTGTCGCGACGTGGAAGGCTCTCGCGACCGAGGTCGTCATTGCTCGAGAGCACGGCGTCGAGCAGCGAGCTCTCCGTCAGCCCAACGATTGAGCGCGAGGGTGCCGGTGTCGTCCTTGCCGGCCATCAAGAAGCCCCACACGACCAGCACGCCGAACGTTCCCCAGAAGCTCCACGTGAACGGGCGCTCCTCGACTGGGTCTCGGTGCTGCGCACAACAACGACATCAGTTGGCGCATCGAAACCACGTCTGCTATCGATGTGTACGCGGCCAGCAGCTACGAAACTCGACAACGAGCAGTACCCTGCGAGCAAATAGATAGCCAGGAGCAGGCTGCTCCCGTGGATGGTGGTGGTCGTCGTGGTGGTCGTGGTGGTCGTCGTGGTGGTGCGCAGACGCTGCAGCTCCTGAGGCCGCACGCGAGCAAGTCTGCACGATGGCAGCTCGAGCCGTGGCGCTGCGGTAGGCGAGGGTACTAACAGCACGGAGCATCGGCGAGAGAGATACGATCGACGAGAGAGCGAGGGAGAGAACAATCGCGCTACGGCAAAGTCGACAGCTTTATACTTTGAGCAGATCACGGCTTTGGTTATGGGTTTATGGAAGCCTGCCGTTGCTTTACTCAGCAAGTCTCGCGTACTGCGCCGCTGAGCAGCAGCTCCAGCACGTCGTGGATCGACCAGCGCCCGATCGACCATGGCACGGACGCTGTAGCAGTAGCCACCTCGGTGGCAGGAGTGGCGGTGGCAGTGGCGGGCTTTGGCTTGCGGCGGAGGTACCAGCCGACAAACTCGACGTGGCAGCTGCTGTCGTCGTCGTCGTTGCTGCGGTCCTTGGGCCGCTTGCGCTTGGTGGCCCTGCTGGCGGGGATTGCGGCAGCAGCACCTGAGACACGATCGTGAGAGGCGTTGAGCGACTCGCAGTACTCGAATCCCGCTTGGCTGAGCAGGCGTTCCAGCTGCCGTCGCAGCCGTGCTGGCGGCGGGAAGACGCTCTCGAGCATGGCATCGGCAACGAGCCGCGCGTCTGGCGCACGGTCGATCGGTTGCTCCGTGAGCATCAGCGACCACTTGAGCAAAAACACAAAGGACTCGAGCGCCACGAAGCGCGCCAGTGCCAGTGTCGAGGCACCTTGTTGCCGAGATGCGTGACGGTAGACGCGAGCCGACAGCGTGGCGAGCATTTGGAGCCGCTCCTGCTCGCTGCCTTCCGGAGCGCTTGGCTGCGTTGCGTCTGATGGCGGAGGTGGAGGCAGTGGCACATCAGTCGATGGTGGAGGTGGAGGCAGTGGCACATCGGTCGATGGTGGTGGCGGCTGGTCGAGAGAGATCGGAGCGCCTGCGAGCGAGGCATAGAGCTGTACGACGGCGGTGAGCATGTGCTGCAGGCTCGACAGCGCATCGGCATCGGCGCACATGGTGCGCAGTACGGCTCGCGTGTGGCACAACAGCGCGTTCAAGCACAACAGCTCGTCGAGCATCTGTGGCGCTGCGGCCTCATGTTCGGTGGGGCGTTGTTGTTGTTGCCATTGTTGCGCGAATGCCACGAGCAGGAACGCAACGAGACGCTGGCGGTAGTGTTCGAGTGCGAGAGCGTCGAGCGCAATGTCGGGCATGACCGGAATGGCGGTCGGCTGCACGGTGGCCGAGAGGTCCATCGCGAACGCCATGACGAACTCGAGCACCGAGCTCTCGGGCACGTACGACAACAACCGAGGCGCCAGGACCGAGAGCGGAGTGGTCTCGAGGTACTGCTCGAGCGCTCGGTGGAGGTTGTCGCGCTGGCGCTCGACGGCTCGGTCGCGCAGCTCCTGGTGCACGAACTCGCGCTCGAGCGCCTCCTCTTGGCGTCGATGCCACTCCATGTCCTCTTGCTTGATCTGCTCCCACTGGCGCTCGAGCTCTTCGAACGACAGTTCTCGTTCCTCATCGTCATCGCTGTTGCTGCTCGCTCGGTCCTCTCGGTTGTGTGCAGGTCGGCGTGCTTGCGAGTCAACTTGATCGCCATCGCCATCATCATTGAAGTCATAGTCGTGGTCGTCGTGGTCGAGGTCATGGTCATCGTCTTCCTCATCTTGATGCTGTTGCCGAGAGGCATCGCTGGTCATCGTACTACTGGCACTGGCACTCGCGAATCTCGACGAGAACAGCGGCTGCTTGTTCTGCATGGCTCGTTGAGCGCGTTCTCGCTCGAGTTCTCGGTCTCGCACGACGAACTCTAGCTCGCGCTCGCTGCGTTCGCTGTTGCCGGTCAAGATGTCGAGCAGCTCATCGACGAAGAATCCGTAATCGAGCGCAATCACCGTGGGATTGGCGACGCACTTGCGGAACTCCTCGGAGCGCCAGAACGACGGGAAGTCGAGCAGGTTGCGCACCGTTCGATACACGTCGAGCTGCATGTAGAGGCTGCGCTTGTTGGCGATCACGATCGGTGTGATGGGCTTCTTGGTCCACACGAGCTCGCGCCATACTCTTGTATCGTTGAGTCAGTGTATCAGACACACCAGTGTGGCCTGATCAGCATCATCATCAATCATCATACCTCGTGCGATTGTTGAAGGCATAGTACTCGAGAGCCTTGGCGCCAAACTCAAAGACCTCATTGTAGTGAAAGTGATTGAACCACTTTTCGATACGAGACCGAGAGATCGAGCGTCGGTGTGACTTGGATCGAGCTCGCATGTCGGCGGCGTAGAAGAAGCGTCGATACATGGCGGCGCGAGGTTGCAGCACTCGCGCGACCTCGTCAGGCCGCGTCTCGCACAGATGCTTGAGCGTCTGACGAACCAGCGCGTAATTGACTTGTGATTGAGGAGCGCGATGAGAGTCGCTGCCTTCGGGTGCATGGCGGTGAGGCGGGAGGTTCATGGCATCGAGCAGCACTCGCGCCGTTCGATGCCGCAGACTCGACGAGGACTCGCTCAAGCGATTGGACAACGACGTCAGCGACGCTATCAACCATGTCAGTGCTTGTGTTCGATCATTCAAGCTTCTCTTCAGACTCGATGAGGAGGATGTCGATGTGTCAGGCGATGACGAGGAGGCAGAGGCGGCGGTATCGGATAGTATGAATGCGCGCGTGTGCTCGATGATGATGGCGTGCAGCTGCTGCCGAGCACGAGCGAGCGCCTCGATCATATCGTCTGTGACCTCCCATCGTTGTGCCGAACTACTCGTGAGACCGAACATGGGGATCTCCAACGATGACGTCGAGGACGACATGATGGATGGTTGCTGTTCTTGTTCTTGTTGTGATGCGCGAGCGAGCGAGCGAGGAAGTGAATCAGTTGCTAACCAGGCCAAATCGCCAATCCCTCAATCGCTCATTCATTCATGGTACAATTACGACAATGCGACAAGACAAGGCTGCGTGGTTCCTTCAGTTGTGAAAGAACGGTAGCAATTGATACCACGCAAACTGTGGCATGATGGCCGTCACGGTCGAGTACGGCAAGTGATAGGTCGGCTTGGCGAACGAGAACTCGGACGGCAGAGCGTCGTACGTGCGGTTTGGCGGGTAGATCTCGCGTACGTTGATCGAGTACGACGCGGTGGTCGGCAGCATGCGAGGCGCCAGCTCGTGAGGCGACGCCGGACCGGGTGCGATGTCCTGGCCGAGTTGCTGCAGGTTGCTGTAGAGCAAGCTGGACGCGAGCACCTGGCCTCCTGGGAACGACGAGTACTGCTGCGGCTGGCCATTGATGCCACCGAGCACCACCGTACGCACATTGTCGTAGTTTGCCAACTGTCACACGATCGCCAGTGAGTGAGCAAGTGGCCGAGACGAAGAGGGCTGGGTTGTGGCTCGGCGTACATGATTGGCAAAGATGGCACACGCCGAGCCACAGCAGCCATTGGTCAAGATCAAAATCTCGCTGGCCGTAAAGTTCTTAGCCGGCTGTTGGCAGCGCACGGTGCTCGGTGAGGTATGGCAGCGAGAGTTTGAGCGGTTGGGTGGTGGTACACGCACCTTGATCGTGTAGCCAAAGTCACCGCACTCGTTGATGTGCACCAGGCGAGTGTAGTTACGCTGCACGCCTCCGCGAACGTGAGGCACGCCTGGAATCAAGTAGCTCGTGTCGTTCTGTGCGATTGGTTGGTTGGTGAAGTTGGCATAGTATCCAGGCGAGAACACCGTGCTCGTGACGTTCAACTCCACTGCACTCGAATGGGGCCAGAGGTGCATCAGTATCGTGATGGTTCGTGGTCGTGGTGACGGCTGCGCGCGCTTCGTGTACCAGCTGAGAGGGTCAAGTTGACCTGCAGCGGCGACGTCGGCAAGTCCTCAGGCCCGTAGTTGCGACCGCCACCGAAGCTCTGCTGCAAGTAGGCGATCAGCGAGCGACTGAGACAAATCGAGCCACCGCCATTGTTGGAGAGGTCGATGATTAAGCGCGAGAGACCGAGTGACGCAGCGAGCTCGAAGCCTTTGTTGAGTGCCACGTAGGTGTCGGTCAAGCTGCGATGCCCCAGTCAGCAATGCGCAAGCTCGTTGCGAGCGGCGCTGGTACGTACTTGCGCACACTGAATGTGCCGAGAACCATGACCAGCGTCTGATTGTCGTTCAGCATCCAGAACGTGAGCTCGGCACTCTGCACCAAGAGCTGGAACTCCTGTCGAGGATCTGGTGGCAGCTGTCGGTGGTCTTCGCGCTGCTTCTGCGATCGAGGCTCTGCATCGAGCATGGAGATCGGTGCGAGGCCTGGTGGCGGTTGGGCGGCATCGAAGCGGCGAGCAAATGCGCTGTTGGTAGGCTCGCGTGCCGCCAACAACGACGACGACGACGATGAGCGATAGTAGAGGTCATTCATGAAGGACGAGAGGCCAGTGTAGGTGCGCAAGCACACGGCACACCACGGCAGCGTGAGGTTGAGCGCCGAGCCGTCGCGCAAGCGCAGCGAGTACGAGACGGGCGTCGGGTCGGGCAGCGGGTCGCGGCTCTGGCGCACCTGCCAGTAGCCGAACGCAACCTGCAGCGCGTCGAATCGCGGATTGGGCCGCGCGAGGGCGTAGTTGAGACGAGTGCCAAGGTCCTTGCTCATACCGACCGAGGTGTTGGCGTACTTGAGCAGCAGCTCGAGCGCTGGGCGGTCGTTGATCGAGAGCACCTCGGCGCCGATCAGGCTGCGAAAGTCGACGCCCGGATAGAAGGCCGCAATGTTGTTCGAGAAGAACGGCGCCACGACGATGCGCTGCTGGCCGCTCGCCGATGAGGCAGCGACGAGCGCCAGCGGTTGCGAGACGGTGAACGACGTGTAGCACACGGGCGGCAGATACTCGGTGTGCGCGTCTTGCAGCGAGAGGAAGAGGTCGCGCACGTCGGCATGGAAGGCGTAGTCGTTGGCGTGCGAGCGCGATCGGATCGACGCCAGACCGGCTTCGAGATCCACCTGCACAGGAAGCAACGGCTCGGGCGACTTGCGCGAGATATCGAGAAACGAGTACAGCTGCACGGCTCGCTCGAGGGCATCGAGCGTTTGCGACTTGGCGGCAGCTTGCAGCGGCACGGCCTCGATGCAACGAAGCGCATCCTCAAATGGCACCACGCTGTACGCCTGAAACACGCACAGCGGTGACGGTGGCGAGGTTGCTTGTGCCAAGACCAGCACAGCAACAAGAGCGACAAGGAGGAGCGTACGCGTGTGGGCGTGCCGTGAGGAGGGCATTTGGGGCGTGCAGGCGAGGCGAGGCGAGCAACAACAACAACAGCAGCAGCGGAACTTCGGTTCGAGTTTATGAATGCGCACCCGTGAAATGTCACTCGAAGATTCCTACCGCGGTTCCCAACCAAACCAAACCAAACCAAACCAAACCAAAGCAATCCAACAATTGAAACAATGAAGAACATATGCTTGTATTGGAGGTTCCCCCACACACTCACTATCAAGCACGCTGAACAATTATGTTGTACAAGGCGATCGATCATTGTCGTCATCGTCATCTGGTCGCTACCGTCGAAAGAACAAAGAGCTCTTCTTCTTCTCCGACCGATGCTCCTGCTGCTTGTCGTTCGGGCTCCGTTTCGCCGAGAAGTTCCTGCGGTTCAGCTCGCAAATATCTCCTTCGTCCAAGAATGCGAGGAAGCCCATGGTTCCTGTCGAGCCCGACGGTGCTGGCGGCGCGGATTCCGAGCGATGCGCTACCGACTGGCGCGGTGGCGTTTGCGTCGTGCTGGCGCTTGGCGCCGCCGCTGCCGCAACTGGCGGCGGCAACGTCGCCAGTGGGCTGGGCGTTGAATGCGAGAGTTGATGCGACCGCAACGGCGACACCGAGCGAGTGGGTTCGTCGCTTGGCCGGAACGAGCTCCGTGATCCAGCATGATGCAGACGGACCGGAGGCGGCGAGGCTTGGTTGGTGCTTGCTACGAACGGTGGAGAGGAGGACGACGAGGTGATTGTAGGAGGCGAGGTTGTTGTTGTCGTCGAGGTCGAAGTGGACACGGCAGACGTTGTAATTGGAGCCTCGGCGAGCGATAGTGGCGAGGAGCCCTCAGTGAGGCTATTGATTGAAGTGTCGGTTGTTGTTGGGTCGGCGGTGGTGGCAGCCGTGCTGGTCAACAGGTTCGAGAGCATTGCCGCGAGGCGGGTCGTCGGTGGTGACGGGCAACCCGAGAGCCCCGAGATTCGCGAGCCGTTTGGTGACGAGTTGGCCGACAGATGCGAGCCGCTGGGAGAGCGCAACGAGATGCGAGAGCTACTGGGCGACGTGGATCTCGACCTCGGGCCATCGGAGAACGAGATGCGAGAGCTACTGGGCGACGTGGATCTCGACCTCGGGCCATCGGAGAACGTGATGCGAGAGCTACTGGGCGATGATGGTGCCGGCGACGGCGTTCGAACATCGGGCTCTTCGGTCTCTGGCGGCATGACCATCGGCGGGCCGGCCGGCACATATCGGACGTCGATCGACGAGCGCACCGAGCGTATCTTCATGAGGTTCGCGAGCGTCGGCATGATTCTTCCACTGCCACCAGTGCCGCCGCCGCCGCCGCTGCCGCCAGTGCTGCTGCCGCTGCCGCCGAGCGCCGTGGGGCTCGTTGGCTCGAGCTCGGTCATGACGTTCTCCTCCGAGAGAGTGTCGAGCGGCAGTCCGATCGAACGCGACGAGAGCGGCAGAACCGAGTCGTTGGAGATGGAGCGTCGGCGCTCGTTGGGGTTCGAGCGCATCTTCTTGATGCGCTTGGCGGCCTGGCGCAGCTCTCGACGTCTGGCGCGAGAGAGCACACGCGCCGGTTCGGGTTCAGCGATCGTCGACTCGGACTCGGTGTCGCAGTCTGACGAGAGCGGCGAGCGAGGTGAGACAGGTGCCGACATTGGGTGCATAGAGTAGGAGGAGGAGGATGAAGGGGACGATGAGGCCGTATGGCTCGTGTAGCTCGTGCTGGAGGTGCGACGGCGCTCGCTCGTGAGAACCAACATGGCGCTCACAAGCTCGGTCTCGATCCATCGCAGGCCGGGCCGTTGAGAGTGGTCGAACGCAATGCATTGGTGGAAGAGACCCACCAGCGTCGGTCCGTAGAACTCCTCCTCGTCGGCCGAGAGCCGTGGCGCGACGCCAGCCAAGACGGCCTTGCGTATCGCGGTCGGCGCACCGAGCTCGCTGTGCGGGTAGCGCATGGCCATCAACTCGTACAACACCATGCCGAACGCGTACACTACACGCACGACCGGAGCCAAGCCGTTAACTTGAGGCCAGAGCCACGCCACGCCACGCCATGTCCCGCCCATACCATCGACCGCACTCCGGAATCCAAGCGCCTCGTTGCCACTCTCAATCTCGGGACTCTGCCAGCCAGTGGTGCCGACCGCATAGCCGCGAGGCGTGTAGCTCAACGGCTGGTCGACGCGAATCTGCTTGGCCGAGTCAAAGTCGCCAATCACTACCGCGACGATCTCGTTGTCGCTGTTGGTCGACACGAGAATGTTGTCGGTCTGTACAACGGTGGTAGTGGTGGTGGCACGCGAGGAATACGTTCGATTAATATCTGCCCAACCAATCTTCTCGGCTCGAACGAGCCGAGAGGAAGAGAGCAAGAGAGAGTGCACGCTCTGTCTATGTCTTTGTGGCGCGCGTGACGCGTGTGGCGCGCAGGAGAGCCAGCTCGTGACACGATACCTTGAGGTCTCGATGCAGTACGCCTTGGTGGTGCAGGAACTTGAGGCCGCCGACCACTTGCTGCCCAATGTACCCGACTTGCCCTCGCGTCAGTCGCTGGCCGTTGTCTGCGAGTTTGAGCAGATGCTTGCGCAACGAGTACGTGTGCCGAGTGACGAACAGACACAAGCGATCAGGAGCTCGAAGGTACCCGAGACCTACAAGCAGAGGCGCACGCACACGCGTGGGTTGGGTGGTTGTTAGGGCAACGAGCATCCGTTAGCGCCACACGACCACCACGACGACCAGACCACGAGCACTGGCACACGCGGCGCCCTTGTTGCGTCCTCGAACGAGGTACAATATGGCGCGCACGACACGAAGAGACATTGGCGCCCAGACAAAAGATGTCATCCTATCGATGGGGCTTCTCTGCTGCGACCGATGATACTAACGTGACTGTACACGAGACGACGACGACGACGACGACGCGTACATGGCAGAACGTTCGGGTGCGGTGGCAGCGAGCGCATGATGGCGATCTCCTTCTCGAAACAATCGATCTCATGCTGCGTACTCATGGCCAGCGGCAGCCACTTGACGGCACAGTTCCAGCCTATGCGTGCGTGTGCGTATGTGCCCACCAGCAGGTGAGATTCTCGCCTGGTACTCTCTCGCTCGCTGGCTCGCTCGCGCTCACGAGCAGCATCGCGATGAAGCTCGTGAGCGCGTTGCGCGTACCCTTGACGATACACGCGTGCACCAGAGTGCCGCCACCGCCGCGACCCAGGAGATCGGTGAGAATCAAGTCCTCGAGCACCACATCGCCCAAGATCGCCGTGTGGAAGCGTTCGGCGCGAGACTTGGCGCGCTTGCTCAACGACGCGAACTTATCTTGTAGCTCGAACTCGCGCAGCTCCAGCATCACCAACCGTCTGCGCGCCTCGAGTTCCGCCTACGACGACGACCACCACCACCACCACATCGACATGTGAGAAGTAACGCGGCACCAAGCGAGCGCGCGAGCGACGTCGTACATGCTGCAGCGCCTCGAGCGAGGCACCAGCGTGCGCACTGATCGAACCATGGCTTGGTGCGCGCAGAAAGGGCACAGCCATGACTGGCGCTCACCACTCACTCAATAGTTCTCCTCCCCTCGCGAACACTGTGTCCTTGTTTGTGAGCGAGCGAGCGAGGGAGCAGGGAGCGGGGGAGCAGGGGGGTGCGTGGGCGAGCGGGCGCGAGAGCAAACAGCACCAACCAGCACCAGCAAGAAGCAGAAGGGCGTTGTCACAGACCGAACAGGCAACCGGGGCACCCTCGTCATCTCGCGCGCGCAATCCAACAAAAAGCGCAGCCTAACCCAACCAACCCAGCTAACCAAACTAAACTAACCTAACTAAACTAGCCTGACTGACTGACTGACTGACTGACTGGTTGGGTTGGGTTGGGTTGGGAGATTGGGGGTGTCATTAGATCGAAGGCGATTAGCGATTGGCGGGAGCAGCAACAGCAACACCAGCTGACGTTACAGGTACCGCGCTATCGTTCCATCACACC